>ERZ1090879.117-NODE-117-length-56591-cov-10.691099_pt1 | contig 56591 bp, 50 predicted proteins | sample MGYA00478472_ERZ1090879 | MGnify/ENA primary metagenome ERZ1090879 (study PRJEB33644, sample SAMEA5815723) | chicken gut metagenome | biome: Chicken; feature: Gastrointestinal Tract; material: Caecum | place: Ireland | collected 2019-01-01 | study: A study of the... | reverse complement strand
CTATACGGTGAAAGATTCAAATGTTCTCGATATTTTACATATCGAGTTGTTTTACCGCGTGATACACGAATAAGTTCACCCTTATCAATCAGTCTCTTTAGCAGTACTCCAGCTTGAACCGATTTAATATCCAGCAGATCCATAACATCCCGCCTTGTAAAAAACTCATTATTGTTTGCCAAAGCGCGAACCACATCATCCTGCTGATTTTCAAGAATATTAAAACAATTCAGCATAAATTTTGCCATTGTCCGAATTACAGGAATTGAAACAGAGTTTCCTAATTGCTTATATTTCTGTTCATCTGTTGTACCTTCCGGAAAACTGAAAGTATCATTACCATCTTCGTCGATAAAGGCGTATCCTACAAACCCTTGCAAACGTCCCCATTCAGTCGGAGTCATAGTTCTTATTCCTTCTGAATTCAGTACCGTTTTTCTTCCTTTCAACATTTTTCCAGCAATTCCATCTTTTGGCTGATAAATCAAATTCCTTTCCTTTCCAGAACCACCTGTGGCAAGAATGGTATTTGCAATTAGTTGTTCTTCACCCTTTCTATTCACAACACAATATCCGAATCCATTACCATTCCTATGATTACGAATCTTATGTTTTTTTAATGTGTCCAGATATCCTTTTGCAATATAATATTTGTCATCAACATTATTTTCAAGTATCTCTTCAATGTCTTGATAAATAATTTCATTTGATGCCTCTGGTAACTGTTGATTCAGGAGTTTAATTGCCTTTCCATACTTTTTTTTACTAAATGCCATAATATAAGCCCGAGGACGATTCTGAGGCAGACCGAAATATCTGGTATTTCTTACCAATGAGCTTCTGCTATACTCATATTCTCCGTTCTCATTAACCATCACTCCGATAACACGGTACTCTAACTCATCTTCAAGCGTTTTTATTATCGTCTTGATTGTATTTCCCTTATCATGTGAGACAAGGTTCTCGACATTCTCAAGGAAAACAGCTCTCGGGTTTGTTCTTGATATAATATCCGCTATATCAAAAAATATAGTTCCACGAGTCGTATCTCTGAAGCCAAGTTGCTCCCCGATTCTGCTAAAAGGCTGACAGGGAAAACCTGCCAATAGAACATCATACTGTGTTTCTACAACTTTTTTTTTGAATTCGTCTGAAGTCAGATCATTTGTAGGATCTTCTTTGAATAAATGTTTGTATGTGGCAGCTGCAGCAGTATCAATCTCTGCCGACAACACATTTTTAAACGAACCGGTCAATTCAAATCCCTTTCTGATTCCTCCTATCCCGGCACATAAATCAATTGTCTTATATATCATCGTTCCCTCTTATTATTCTTCACAGCATTTTCAATGGTGTCAGCACATTTACAGACATCCTTTTTAATCTCTTTACCCCAGAATCGAAGAACAGTCCACCCGTCCGCTTTAAGCACATCAGTTACTTCAATATCCCTTTGTATGTTCCTTTCAATTTTCGGAATCCAGAAATCTTGTCTGCTTTTTATATCATTCTTGCGATTCTTCCAATCAAATCCATGCCAAAATTCGCTGTCACAAAAGACTGCCACCTTTTTGCCGATAAATGCAATATCTGGATGCCCGAAAACATTTTTTACATTTTTCCTATATCTTAGACCACGCTTCCACAATTCTTTTCGTAGAATCAATTCTATCTCGGAATCTTTATTTTTAATTGCCTGCATATTCTTATGCCGCTGTTCTGGCGTAAGTTTATCCATCAAAACCCAACTCCATATTTTTTATTATACTATGTTAATCATATTCTACCACGACCTTTTCTTTAAGTCACTTTATTCCAGGATAAAATCACCCCATTCTGGATCGTCATAATGTTGCATTTTTCTTTGATCATAACAACCTTATGTATCGTTTTCTTTTTTCTTGCCATAATAATAGGCCTCCTATGATTTAGATTTTATCATAGAAGACCTATGTCTAATAGCTATTTAAAGAAAAAGTTTCACAGCCAGCCACAGAGTTTATGCATAACAGCACATATTAGGGTATGTCAAATACTGGTGCGATTTCCATCCCTTTTTCTTCCCACCTTCACCACACACTCACAACTCTCTGTCCAGGGAAACATATCCACCATCCAGACCCCTTCCGCCTGGTACCCTTTTTTCTTCAGATATTTCAGGTCTCTGGCCAATGTTTCCGGGTTGCAGGACACGTATACCACCCGCTCCACTCCCATCCGGGCCACGGCGTTCAGAAATTTTTCCGTGCTGCCCGCCCGGGGCGGATCCAGAAAGACCACATCCACGGTTTCGCCCCGGGCCGCCAGGTCGTCCAGAAAATCTCCCGCGTCCCCGGCAAAGAAGCGGATGTTTTTCACCCCGTTGGCCTTGGCGTTGCTGATGGCGTCCCGGACTGCCGCCCGGTTCAGTTCCACGCCGATCACTTCTCCCGCCTGGTCCGCGGCGGTCATGCCGATGGTGCCGATGCCGCAGTAGGCGTCCAGCACCCTCTCTCTGCCGGTGAGGCCTGCCAGTTCAATGGCTTTCCGGTACAGGACCTCCGTCTGCACCGGGTTCACCTGGTAGAAGGAGCCGGGGGAGATCCGGTACGTTTTGCCGCAGAGAATATCTTCAATGTAGCCCTTGCCGTAGAGGGTGATGTTCCGCTCGCCCAGCACCATGCTGGTCTTTTTGTCGTTGACGTTCAGCACCACGGTGGTGATCTCCGGGTGCAGCTTCCGCAGGGCTTTGACAAAGTTATTTTTGGAGGGCAGGATGGGGCTTGCCAGTACCAGCGCCACCAGCACCTGTCCGGTGGCGAAGCCCCGGCGGATCAGCACGTGGCGCAGCAGGCCGTAGCCGCTGTCCTCGTTGTAGATCTTGATCTTAAAGGAGGCCAGCAGCCCCCGGATGTCCCGGATGATGGAGTCCGCCGTCTGATCTTCGATCAGGCAGCTGTCCACCGGCACGATTTTGTGGGTGCCCTCCTGGTAAATGCCGGAGACGATCCGGCCGTCCCGCAGGCGGCCGAAGGCCGCATGGACCTTGTTCCGGTAGTGGTAAGGGTCCTCCATGCCCACAGCGGCCCTCACGGGACAGATGTCCCGGAGAAGCCGCCTGACCTGTTCTTTCTTTTTCTGTAATTGTTCTTCGTAGGGGATTCCTTGGTAGGCGCAGCCTCCGCACTTTCCGGCAGCGGGGCAGGCCGGGATCTTTTCCTTTGTATTGGTCATCAGAATGTTACTCCCATTCCTTCCATCAGAAGGCCCCAGAATACGCCGGCGGCGTAGAGGACTCCTGTGATCTTCAGGTTTTCTTTCAGGTTCCGGTTGGTGCGGAACAGTACCAGCAGGCCCACGCCGCTGCTGACCAGCAGCCCGGCCATCATCTGGCCGGCTCCCAGGATCCCTGCCAGGTACAGCTGGGTCACCACCACCGAGGAGGCGCAGTTGGGGATCAGCCCCACCAGGGCCGCCAGGAAGACGCCCAGCACCGGCTTGCCGGTCAGGAAGCCGGAAAGGGCTTCCTCGCCCAGCAGGTGGATGGCCAGTTCAATGGCCAGGGAGATCACCAGCAGAAAAAGAGCGATCTGCAGGGTGTGCCGCAGGGCGGACTTGACGATGCTGCCCTCCTCGCAGTGGCAGTGATCCTGCTCACAGAGGTCGTGGATGTCCTTGTGGACCTCTTTTTTCCGGAACCTGCGGATCAGAAGATCCAGCAGAAAGCCGGTGACGGCTCCCAGGGCCGCCTTGGTTCCCAGGATCTTCAGAATGGTTCCCAGGTTCACTGCCTCGGAGATAAAAATGGGCAGCATTTCGTCCGAAGTGGACAGAAAGACTGCCATCAGGGTGCCGGCGGTGATCAGACCTCCGGAGTACAGGCTGGAGGCCGCGGCGGAAAATCCGCACTGGGGCACCGCCCCCAGGGCGGCTCCTGCCAGGGGACCTAAGCGTCCCGTCCGGCGGACGGCCCGGGCGGAGCGCTCTCCCGCCCGCTGTTCCAGGTATTCCATCACCAGATACGTTAAAAACAGAAAGGGCAGCAGCCTGGCAGTATCCTCCAGGGCGTGCAGCAGACAATCGGTAAACAGCATGTGGGTCATCCTTTCTTGTTGGTTTCTTTTCCGTAGGAACGGAAGAAGGCGGTAAGATTTTCCAGGGCCTGGGCCAGGACCTTCACCTGATCCTCGCTTAAGTGAGCCAGGACTGCCTCTGTCATCCGGTCGTGAAACTGCCGGTGGTAGTCAAAGGCCTTCCGTCCCTTGGAGGTCAGCCGGATGTTCACCACCCGGCGGTCCGACTCGCTCCGGTTCCGCTCCGCGTAATGCTTTTTCACCAGGCTGTTCATGGCCGTGGACAGGGAGCCCATGGTGATGTTCAGCTTTCTGGCGATGGCAGACATATTGTTGCCCTCCAGTCCCACCGCCTCGATGACATGCATATCGTTGTTGGTGATGTCTTGAAATTCTTCCGTGATAATGGCGCGTTCTTCCAGTTCCCAGATCTCATTGAAGAGATACACCAGCACGCCGTTGATGGTTTCCCGTGCGCTCAATCTCTTTCTCCCGCTTTCCGCTTTTCCCGCCGTCCCCTCCGGTCCTTTCCGGAGGGGACGGATTTCCTACATCTTTCTGAATCTCTGATACCGCTGTTCGGCCAGCTGCCGGCCGGACATGGTGTTGTATTTCTGCAAAAATCCGTCGATCTTTACCCTCAGGGCGCAGAGCACCGGACGCATGTTTTCCAGGGACAGGCCTTCCGGCTCCCGGATCACCTCTTCCACAATGCCCAGTTCCTTCAGGTCCCGGGAGGTCATCTTCATGACCTCCGCCGCCTCGGGAGCCAGCTTGCTGTCCTTCCAGAGGATGGAGGCGAAGCCCTCCGGGGAAAGGATGGAATAGGTGGCGTTCTCCATCATCCACACTTCGTTGGCCACAGCCATGGCCAGAGCGCCGCCGCTGCCTCCCTCGCCGATCATGACGGTCAGCACCGGAGTTTCCAGCGCCGCCATCTCGTACAGGTTCCGGGCAATGGCCTCTCCCTGTCCCCGCTCTTCGGCTTCCATGCCGCAGAAAGCCCCCGGGGTGTCCACAAAGCAGATCACCGGCCGGTGGAATTTTTCCGCCTCTTTCATGAGCCGCAGGGCCTTCCGGTAGCCGTCCGGAGAGGGCATGCCGAAGTTCCGCATCATGTTTTCCCTGGTGTTTTTGCCTTTTTCCTGGGCAATGACCGTCACCGGGGTCCCGTGGAACCGGGCAATGCCCCCTACGATGGCCTTGTCGTCCTTAAAGTAGCGGTCTCCGTGGAATTCTATAAAATCCGTAAACAGACCTCGGATATAGTCGCTGCCCACCGGCCGGTCTTTCCTGCGGGAAAGCTGCACCCGGTCCCAGGCAGTCAGGGTCTTTTCGGGATTTTTGTGATGGATCCGCATGTCCCCGGTATCCACCTGGGTATTCATCTCAAAGGCCACCTTGCCGGAGTCCTCATGAAGCTTCAGGATCTGGGAGAGGACTTCTTTCATCTCTTCCCGCTCCACGATCCGGTCCACAAAGCCGTGCTCCAGCAGGAATTCGGACCGCTGGAAGCCTTTGGGCAGCTTCTGGCCGATGGTCTGCTCAATGACTCTGGGGCCGGCAAAGCCTACCAGGGCTCCCGGCTCCGCCAGGATAATGTCCCCCAGCATGGCAAAGCTGGCGGTGACGCCTCCCGTGGTAGGATCCGTCAGCACCGTGATGTATAAAAGGCCCGCGTCGCTGTGGCGCTTCAGGGCCGCGGAGGTTTTTGCCATCTGCATCAGGGAAACGATGCCCTCCTGCATCCGGGCTCCGCCGGAACAGGTGAAGATGATCACCGGCAGTTTTTCCTCTGTGGCCCGCTCCACGGTCCGGGTGATCTTCTCTCCCACGACTTCGCCCATGCTGGCCATGAGGAAACGGCCGTCGCAGATGGCTACTGCCGCCGGGCTGCCCTGAATGGTCAGCCTTCCCGTGGTCACCGCCTCGTCCAGACGGGTCTTCTCCTTCAGAGCCCCCAGCTTCTCGGGATAACCCTTGAAGTTCAGGGGATTGCTCTCCTGGATGCCGGCGAACCACTCCTCAAAACTGCCCGGATCCCCGATCATTTCCACCCGCCTGTAGGCGTGTACCCGGAAATAGTTGTGGCACTTGGGGCAGATATAGTAGTTGTTCCGCACGTCCTCTGTCAGGATGGCCGACTTGCAGGCGTTGCATTTTTTCATGAGACCTTCCGGCACCTCCGGATGCGCCCCTCCCCGGCTGGTCCGGGCAGGCGCCGTTTCCGGCCGTCTGGTCTTTTTAAACAATTCTTTCCATTCCATAGCCTGTTATTCCCGCTTTCAGATATGGTGGGTGTTCAGATATTCAATATCCGTCCGTCCCGCCTGATAATCCGGCTCGTTCAGGATCCGGTAAAGATAATCCACGTTGGTGTCGATGCCCTCCACGATCACTTCCCCCAGGGCGCTGATCATCTTGGCAATGGCCTCCCTCCGGTCTTTGCCGTGGACGATGAGCTTGGCGATCATGGAATCGTAGTAGGGGGGAATGGTGTAGCCGCTGTACACGGCGGTGTCCATCCGCACCCCGCAGCCTCCCGGCAGATACAGACTTTCGATCCGTCCCGGGGAGGGCCGGAAGTTTTTGTCCGGGTTCTCCGCGTTGATCCGGCACTCGATGGCGTGGCCGGAGATCCTGATATCCTTCTGGGACACAGACAGGGCTTCCCCGGAAGCAATGCGGATCTGTTCCTTAATAAGATCCAGCCCCGTTACCCACTCGGTCACCGGGTGCTCCACCTGGATCCTTGTGTTCATTTCCATAAAGTAGAACTGCTCGTTTTTCTCCAGCAGGAACTCGATGGTGCCGGCATTGACGTAATGGGCCGCTTTGGCGGCTTTCACCGCCGCCTCCCCCATCTTTTTCCGCAGTTTGTCGGAGATAGCCCGGCAGGGGGCCTCCTCGATGACCTTCTGGTGGTTTCTCTGGATGGAGCAGTCCCGCTCTCCCAGATGGATCACGTTGCCCTTGCTGTCCGCCAGGATCTGGAACTCAATGTGACGGGGATGCTCCACGAAATGCTCGATGTACATGGTGTCGTCCCCGAAGGCTTTCTTGGCTTCGGTCTGGGCGGTCTGGAAGGCGTTGTCAAACTCCTCCTCCGTAAAGGCGGCGCGCATGCCCTTGCCTCCCCCTCCCAGGGCGGCCTTAATCATCACCGGGTACCCGATGCGCCTGGCTTCTTTTTTACCGTTCCGCACATCGTAGATGGGTTCCGTGGTGCCGGGGATCACCGGCCCCCCCGCCGCCATCATGGTATTTCTGGCCTCGGACTTATTGCCCAGCTTGTCGATGGTGGCAGCGTCCGGGCCGATAAAGGTAATATTGCATTCTTCGCAGAGTTTTACGAACTTGCTGTTCTCCGACAGAAAGCCGAAGCCCGGATGGATGGCATCCGCCCCGGATACGATGGTGGCGCTGATGATCTGCTGCATATTTAAATAACTCTGGGAAGAAGGCGCCGGTCCGATGCAGATGGCCTCATCCGCCAGCTGCGTGTGCAGGGCGTCCCGGTCCGCCTCGGAATACACGGCCACAGTCTCAATGCCCATTTCCCGGCAGGCCCGGATGATCCGCACGGCGATCTCTCCCCGGTTGGCGATCAAAATTTTCTTTATCATACTCTCCTCTTTTATCCGATCATGAAGGTAAGCTCTGCTTTTGCCACCACCCGTCCGTCTACGGTGGCGGTGGCTTCGCCCACGCCTACGGGGCCCTTGCGCTTAATGATCTTGGTCTCCAGTCTCAGCTTGTCGCCGGGACGGACTTTATTTTTGAAACGGCACTTGTCGATGCCGCCGAAAAAGGCGATCTTGCCCTTGTTCTCCTCCAGGGAGAGGATGGCTACCGCTCCCACCTGGGCCAGGGCCTCGATGATGAGCACGCCGGGCATTACCGGCTCCTCGGGAAAGTGGCCGGCGAAAAAGTCTTCCCGGTAGGTAACGCACTTATAGCCTACGGCGTATTCTCCCGGCTCGTAATCTTCAATGGCGTCCACCAGCAGAAACGGATGCCGGTGGGGAATGATCTGTTTGATCTCTTCAATTCCAAGACTGTTCATCTGTATCCTCCTTAAGGCACGATCCGGAACAGAGGCTGTCCGTACTCTACGGCCTGGCCGTTTTCCACAAGGATCTCCGCCACGGTTCCGCTGTAATCGCTCTCGATCTCATTCATCAGCTTCATGGCCTCCACAATGGCTACGATCTGGCCCTTCTGCACCGTGGATCCCACAGTTACGTAGGGCTCCGCCTCCTCTGAGGGGGCGGCGTAAAACACGCCTACCAGGGGAGAAGTGATGAGCAGCCCTTCCTTCTCCTCTGCCGCCGGAGCCGTTTCCGCCGCCGGGGTGGGAGCCGGGTTCTGAACCGGAGCCGGAGCCGCTGTCATCACCACGGGAGCGGCGCTGACCGCCGGGGCGTTCTGTTTGCCCTGGAGGGACAGCTTCACGTCCCCTTCCTCGTAGGAAAATTCCTGCAGTCCGGATTTGGCAAATACCTCTATGATCTTACTGATTTCTTCAACGTTCATGTTTTCAGGCACCTCCGTCAGCCTTCCCATTTTTTCAGCAGCAGGGTGGCGTTGTGTCCGCCGAATCCCAGAGAGTTGGTCATGGCGTAGCGGATCTCCTGCTGTACCGGCGCTCCGATACAGTAGTTCAGGTCGCACTCGCCCTCGGTCTCTTTGCTGCCCACGGTCTGGTGGATAAAGCCCTCCATCAGGCTCTTAACGCAGACCACGCACTCCACGCCGCCGGCTGCTCCCAGCAGATGGCCGATCATGGATTTGGTGGAATTGATCTTCACATTGTATGCCGCCTCCCCGAAGGCCAGCTTAATGGCCCGGGTCTCCGACAGGTCGTTTAAGGGAGTGCTGGTTCCGTGGGCGTTGATATAGTCCACATCCTCCGGCTGCACCCCGGCTTCCTCCATGGCCAGGCTCATGGCTTTGGCCGCGCCGGAACCGTCCTCAATGGGAGCGGTCACATGGTGGGCGTCGCCGGTGGCGCCGTAGCCCACCATCTCCGCCAGGATCTTAGCTCCTCTGGCTTTGGCGTGCTCCAGCTCCTCCAGGATCACGATACCGGCTCCCTCTCCCAGCACGAAGCCGCTCCGGTCCTTGTCAAAGGGGATGGAAGCCCGCTCCGGATCGCTGCAGGTGGTCAGGGCGGTCAGGTTGGTAAACCCGGACACCCCGATGGGGGTAATGGCATTCTCCGTACCTCCGGCGATCATGACCTCCGCGTCCCCGTACTGGATGGCCCGGAAGGCGTCGCCGATGCTGTGGGTTCCGGAAGCGCAGGCGGTGACCACGTCGGTGCACTTGCCTCTGGCGCCCAGCTGGATGGATACGTTGCCCGCCGCCATGTTGGAGATCATCATGGGCACCAGCATCAGGTTTACCTTGGCCGGTCCCTTTTCCAGCAGCTTCTGGTGCTCCCGCTCAATGGCCTGAAGGCTTCCCACGCCGGAGCCGATGATAACGCCTACCCGATAGGGATCCTCCTGGCTCATGTCCAGGCCTGCCATAGCGAAGGCTTCTTTGGCAGCCGCCACAGCGTACTGGGAGAAGTTTTCCATTCTCTTGGCTGCTTTAAAATCCATATAGTCCGCGGCTTTAAAGTCCTTGACCTCCGCCGCGATCTTAACCTTGTAATCGGTGGTATCAAATTTTGTGATGGGGCCGATGCCCACTTTTCCTTCCCGGATGCCTGCCCAGAAGTCGTCCACGTTATTGCCCAGGGGCGTTACGGCTCCCAGACCGGTGATCACTACTCTTCTCTTCATTTTCTTCTCTCCTTTACATGGCCATGCCGCCGTCTACGCACAGCACCTGCCCGGTTATATAGGCTGCCTCCTCAGAGGCCAGGAAGGCTGCGGCCTGGGCCACATCTTCCGGTTTTCCGAATTTCTGCAGGGGGATCTCCTTTAAGGTGGCCGCCTTGGTCTCCTCCGGCAGCACCGCGGTCATCTCCGTCTCAATAAATCCTGGGGCGATGGCGTTGACCGTAATGCCCCGGGAGGCCAGTTCCTTGGCCGCGGATTTGGTAAGGCCGATGATCCCCGCCTTGGAAGCGCTGTAGTTTACCTGGCCCCCGTTGCCTCTGAGGCCTACCACGGAGGACAGATTGATGATCCGGCCGCTTCTCTGCTTCAGCATCTGTCTGGCGGCAAAGCGGATGGTGTGGAAGGCGCCCTTCAGGTTGGTGTCTACCACCGTGTCGAAGTCCTCCTCCTTCATCTGCATCAGCAGGCCGTCTCTGGTGACGCCCGCGTTGTTTACCAGAATGTCGATGCGCTTATATTCTTTGATAACGTCCTTCATAAAGGCTTCGCAGGCTCCGTAGTCGGATACGTCGCACTGCATGGCGCAGGCTTCTCCTCCTGCCGCCTCGATTTCCTGCTTGACTGCCTCCGCCTTCTCCGCGGAGCCGTTGTAGTTCACCACCACAAAATTTCCTCTTCTGCCCAGCTCCAGGGCAATGGCTCTCCCGATCCCCCGGGACGCCCCTGTCACTACGGCAACTTTTTTCTCTGCCATCTTGCTCCTCCTGTCAGGCTAGGGCCGAAGCCGCTTTTTCGATATCTCCGCAGGTACCTACCTGATAAACCACGGCGCTGCGGTCGATCTTCCGCAGGAAGCCCGTCAGGGTCTTGCCCGGTCCGATCTCCACAAAGGTATCCACGCCGTTTGCCAGCATATACTCCATGCTCTGCTGCCAGCGCACAGAGGAAGATACCTGCTGCTTCAGCAGCTCTTTGGTAAGACGGATGTCCGTCACCGGCTCCGCCGTCACGTTGGTAACGTAGGGAATCTGCAGAGGGGTGAATTCCACCTGGTTCAGAGTCTCCAGTAGTTTTTCCCCGGCAGGCTCCAGCATGGGGGAATGGAAAGGTCCGCTGACATTTAAGGGCAGCACTCTTCTGGCGCCCTTTTCCTTCAGGGCCTGGGAAGCCTTCTCCACCGCCGCCTTCCGGCCGGTGATCACGATCTGTCCCGGACAGTTGTAGTTGGCGATCCAGGCTCCCTCGATGCCCTGCAGGCCCTCTTCAATGGCTGCGGCTTCCATGCCCAGCACAGCCGCCATGCCGCCCTCCCCTGCGGGAACCGTATCCTGCATCAGGATGCCTCTCTCCCGGACGGTGCGGATGGCGTCGGCGGCGCTCATGCCGCCTGCCGCATGAATGGCGCAGTACTCGCCCAGGCTCAGCCCCGCGGTAATGTCCGGCTTCACGCCGGCCTCCTCCAGGACTTTTTCCATGGCCAGACAGGTGGTCACCAACGCTGCCTGGGTATACTCCGTCAGATCCAGCTTGTCATTTTCCTCAAAGCAGAGGGCTTTCATATCCAGCTTCAGCAGGTCGGAGGCCATATCGTAGATCTCCGCCGCTTTGGGGTATGCTTCATAAAAATCCTTTCCCATGCCGGCGGCCTGTGCCCCCTGGCCCGGGAAGATAAATGCGGTCTTACTCATAGATTCCGGTTCCTTTCATGAGTTTATCAGTTTCCGTTACCAGACGGTCGATGATCTCCTTGCAGGTGGGGATGTCCCGGATCATGCCGGCGATCTGTCCGGACATAAGGCTTCCGGTCTTGGTGTCGCCCTCCTGCACCGCCCGGCGCAGGCCGCCTACGGTCAGGCTTTCCAGCTCCTCAAAGGAGGCTCCCTTCTTCTCCAGCTCCAGGTACTCCTTGGTCACCGCGTTCCGGAGAACCCGCACCGGATGGCCAGTGCTTCTGCCGGTGACTCTGGTATCAATATCTTTTGCTTTCACAATGTAGTCTTTGTAGTTCTGATGCACCACCGCTTCTTTAGAAGCCACAAACCGGGTGCCCAGCTGTACGCCTTTGGCTCCCAGCATAAAGGCTGCCGCGATGCCCCTGCCGTCGGCAATACCGCCGGCCGCGATCACCGGGATCTTCACCGCGTCCACTACCTGGGGAACCAGTACCATGGTAGTGGTCTCGCCGATGTGTCCGCCGGACTCGGTTCCTTCCGCCACCACGGCGTCCACTCCGGCCCGCTCCATCATTTTGGCCAGGGCCACGGAAGCTACTACCGGGATCACGCAGATGCCTGCTTCCTTCCAGGAAGCCAGATACTTGCCGGGATTTCCCGCGCCGGTGGTAACCACCTTCACCCCTTCCTCAGCCACTACTTTCGCCACATCGTCCGCGTAGGGGCTCATGAGCATGATATTCACGCCGAAGGGTTTATCCGTCAGTTCTTTGGCCTTGCGGATCTCTTCACGGACCCACTCCGCCGGAGCGTTGGCCGCTCCGATCAGTCCCAGACCGCCTGCCTCGGACACTGCCGCGGCCAGATGATGCTCCGCCACCCAGGCCATACCGCCCTGGATGATCGGATACTTGATTCCCAGCAACTTTGTCACTTCCGTCTGCATTGTGATAACCTCTCTCTTTCTATAAATTAATCTTGTTGTTTCCTCTCTTACCACTCCAGATAAGCGGCTCCCCAGGTAAGGCCTCCGCCGAAGCCGACCATCACCAGCTTGTCGCCTTTTTTGAACCGGCCTGCCCGGTTCAGCTCATCCAGCAGGATGGGCACGCTGGCGGAAGAGGTATTTCCATATTCATGCATGTTCATGGGGAACTTCTCCAGGGGCAGCTTCATCTTCTTCACCGCCGCCTCCACGATCCGGGCGTTGGCCTGGTGGAGCACAAAGGTGTCGATATCATTGGCTGTGATGGGAAGCTTTTCCATAAGCTCCCTGACTACCTCCGGGATCCGCTTCACGGCAAACATAAAGATTTCCTTGCCATCCATGGTCATATTATAGGCTTCCTCCGGCAGTCCCTGGGTGTAGGGGGTTGCCTTGGCCAGGGCCTCGCCCCGGGAGCCGTCGGAATGCAGCACGCACTCAAAAGGCGCCTCCGGATCCGCCTGAAGCACTGCCGCTCCCGCTCCGTCTCCGAAAAGGATGCAGGTGCTCCGGTCCGTCCAGTTTACCAGATTGGAAAGGCTTTCCGCTCCGATGATCAGGATGGTCTTGTAGATCCCGCCGCGGATAAAGGCCTGGGCAGTGCAGTAGGCGTACACGAAACCGCTGCAGGCAGCGTTCAGGTCATAGCACACCGCGTTTTTGGCCCCGATCATTTCCTGGACCTGGCAGGCCACACAGGGCACTACCGCGTTGGGGGAGGCGGTGGAAAGGATGATCATGTCGATCTCCTCCGGGGAAATGCCGCTCATCTCCAGGGCTTTCTTTGAAGCCTCCGCCGACATGGTGGCTGTGGATTCCTCCCCGGAAATAATGTGCCGTCTGGCGATTCCCGTGCGCTCCTGGATCCAGGCGTCGTTGGTCTCCACCATCTGGGCCAGGTCATCGTTGGTCAGTACTTTGCCGGGTACATAGGAGCCCGTGCCGCATATTCTTCCATTCATACTGATTCTCCATTTATTTTTAATCTAAAATAGTTTGACTACTAAAGTATATAATATTTCTTTGGATTGTCAAGCGGAATTCTGCACAAAAATGCCGCCGGACCATACAGCCGCCCGGCAGCACTTCTATATTCATTCACAAAATTAAATTCTATGATGCCAGGGTCAAAAGGCCTAAACCCACATGAGCTTGCTCATAAGTGGGATTAAGGCCTTGGGACCCGCCCTAATATGAGCATAAAAGTGGGATGCATATCCCACGATATGCGAATATTGGGTAGGATTGTGGGAGTGCGCAGCACGGAACAATCCGCAGGCATCATAGTTGGGGGCTTTTGACCCCAACATCATTCTATAGTAGCTTCTGTTTTCCTTGTCGGATCGTTTTTATAAATTGCAGCGCATGGGTTTCCTGCAGGACACCTGTCACTCCAGCCGCATATCCCCGCTTCCGGTCCGCAGGATGATCTGAAATTCCGGGGAGGATCCATAAACACCCTGGAATCGTTTTGCGTCCTCATCCGCTCCCAGTTCCCGGAACACAGCCCCTTCCAGATCTCCGGAACCGGTTTCCGTCTCCAGGCTGAAAGAAGCGTCCGCCAGATTCCGGATGTGTACGTCCCCGCTGGAGGTTTCCACCTGAATCGCTTCTCCGCCGCAGTCCAGCAGCACATCCCCGGAACCTGTCTTTACAGCGCGGCTGCCGCTTCCCCCGGGCAATTCCACATCCCCGGAGCCGGTAGACCCGCGGACCGCTCCCTCCTGGTTTTCTGCCCGTACATCCCCGGAGCCGGTTTCAAACTCCAGGCTTCCCCGGCATCCGCAAGTCTGAAGATTGCCGCTGCCGGTATGCACGGTCAGAGCCGCGTCCAGCTGGTCAAGCCGGATGTCCCCGCTGCCGGCAGTCAGGGACAGGCTGCTGCAGGAAAGGCTGTCCGCCTCCACATTGCCGCTGCCGGTGACCACCGTAAGTTTTCCCGCGTACTCCTCCGGCAAAGTAATCTCCGCCCGGCTGATGCCGCTGCCGAAACTGAAAAACCAGAACGCCCCGTAGTCCTTTCCCTTCGTGACCGTCACCCGGCCGCTGTCCTCATCCCGCTGGATCCGGGCAAAATTCTCCTCCTTGGGATCCCCGGAAAAGATTTCCGTCAACACCATCTGGCTGCCGCCTTCCCGGGAAAAATGCAGATCTACGGAACCATAGTCCAGACAGATCTCCCGGATCCCGGAGAGATCCACTTCCTGGGTATGCTCCCCCCGGCCCAGGGAAAAGCTCCGCCGCAGGCTTTCCCCGAACTCTCCCTGTCCCGCCCGGATGCCCCAGATCAGGACCCCCGTAAGAAAGCAGGCAATGGCGGCCAGCAGCAGGATCAATACGATTTTTCCTCTTCTCATACCGGCCCCCTACTTCCGCTCCTGCTCCATCACCAGATGTACAATGGTCTGCGCGCAGGGAGCAATGAGCCAGATGACCCAGGTAATATACCAGGCCATGGTCCCGAAGCTGATGACAAAATAAAGGATGGTTGCCAGCAGCCAGATCACCGAATCTATGGCCTTGCGCATCTCCCGGTTCCGGTCTGTGCCGCTTTTCCACTCCTTAAACTCCTCCACAATGGTGTCGTCCTTCTTCTCATACTTCTGATATTTCCCGTAAAGGCTGGAGCAATACACCCGCATGCCGGTGGCCACAGCTGTAAAGATCAGCATAACGATAAATCCCGTAAGGCCGTAAACCACATCCACCTCCCCGGTGGAACTGACCCCATAACCGATGGCTACTATAATCATCCACACCGCGAACCCTACAATATACAGGCTCACCGACACCGCGTTCAGCAGGGAACGCTTTCTGCGGACGGCAAAATCCTCCTCTTTCCTCTCAGCCGCGTCCAGGGGCTCCGTGAATTCCCGAAATAATTCCCGCACGTCCCCAACGGAATCCAGCGCGCACTGGTAGGCATCCTCCTCCCGGTATCCCTGGCCCATCAGGTCCTCGTACCGTTCCTCCATGTTGCCGATGAGTTCTTCTTTCAATTCCAGAACCTTCCGGCTCTTGGGAACGTCCTTTAAAAGTTCGTCCATGAATGTTCTCAGTCTCTCTTTCATTTTCTGCCTCTCCTATCGCAATAATTTGTCAATGAGCTCTTTGGCTTCTTCCCAGTCCCGCTTGTAGCCGCAGTAGGCGGCCCTCCCCTCAGGGGTGATAGAGTAATATCTCCGTCTGGCTCCCGTTTTCTGGTTTCCCCAGTAAGCGGTAATATAACCTGCCTGCTCCAGCCTTCGAAAAGCGGTGTACAGGGTGGCTTCCTTTAATTCATACCGGCTGTCCGTCTTCTCCAGGATATCCTTGTTGATCTGATATCCGTAGCTGTCCCCTTCCATGAGATGAGACAGGATAATGGCTTCCGTATGGCCCCGGATAATATCCGATGTGATGGACATAGGCTTACCTCCCTTCCTGTTTTACATCATACTTTATAATACCTCATCTGTCAAGGTATATTATTTTTAAAAAACAGACCTCCCATTTCTGAGAAGTCTGTTCCTTTGATTCTGAATCTTCTTCTGTTCTTTCATCCCTCCGGAAACAGGGACAGCATAGTGCCTGCCCGGCTTTCCGTAATAGCGCTGGCATTGTTGACAAAAATCACATCGTCCACCTGATGCTCTTTCACAAACTGGGTCAGGTTTCCGGTATAGTACCGGTAATCCACGACGTACACGTTCTGATAATGATCCACCAGCCAGGGAACAAAGGCATTGCCGTAGGACTCCTTGATCACCACGCAGGAAGATCCGTCCTGGATCCCGGGGTTCTGAATCGTGGTAAAAGGATTGTCGCCTCCGATGTAGCTGCTGTACTTGGCCCCCGGGGCGTAATCCGTCACATCGCTGACCACAAACCACTGGAACGGCTCCCCCTCTGCCGGCTGAATCAGCGCGTCATTGGTGCCCATGGGCGTGTAGGTCTCCAGGGTATCCGGATTGGCGGCCAAAGCCTCCGCCTGATTGCTGTACGCGTAGAAGCTTCCCAGAAAATCCGGATAGGTCCGGTGTTCAAATTCGGAAAGTTCGTGGGGCCTGATGCCCTTCTGCTCCGCGAAAATCCGATAGGCATAATAGGCGCCCAGCTGGGTCCAGTGGTGATCTGTGCGGAAATAGATGTACTCAGCGTTGTGGCGCACCAGTTCGTCAAAGACATCCACCTTTTTCACGCCGGGATCCAGACGGCTGTAAATATACTGAAAGGCGTCTTTCTGGCTGGAAGCCCCCATCTGCTCCTGGATGTTTTCGTCCAGACATACTCCGAAGCTGGTAGGCGCCAGCAGATCATAAACCCCGACGCCGCTTCCCAGCCTGGCATGTACCGTATTGACCATGGAGGCGTAGGCGTCCGCGCTGGCCTGGCTGAAGTAGTAAAGCTCAAAAGCCGTATCTCCCGCAATATACACATCCCCCGCCATTTCCGGCTCCTCATGGATGGTGCCGTCCTCCAGTTCCTGCGTGGGCTCCGGCGTGGGGGTAGAGGTAGCTACCGGCGCCGGAGTCACTACCGCGTCCTCCTCTACGTCCGGAACCTCGTCCGCGGTCTGGGCGGATCCCGCCACGATCTGTTCTCCCTGAAATCCATACAGCCCCTCCACTTTGGAGGCACCGCCGATCAGCATTTCCCGCAAAGGATAGGTGTCGGAATACCAGGTTCCCACATCTGTGAACCAGGAGCCGTCCCAGAGACCCGCGGCGGTCAGTCCGGGAAAAGAGGCCAAGTCTCTTTTTTCGATTTCGGAATGTTTCGGACGCAGAGGAAAGCAAAGTCCCACCGCGAATCCGGCTCCTAAAAGCACCAGAAACACCCGGATGCCGGTCTGATTTACTTTTTTTCTCAGTCTTCTGTATTTTTCCGTCAAAAATTTCCGCTGATATTTTCTCATTTATGTTTGTTCTCCCGCCGTTTCGCGCGGCAATTTTAAAATTGATTGTAGAGGAAAGGCGTATAGCTGCTGCCCGCCAGCATCATCACGGAAACAATCAGCAGCAGGGCTGCCCCTCCGATAGAAATTCCGCGGATCACCACCGCCGTCCTCTGCCGGTTCTGTCCCAGATTAGAAACGAAGTCCGCGGCTGTCCGCAGCACCGGCGTCACTGCCAGAACAGCGACAATCAGGAACAGAATATTATTTTTCAGCGTCAGGGCTGTCACCGTGCTGGTGAACCCATTTCCGTTGAGTCCCAGCAGGCCCCGGAAAGCCAGCCCCATATTGCCGAAATCCTCAAACCGGAAAAAGATCCAGCCGAAGAACACCACCGCCAGGGTATACAGGCGGCTCAGCGCCGGACGCATCTGAAATCCTATGCGTTTCCAGTAATTCTCCAGCACGATAAAGGCGAAATAGTAAATTCCCCAGAGTACAAAGTTCCAGCTGGCTCCGTGCCAGAGTCCGGTTAACGCCCAGACTGCCAGCAGGTTCAGCGTAGTGCGCCGCAGGCTGCAGCGGCTTCCTCCCAGAGGGATATAGACATAATCTCTGAAAAAGGAACTCAGGCTGATATGCCACCGCCTCCAGAAATCTTTCACAGAGACAGCCATATAGGGATAGTTAAAGTTTTCAGGATAATGGAAACCGGCCATGCGTCCCAGCCCCAAAGCCATATCCGAGTACGCGGAGAAATCCAGATACAGCTGCAGCATGTAGCAGAGAGAACCCAGCCACACGGCAGCAGCCGGGGCAGAGGCCACATTCCCGTCCAGAGGAAGGAAGGCGGAGGCCATCTCTCCGCAGTGGTCAGCCAGAATCGCTTTTTTCCCCAGTCCCACACAGAACCGCACAGCTCCTTCCAGAAAACCGCTGTAGGTCATCCTGCGCTCCCGCAGCTCTGTCTGCATCTGCTCATAGCGCACAATAGGTCCCTGGGTACACTGGTGAAAAATACTGGTGTACAGAAGCAGCATCCAGTAGGTCTCCTCCGGCTCTGTCTTCTCCCGGTAAACATCCGCCACATAGGAAATGAGCTTAAACGTATAGAAAGAAATTCCCAGAGGTAGCGCGATCTCCACCCCGCCGGAAACCCGGAACAGCGCTCCGAAGGTTCCCAGGAAGAATCCGGTATATTTAAAAATTCCCAGCACCGCCAGAAAAATAACCACAGACAGGATCAGCCATCGTTTTCTTCTTTTGTCCTCTCCGGGATATTTCCGGATCTGCAGTCCGCTCAGCCAGCCCACCGCAGTCATTGCCAGCAGAAGAAGCAGGTAGCGCACTCCCCCCCAGCAATAGAAAATCAGCGAGGCCGCCAGAAGCACTATATTCTTTTTTCTGATCCCCGTGGTTTTATAATATGCCAGAAGAAAAACCGGCAGAAAGAAAAACAAGAAAAATAAACTGGAAAACGACATAGACTCCCCTTCAAAAAAATAAAATACCCATGGATGCTCTCCCCAGCGCTCCATGGCCCTCGTGTAATTATACGCCGAATTTTGTCGGCATCAACATCAGTTTTATTATACTGTTCTTTTCCCGGCTGTCAACAGAATCCCCCAAAATATTTACCCATTCTTCGGATTGTAAAAATTTGTACAAAAAAATTTAAAACAATTTCAGATTTTCGGCACAATTATTTTTGAATGCGTGTTATAATACATTTGTAACAAGAAGACAGCATACCTGACAGCGTCTGCGCGTTTTCACAGACCTTCTGCCGGGCATTCAGATTTTGGAGGAAAAGGTAAATGAATACTTTAAAAGCTGAAAAAAGAGACATGAGCGTCAAGGCAAAGAGACTGAGAAGAGAAGGTTATGTAACCGGCAATGTTTTCGGCAGGGAGATAGAGGGTTCCATCCCTGTAAAGATTGAAAAGACCGCCGCGGAAAAGCTTCTGAAAACCAATGGCAAAGGCAGCCAGATCCTGCTGGATGTGGATGGCGCCGTCCACAACGTTCTCATCAAGGAAGTTCAGTATGATTCCATGAAAAATCAGATTGATGAGATGGATTTTCAGGCCCTGGTAAAGGGCGAGAAGGTGCATTCCACAGCGGAGATTTTCCTGCTCAACCACGAAATGGTCAACACCGGCGTTGTTCAGCAGCTTCTTCATGAAGTGGCTTACCGGGCAGATCCCGCCCATCTGGTAGACAAGATCGAGGTGGATGTGGTCGGTATGAAAGCCGGGGATATTATAAAGGTAAAAGATCTCGCCATCGCCAAAGACGAGAACATTGATCTGCAGACAGATCCGGAAGCGGATGTGGCCACGGTAACAGAAGTCCACGCGGCTCCTGAAGCGGAAGAAGAGACTGAGGAGAACGCTTAAGCCCGCCGGGATTTTGAGTAAAAAGAGGACTGGCACAACGGCTTTGAGCCGGTGCCGGTCCTCTTTTTTTCAGGAAGAAAATCTTATTGTCCTTCTACTTCCGTCCCTGTACCGCGGCCGGAGCGCGTCATCCTTCTGATGCACCGGCCCGCGCCCTCCAGGACGGCCCGGGACAGGCAGATCTCTTCCCCGCCCTCCCCCAGAAGAGTCCGGTACACATCCGCCAGCGTGGTGAGCCGCATATCTCCGCAGACCAGTTTGGGGGACAGCGGATAAAACTTTTTGCGGGGCCAGGCGAACTGCAGATGTTCTACAATGCTGTTTTCCGTGCCGATCAGGAATTCCCGGGCGGAAGATTTCCCGGCGAAGTCCATAATCCCCGTGGTGGATCCTACGTAATCCGCTTCCGCAGCCACCTCCGGAGAACATTCCGGATGAACCAGCAGCAGAGCCTCCGGATGGGCCTCTCTGGCTTTCTTTACATCCGCGGAGGTGACTTCCTGATGCCGGGGACAGCCTCCCGGCCAGAAGGCAAAGGTTTTCTCCGGCAAATGCTCCGCTACGTACTGACCCAGGTTGGGATCCGGGATAAAGAGGATCCTGTCGTTTTCCAGGGTTTTACAGATCGAAAGGGCGCTGGAACTGGTCACACAGAGATCGCACTCCGCTTTCAGCTCCGCAGTGGTATTCACGTACGCCGCTACCGTATAGCCGGGATACTGTTTTTTCAGTCCACGCAGGATCTCCGGAGTCATCTGCTCCGCCATGGGACAGCCGGCCAGGGGATTGGCCAGCCACACCCGCTTTTCCGGATTGAGGATCTTGCAGGTTTCCGCCATAAAGCGCACCCCGCAGAGGAGCAGGTTTTTCTGGGGTGCCTTTGCCGCCTGCAGGCTCAGGCCATAGGAGTCTCCTGTAAAATCCGCTGTTTCCAGGATTTCCTGACTCTGATAAGCGTGGGCAAGAATACACACATCCTTTTCTTTTTTCAAGCGCAGGATTTCTTCCTGCATCTCATGTACTTTCATGATCCGTTCCTCTTTTCCTGTCACGATTCGATTTCCCAGGGCTGCAGGGGCGCCAGAAACCCTGCCTGTTTCAGCGCCTGCTCAATCTGCAGCAGACGCTCCTCAGAATCCGCCTCCACCAGATGATAATGGTAGCCGTCCGTGGCCACGGAAAGCTCCCTGGAGGAGGCTCCCTCCAGGCTTTTCAGAAAATCCCTGACGTCCTGACGGCAGCGGATATCCAGATCCGCCGTCATCCGCCCGTAAACCCGATGGCTGATGCTGATATTCCTGACCCATCCTCCCAGATCCACAATCAGCTTCAGTTCCTCTTCCGTCCGGTCCGAAGCATGGCGCACCTTGAATTCCCGGGTACATCCGCTTTCCGGATGCTGCATTACATAGCCCCGGTACGTGGAAATAATGTGGGGATGGGAGGCCCGGATCACAGCCAGATCCTGAACGATCACCTGACGGCTGACCCCGAAGCGGGCGGCCAGGTCCCGGGCGGCTGCCGGCGCCTCGCTCTCGGATAAAATCCGCAGGATCTCCCTGCGGCGATCGGCGGTGGTCATGCTCCCACCTCCTTTTCCAAAGGGCGAAGATGCTTCATGGACAGATCCAGGATGGGAGCCGAATGCGTCAGCGCCCCGCTGGATATGTAATCCACGCCGATATCCGCCAGACGGGAGATGTTCTCCCTGGTCACATTTCCGGAGCATTCTGTCCGGGCTCTGCCGGCGATAAGCTTTACCGCAGCCCGCATATCTTCGGGACACATGTTGTCCAGCATGATAATATCCGCCCCGGCCTCCACGGCCTCCCGAACCTGATCCAGAGTTTCCACCTCGACTTCGATCTTCCGCACAAAGGGGGCGTAAGTCTTCGCCATTTTTACTGCCCGGGCCACGCCTCCCGCTGCTCCGATATGGTTGTCCTTCAGCAGCACGCCGTCGGAAAGCCCGGTCCGGTGATTCGCTCCTCCGCCCACTCTGACCGCGTATTTTTCAAAAACCCGGTTGTTGGGGCTGGTCTTCCGGGTATCCAGCAGAGTGATTCCCGTCCCCTCCAGAAGATCCGCCATCCGGCGGGTGTAAGTGGCGATCCCGCTCATTCGCTGCAGATAGTTGAGAGCCACCCTTTCCCCGGAGAGCAGCACCCGGATATCTCCCTGCAGCACTGCCAGCTTCTGTCCCTTCTCTACCCGGTCTCCATCCCTGCAAAAAAATCGGATCTCGGTGGCTTCATCCAGAAGGGTAAAAACTCTGGCAAATACATCCAGTCCGGCAAGGATCCCCTCTTCCTTGGCAATCAGATCCACCGTTCCCGGACAGGCCTCGGGCATAACTGCGTTGGTAGATACGTCTTCCCCTGGCATATCCTCCCGCAGAGCCTGAAGGATCAGGTCGTCCGCGTTTAATTTTCTGCTGATTTCATTCATGGCTTTTTCTCATCCTTTCCATGGCGCTTAATATTTCTTTCCGGTAAGCGGCAAATAAGGGCTCCTGCTCCCGGTAAGGCCCCAGATCCGGGGTGCTTCCCCGGAATTCCGGCGCTTCTCCAAACAGTATATCATCTGCCGCCCGCTGGGCAAATACCAAAGATTCCAGCAGGGAATTGCTGGCCAGTCGGTTCCGCCCATGTACTCCGCTGCAGCTGATCTCTCCGCAGGCATAAAGCCGCGGCATGGCCGTGCGGCTGCTGAGATCCACCTTGATGCCGCCCATAAAATAGTGCTGGGCAGGCACCACCGGAATCGGTTCCTTCAGCACCTGGTAGCCTTCCTCCTGACAATGACGGCAGATATTGGGGAAATGCTTCCGCAGAGTTGACTCACCGAGAGGCCGCAGATCTTCCCAGACATGTTCCGTTCCGTCCTTTTCCATCTGTTCCCGGATCGCCTGACTCAGCAGATCCCTGGGCTGAAGCTCATCGGTAAAACGGTTCCCGTTTTTATCGTACAGAAGAGCCCCCTCCCCTCTGGCCGATTCAGAGATCAGAAACCGCCGTCCCGGCTTTTGAGAGTAAAGGGTAGTGGGATGGATCTGCACATAGTCCAGATGTTCCACCGCCACCCCCTTCCGCAGAGCCATAGCCAGGGCGTCCCCTGTGATATGCGGGAAATTGGTGGAATTCTTGTACAGGCCCCCGATGCCGCCGCAGGCCAGGACCACAGCACCGGCTCCCACAGTATAAGGCTCTCCCCCAGGTCCCGCGGCTACGACTCCGCCGCAGGCAGTATCATCGCTGATAAAATCCAGCATTACCATATCTTCCCGCAGGATCAGATTCTCCCGAAGAAGCGCCGCGTCCAGCAGCGTTTGCGTGATCTCCCGGCCGGTTACATCTTCATGATAGAGGATCCTGGGCCGGGAATGGGCCCCCTCTCTGGTAAAATCAAAGCTGCCGTCCGGACGGCGGGCAAAACGGACTCCTCGGCCCGCCAGATCCCGGATCACCGAATTGGAGGAGCGGATCATCAGATCCACAGCCTTCCTGTCATTTTCGTAATGCCCTGCCCGCAGGGTATCTTCCATATAGGAAGAAAAATCCTCCTCTCCCCGCAGCATGCAGATTCCTCCCTGAGCCAGAAAGGAATCGCTCTCATCCGCCTTTTTCTTGGTCAGCAGCAGCACCGTCATCCGCTCCGGAAGGTTCAGCGCGCAGTAAAGCCCCGCTGCTCCGGTGCCCACAATGACCACATCAAAAAACTCGTCCATGGCTTCTGTCTCTCCGTTTTCTTTTGAAATTTAAGACTTTCGCCATTGTAGCACCGATCTTGTCATGTGTCAAGACACATTAGGGATTCAGCAGCAGCCATCTGAAAGCCTTTTAAAAAACAGACAAAAATCCCTTGTTTTCCGTATGATTTTTCCTACGATTTATTTTTGTCCGTGCGTTATAATACGCATGTAAGAAAAATCACCTTTGACACGAACCGCAGCAGAAAGCCGCTTAATTGATGGAGCACCCCTGCAATCCGGGACAAGGGACTTTTGCGCTCTAAAATACGAGAGATAAAAAGAAAGAGACATTCCGATAGAGAATCCGGTTCCTGGAAAAATCCGAATTCTCTGGGATTGTCTCTTTCCTCGTGTTAGGGATTAAAATTCGCTGTTACCCGACTTCCCCTTTATCTTTTTAAGGAGATGGAAGCCAATGGCAGAAAGAACTGCCCGCATCACAAAAAAATGATCTTTGTTACTTCTCCCCTGCATGCGGGAAGACTTCTCCATCCCGAAGCGTCTGGATGCCGGACATGACCTGATCCGGTTTCCTCCCGGGGGATTTCGTATCCATCCTGGTCGCGATCATATGGACAATATAGGGGATCAGGATGACCGGTATCGCAAGGTAAGCGATCAGGCTGTATGCCTTCTGGATCAGAGTCAGAAGACCGAACTGGGCAATGCCGAAATCTACGATACAGCAGATAAGCGCCGCGGCGATCTCTTTTTTTCCGATCTTTGGCTTTGGGGAAGTTTCCGCTGGTTTCCTCTGTTCTTTGCAGATCCTTTTTACCATGGCCGCAACCATATTTACCGCAGTAGACACTGCCCCCAGGATGATCAGCAGGGAGATCAGCGGAGTCATGAAAGAAGCCCCCACGCCCTTCTGCACCATAAAGAGTGTGGGAACGCTGGCGTCTGCCATGCCCGGATCGGCAGATACGGTCATCAGTCCCAGGGCGACCATGACCATCATCAGGGCATTCACCACAATTCCGGCGCCCATACTTTTTTCTGCATCAGAAGGCTTTTCAAAAGAGCTGGCATGCTGGACAAACACAGCGATATTGGACAGCTGGAAGGTCCCGTACAGAAATGCGGAATAAACCGCGCTCCCCAGCGGAAGTTCTGCTGATTTCATACTCCCTGCCGCTTTGGCAATTCCGTCCATACCCGACGCGATATTGGGAATATAAACGATCAGCAGGCCTGCAATAATGCATATGGACAGGATCGAAGCCACTTTCCGTACCAGGTCTGTCCCAAACACAGCCACAGCAAAGATAAAAATTCCGATCAGGAACGTACACAGCAGATACGGAAGCCCGGTAAGGGCGCTCAGCGTAGCGCCGCCTGTCGCAAAGGCAACCGCCGGCGCCACGCACATCACACAGATATAGAGGACCTCAAACAGGTTGGAAAACACCGGGGCAAACCGCCCGTAAAAAGCATTGTTGTAGGACCGGTAATCATACACCTCATGCTTTCTTGCAAACCGGAGACTGTAGGCAAAAAAGATGCCGTTGTAAACCATCGCCAGCACCGGCAGGATCAGGCATGCGATCCCATACTTTACAAAATAACTGTAAATCTGTGCCCCGGAGGCAAAGCCGCCGCCAAAGTGTGTGGTAAACCATACGAAAGCCACCCCCAGTATCACCGCTGTATTTTTATTCTTCTTTGCCCGCATCTTTTCTCACCCTTTCTTTCAGCCTGACCATGGCCTCTGTCAGCATTTCTTCCGTTACTCTGTATGGATAGTGGGCTACGTCCGACATATCAGGGATCCGCTTCCTGCATTCTTCCCACTGTTTCTCTGTAATCTCGATCTCTTCCAGGGATACCGGAAGCCCTAATATGCGGTTCAGCCGGTAGATCTTCTCAAATTCCTCTTCCTGTCCATCCACAAGAAGCGCCAGCAGAACGCCGAATCCCACCACTTCCCCGTGGAGATGCCGCTCTTCGATCACCGGATACGCCGTCAGGGCATAAAAAACCGCATGTGCCAGACCGCTGTTGTAGTCCGGCGTATAATCCTTTGTCAGGAAGATGGAGGCGATCCCCGTGGTCACGATAATGGCAAGCACCGCCTGCTCCACATCATAGGTACAGCGCCCGTTCCGGTGATCCTCCAGCGCCTTCGGGCCATACTCCAGGAGCGGATCCCGGCACATACGGCTCACTGCTGCTCCAAGGGCTGTAAAATGCTCCAGCCGCTCCCCCCTGGATGAGATCACAGCCTCATAATACTTCGCATAGGTATCCCCGATCCCCGCCCACATATACTGGGCAGGCGCCTTGGCGATGATCTCTGTGTCAATAAAAGAATGCATCACCGGCCTGATAAAGAAGTGCGGTTTCAGGAAAGTCCCATCCTCATTGTACATGATGGAGACCGATGTGCATGCAGAGCAATTAGACGCAATTGTAGGGAACGCAAAAACCGGCTTGTCATCCGTGATACAGAGACATTTCACCGTATCCAGCGCCTTGCCGCCGCCGACTCCGAACACCATGTCCGCTTCCTGATAGAGCGGCAGGCCGCGCAGATGCTCCACTGCGGCATATGTACAGTTCTCCCCATAGATTTCTTTTCCGATGATCTGAAGATCTGTTTTCTCCACATAAGAACAGATCTTGCCGTAAGCCGCGTCCAGAGCTTTCCTTCCGCCGATCACAAGGACCTTCTTCCCGTAGGATTCACAGACCGGTCCGATCTTGTCATAAATCCTGTCCCCGATAGAATAATTCGGGAGATGTACTTCATAATTTTCCAGTTTCATCATGCATTTCTCCTTTCCATTTCGGGATCCGGGCAAAACAAAAAGCCCTCGTCCCATACAATACATCTGCAGGGACAAGAGCTGTAATTTCAAAATAACTCCTGCGGTGCCACCCGGCTTGATACAATCCATCTGTATCCACTCATGCATACTGACATATGCTTTCTTTGATAACGGAGTCTGTTCTCCGGCTCGCCTACTCACCCTTTCAGCCCGCCCTCAGAAGCCCATTCACTCCAAGTCCGGCTTACCGCAATCCCACCGCCTGCGGCTCTCTGTAAAGCGTCCATTGAAGCTACTTGCTCTTCCTCAAAGGTTTTCTACACTTTAGCATTTTCTGTTTCTGCTGTCAACCTTCAACTAAAAATCACTGTTAATATCCTGCTCCTGCCATAAGGATCAGCGTTCCCCACTTTTTCTTACCGGATGTTATTTTTCCATTTGTTTCTTCCATGATTTTACGCCTCCTGTTCAATGTCTCCGTCTTTTTTCTCTCGAAGTATCTTCCTTGACTTTCTCTCTGATCCCGCACTAAATAATAAAATTCTCAAAGATATTTGAACAGAATGGATCGCGTCAAAAACTAATAAGATTGTGCCAATTAAGGGAGGCCTGCTTATGCGCTGCAGAAAGTGCGCTGACCTTTTTCGTTAAATGATATGGTTTTGCTGATCTGATGTTAAATTCGTAAGGTTCTTCCTCATGCTCTGGGATACTTACTATATCTTTCACTCATAAAATTCAAACCGTTGTTCCCCTGCCTATTTGGATTTTTGCTTATTCAAAAGTATTGCACATATAATGATTGCCCCACAGAATACAGGAATGAAATACCATAGATTTTCAGGACAAAAGCCATGATCTAACATCAATCTGTATCCCCAGGAAGCGGGAAAAATACGCCCTATAGATTCCAGAAAATCGGGCAGCAAGTCAATAGGGAACATAATCCCCGAAAGCATAATTGAGGGCAAAAACATAAGCTGCGCTATCATTGTCAGCTTTGCCTGATTATTTACAGCCAACCCCAAGATACTTCCAATACTCAGCGACACAATGATGTATATGGCAAGCGCAGGAAAGAAAAACGGAAGCTGTGCCGGCAAAGCCGCCTCAAACAGAATCGGGGCAAGCAATAATATAATGGTACAGCTAATCATCAAATGCGCAAACGCAGAAAGAAACATTGCAGCAAGACCTAAATATAAAGGTACCCCATTTGCTTTATAAACCTTTTTCACATCACTTCCATAAGTTTCAACCAATGATGGCGGAAGCCCGATAAACGCTCCCATTGAAACGCACATCACAATCATAGACGGTATCAGTGTGCTTCTCATTTCAGGCATAACAGAAGTAAAAATACCACCCATAAGCAGAAAGAAAATCAGCGGAACGATATAGCAGGTTACCAACAAAGATTTACTGCGTATATCAAGCTTCCACTGTAATGCCACGCCATATAAAAGGCCGTTCATTTAAGCTCCCCTCCTTCCCATTTCGATAAAATGCTGTTCCAGCGTACCACAATCTACTTTAATATCTAATACATGGATTTTTTTCTGTTTTAATTCATTCAGTAAAGAAATCAAAGTGTCTTCGATATTGTCCGTCTCATAAGTGTTGTCTCCTTGCCGCGTCTTGATATGGATAAAATATTTTCTCCCAACCCGATCGGTCAGTTCCGAAGCTGTACCGCAAAAGGCAATATTTCCGCTATTTAGAATAGCAATGCGGTCACATAAGGTTTCTACTTCCGCCATATCGTGACTTGCCAAGACGATTGTTTTTCCCTGTGATTTGAGCTTTCGGATTTGATCGTGGAGCGATAGTCTACCCTCGACATCAAGTCCCGCAGTCGGCTCATCGAGAAAAATAACATCGGGATTGCCGATAAGCGCAAGGGCAAGATGTAACCGTCTTTTCTGTCCTGTGGATAATTGTATATACTGCTTTTTTTCCATTTCTTTGATACCAAGACCGTCAAGCATGGTATCATCAATTTTTGTTTTATTCCATTTCGCAAACAGCTTTACAGCCTCCATGGGCTTCATATGGGCCGGCAAAGAGGAGGACTGCAGCTGAATACCCATTTTCCCATTTACCGTAATCGCGCCGCTGTCATATTTTCTTAAGCCTTCGATACATTCAAGCGCTGTCGTTTTTCCTGCGCCGTTTACGCCGAGCAGAGCGAAAATCTCTCCTTTTTCAATTTGAAAATCAATCCCTTTGAGAACCATATGGCTTCCGTAACTTTTCTTTAATTCACGAACTTGTATTGCGTCTTTCAAGGTTCCACCTCCTCAAATGGATTTATTCCAAGTCTTGAAAAATAGACTTGCAAAGCCGGGCCCACATAATCATTGACGATTTTTTGCCTTTCTTCCCAAGCGTTTGCGGCAGTATCAATGCTGCCGACTTCCATCAATTTCGGAAGCATACTCATATCGCCATTTGTAAACTCCACAATCAAGCCCCAATATTCTTTCATAACCTTCTGGCATTTTTCGCTTTCAGGCGGTACATTTTCTTTTTGAAGCTGTACGATTTCATCACTCAGGCGGTTAAATCTGTCCATAAAATCCAAGCCGCTTTCCTTATCAAATTTACTGCGTATATGGTCGAGCGTATCATCATCGAAACGCTTAATAAGAGGATAAAATTCATTCTTCATTTGCAGATTGACGATAATATCGGCATACTTTTTAAAATTAACCGTCTGCATCTGCAAAACTTCTGCTTTTAACTGTTCGATTGCCGACAAAGAAGCCTGAAGCTGTTCTATTTTTTTGCGTAAATCATCTGCCTGCTCTGTAAGAGCATTTGCAACGTTAGCCGGTGTTTCCAAAGAAATCAGCCGCTCTTTTATATCATTCAAAGAAAAGCCCAGGGATTTCAAAGATATAATCTGATGAAGTGTAATCAGATCTTTATCGGTATAAAGCCTGCGTCCGCCTTCGCTTTCTGCCGATGGGGAAAGCAGACCTTCTTTATCATAGTATTGCAGAGTACGGACGGTAACGCCCATTTTCTTTGCTACTTCGCCGACTGTCATAAATCCTTGCGGAATTGCTCTGTACTTTGCCATCATTATTTACCTCCTGACACCTATTATAAATCATTACGCAGCGTCACAAACAAGGCTTTTTTATTTTTAGGCGGCAAAAATTAGCCCAGGTAGAAACGCCTAGGTTCAGAAACATGTAGAAGAATCCCGCCAGGCAGACAACGATCAGATTTCTGGTGGTAAATACAGCTTTGATGCCGCTGAGCAGCGTTACTTTTTCTGCAGTTCCTGCAACCTTAAGAAACGTGCGCCGCCAGGCGCACCATCAGAAAAAGCCTTCTGCCCCAGGAATTCTTTATGAGTTCCTGTGAGCGGAAGGCTTTTTTCATACGCTCTTATAAAGAAGCGAAGATTTCCGCGCCTCTGGTTTTGATCCACCGGAGAAGCAGAAGGGACAGAACCAGCAATAGGGCGGCCACCAGCAGCGCGTATCCCGCAGGGCTGAAAATCCCCGCCAGGCGGAAGTAAAGAACGCACAGAACGGCTGTGATCCCCCAGCTTCCAAAAATGGATACCACCATGCTCATGCTCTGCTTGATGGGGACCGTTTCATTTTTCCAGGTAAGGTTGGGCGCTTTCAGATTGAGAAATACGCCGAAGGCTGCGGAAAAAAGGATATAAAGCACAGAAACCGCCGGAAACAGCAGGGCCATAGCAGCGGAGGGCCGAACCAGGATTTCCACGACCAGGAAAAACACGGCGGCCGGAACCAGGGTAAGCAGCACATGCAGGCGCACCTTGGCCATAAGCGCCTGGGCCGGCGAAACCGGAAGGGACTGGACGATCCAGATATTTTTCCCTTCCAGGGAAACCGAAGGAGAAGAAATATCCACCATGGAGCACAGGACAAACACAGCGGCAGCTCCCGCAAGGCAGAGAGCGTCTTTATCCGTTCCCACCAGTTCATAGGCTACACGGAAGACGTCCTCCCGGAACCACAGCAGAGCGATGGCAGCGGCGATAAAGAACACCAGGCCCAGGCCGCAGTTGAGCATATAGACCGCGCTCCCGGTAAACCGCTTCAGCTCTTTGATCAGAAGAGCGGTATCCGCGGAGCGCATTCTGGCTCTGCGCTCTTTATATTTTGTTTTCGCCGCGCCCTTGTTGGCGGTGGCAAGTCTGATAAAGCTCCGGGAGACTCCCGCGTATACCAGGGCAAACAGCGCGCAGACAAAGGCCGCGAAAATGACCGTGGCGGTGATATTGCCTTCCGCGGCAAGCCCCATCTGATAGAAGGGGTAAAGGGCGTTCTTCACCATAGCTCCGGCGCCCTCAGGGCTGCTTGTGATTGCCTGCAGGTAATCGAAGGCTTTGGAGTAAAATAAGAAATAGGCCACAAGGAACACAAGAGACAGAAGCACCGTCGTTATGTTTTTGCGCCGCATCTTTCCGGAGATGAGAGCGACTGCCCAGCCAAGCACCGCCGACAGGATCAGCACAAAAAGCGAAATCATGGCGGAGGTGATCAGGGTACAGAAGAAAACGGCCGGACCGAACTCCACGTTCATAAACCAGACGATCAGCGTAGGCACAAGGGCGATCAGCTCATACAGCAGGCCCATGATAAACACTCCAAAAAGCCTGACAAAAATAATCCTGCGCGACGGGATCGGCATGGAAAGCAGCAGATCGTTGTCCTTCGCCAGATACAGGGACGCGTAGGTGTTAAAGACACTGCCCACCACCCCCATACAGATGGTAATCAAACCCATGATGGCGAAATACAGCCAGCCGAAGCCCATGGTGATCAGCGGCGCCATGGTATACGCCGTCATAAAAAAGATGACCCCCACCACGGCAAAAAGGCATAAATAAAGCACGCTGTATCCGATGATCCCGGCTTTCGACCGGTTCGTCCCCTTTTTGTTGTCCCGGTACAGCCAGGAAAAAACCTCCAGCATTTGTTTTTTCAGCAAAACTCTGGTCATTTTTCCGCCTCCAGTTCCAGAAATACTTCTTCCAGCGAAGAGTCTCCCTTTACTTCCTCCATGGAGCCGGAACGGATCAGGACTCCGTTTTTGATAATGGCGATCTTATCGCAGAGCTTCTCGGCGACCTCCAGAACATGAGTGGAGAAAAAGATCGCCCCGCCTCGGCCGCACACCTCTCTCATCATCTGCTTCAGCGTGTGGGAGGCTTTCGGGTCAAGGCCTACAAAGGGCTCGTCCATAATGATCAGCTTGGGCTCGTGGATCCAGGCAGCAATGATGGCCAGTTTCTGCTTCATTCCGTGGGAATACGCGGAAACCGGCTGCGCCAGATCCTGGGTAAGCTCAAAGATATCCGCGTATCTGCGGATGCGCTCCTGGCGGATATCGGTGCTTACGCCGTAAATATCCGCGACAAAATTCAGGAACTGTATGCCGGTCATGAATTCGTAAAGGTCCGGGTTGTCCGGAATATACGCCAGGCACTTTTTGGCAGTCAGGGGATCGGTTTTCACAGAAACGCCGTTGATATAGATCTCCCCCTGATCGGCCTGAAGGATCCCGCAGCAGGCTTTGATCGTGGTTGTTTTTCCGGCGCCGTTGTGCCCGATAAAACCGTAGATCTGGCCCGGCAGAATATGCAGGGACAGGTTGTCCACAGCCTTTTTCGTACCGTATGTTTTTGTGAGATTCTCAATTTTAAGCATGTCTTTTCCTCTCTTGTTCATAAGAATATAGGGATGCCAAAGCAAACAAAAGTGTTCAGGATACTTTCACCTTTCAGAGAATCTTGTTTGCTTTAACGTATATATATAACCGATCTTTCAGAAAAGTCAAGAACAATATAAAAGTGGAATATTTTGGATCCGCCCCCTCCCAGGAATCCACGCATTTTCATTGGCCGCGTGCACAATAGTTCCGTGCTGCGCGCTCCCGCAATCCTACCCAATATTCGCATATCGTGGGATATGCATCCCATTTTTATGCTCATATTAGGCCTTTTGACCCTGGCATCTTAAATATAACACTATTCATACAGAAAAAGTGCTGTCAGCACCTCAAAAAGAGGAACTGGCGGCACTTTTTTGTTTTACAGAACTAAAGCCCCCTCTCCGGATCAATGTAGGCCCCGGTCAAATGCGGGATTTCCTCAGTAATGTTTCCGTCATAATCAGTAAAGCATGCGCCCAGGTTTAATTCTTTGTCCGCGGGTGTGCTGTCAGTCTTCCAATTTAACGGATTAATACTATATGACCAGCTGCCCTCCGAAATATCGTCCGGATCTTTTATACTATCCCTGATAAATCCTGATAAAGCGGCTTCCCCATAGCCTGCGTTCTTTTACAGTCCCAGCTTTTCTTTCAGTTCTTTTGAGATATCATACCCGCTGTAATCCATGGGAATCACATAATCGTCACCCTCCCCATGGATCGGCGTCCATACCTGCGCGTAGAAGGGATTTTTCTTTGCGATCTCTCCGTAGCGCCATTCGTGCTTCAGGCATTCCGGACACCAGTGGCCTCCCTGCAGCACCGCGTTCACCGACATCCGGAATTCGTGCCCGTCCGCGCACTGCCAGGGGATCGGCGTATAAATATCCGGGATTTCCTCTGCCAGGCATTTTCCGCCCCGGAATTCGGCTGCTTTCCGCAGATCTTCCAGGGTCAGATCCTCAAGCTTTTTGGATTCGTCGTATCCATGGTCCAGATAGGTAACCTCCTCGCTGGGATGATGCAGATCGTAGGTGTCCCAGCTGCCAATGGCCTTCTGTTTCTCCCTGGAACCAAAGAAGGCTTTGATCCAGTTTTCCTCGTTATTTTCAAACATCCAGTAGGTTCCCATCCGCTTATGCCCGATTTCTATATTGTGGGCTTTCATCTGCTCTCCGGTGGGGAACATGGCGCGGATCATGGGATTGGCAGCCATACGGCGCATCTCCTCTTTTACGCCTCCCCAGTACTGCTCCGCGGGAATACAGCGGAAATGCAGGACGTCATCCAGCAGATCCCCGTCGCTGTAGTAGTGTCCATGGAAATTGTACTGGGCGATCATATCGCAGTCGAACAGATCCTTCAGGCCAAGCCCGAAAGCTTCCAGGTTAAGATCCATGAGTTCCCAGGTGGCTAACCGGTAGCCTGCCCCGCTACTCAGGTTATAGGCTTTTCTCCAGAAAGATTCCGGCACCCATTCCTCACAGGCGTTTGCCATGCAGATTCCGGACTCGATGGAAGTGCTCCATTCCAGCACATTGTTGGGCGGCTGATGGAAGATGATCGGCTCTTCCCCCGCGCCCTCGCTGCTGGGATGCTGCCCCGTCTGGCGGATGGATACCCAGTGCTTCAGCCCGGATTCAAAAAGCGCCAGCTCGGAATAGACTTTGGAAAGCGCATAGTAATCGAAAATAGAAGGATTCATCGGATCTCCCACACGCCCCCAGTGGACAGGTTCCGTGCGTCCTCCGGTCATGGCGACCGTTCCCACATAGACCAGATGCACCTTATCAGGATCCGGCTGTTCTTTGATCGCCTTAATGATGTTCAGAGTGGAGCCGATATTGGTATACAGTGTTTTTTCCGGATACTGGTCCGCCGCAGGCGACACCATGGCTCCTATATGCAGCACATATTCCGCTCCGTCAACGCATTTCTTTATGGTATCATAGTCGGCCATATCTCCCCAAACGATCTCAAGAGACGGGCATCTGTATTTTTTAAGCAGGGTTTTGTTCTTTTCAGAGGGGCGGGCAAGGATTCTTACTTTAAAACGGCTGCTTCTGGCAAGAAGCTGCTTCATGGTCTCCTGTCCCATGGTGCCGGTCGCTCCCGTTACAAATACAAGTTTCTTCGGACGGCTTACATACGCATGCTCTTCCGGCTTGTCAAAATTCAGGGCCGCGTCAAAAGCCTCTCTTGTTGCGTTGAGCGCCCGCCTTGCCATCCCGGCGTCGCCGATCTCATAATAGCCAATCCCCATCTCATTGCACTTCTTTTCAAGCGCGCTTCCATCGCGTTTTACAGCGCCGACAGCTATCACCGCATAGTCACACGGAAATTCAACTTTCTGGCCGTCTTTTTCTCCAACGACTCTTCCATTTTCAATCCCTGTTACTTTCACCTCTGTTACAGGAGTGATCCCTTCCTGATATATGCTTTCCGTCACGCAGATCTTACGTGTAGAGCCCATGTCGGCGCAGAACTCTTTCATCATCTCAAGAACGGTTACTTTCGCTCCTTTGCCGGCAAGGTACTCTGCTGTTTCCATACCCACCATTCCGCCGCCGATCACAACGACATTTCCGTTTACACTCACGTTTCCGTCAAGCACATCGTGGGAATCCACGACAAAATCTTTATCCTTTCCGGGAATATCGGGGATGATTGGTACAGCTCCTATGGCATTGATTACCGTATGCGGATTTATTTCTTCTATAAGTTCCGGAGTAACCGCTGTATTCATGCGGATATCCACGCCAAGGCGTTTCGCCTTTTCCGCCATTGCCATAACGGCGTTTTTCATTTCCTCTTTTCTGGGAGCTTCACCTGCCGTCAGGAACTGCCCTCCCAGCTTATCTGTGCTTTCACAGAGTATCGGGCTGTGGCCTCTCTTTTTCAGAATGATCGCGGCCTCAAGTCCGCCGATCCCCCCGCCTGCTACAAGGACCGTCTCCGGCTTATCTGTCTGAACGATCTCACATTCTCTTTCTCTTCCCAGGGCCGGGTTCCGTAAACATGTGATACAGGGGGAATCCTGGCTTTCGAACCCATCATAGCACCCCTGGTTGCAGCCTACGCAGTAATCAATATCGTCTATATTCCCGGACTTGGCCTTGCTGCAGAATTCAGGATCGGCCAGCTGCGCCCGTCCCATAACAACCATATCCACCTTGTCTTCTTCAAGGATACGCTCTGCCAGCTCCGGGGTATTGATACGTCCTACCCCCACCGTAAGCATTCCGGTTGCCTTCCGTATTTTAGCGGCGTTTTCAATATTAAACGCCTTCGGTATATCGATGGGAGGCACCTCGTATTTCAGACCTGCTGACAGAATATTTCCTCTTGATATATCCAGGACATCCACACCCGCTTCCTTCGCGAGCTTACAAAATTCTATGACCTCTTCTATGGTCAGCCCGCCCTCAAGATAATCGTCGTGCGCGTCGATCCGCATGAAAAGCGGCATATCCTCGGGGATATTCTCCTTGATCGAGCGGATGCACTCCAGCGGAAAACGGCTTCTGTTTTCGAAGCTTCCGCCATATTCGTCCGTCCTGTGGTTGATGCCGCCTGATAAAAAGGAATGCGGAAGATAATTGTGAGCGCAATGGAATTCTATGCAGTCAAATCCAGCGTCCACCGCCCTTTTCGCGGCCTTTCCATAGCATTCCGCTATTTCAGCGATCTGCTCTTTCGTAATGCCAGGGAGTGTAATCCCGTTTCCTACCGGCATATCGCTTGCGACTAATATCTGCGCCGTCTGATCCATTCCTACGGCAAGACTCCCCTGCCACAGCTGCAGTCCGGCCTTTCCTCCCTCCGCGTGAATGGCGTCGGTAAGGCTCCTAAGGCCCGGAACATACTCGTCCTCACTTATGGAAAGGAATCCTCTCGGCGCGCTTGGCGTATGCACGGAACATACCTCTACGATATTCAATCCGCATCCGCCTTTTACCCGCGCAACATGGTAATCGATCAGCTGCTGCGTTACATAGCTTGCTTTTCCGGCAAATTTTGTTCCCATTGCCGGCAGTATCACCCTGTTTTTCAGTTCCAGCCCCTTGATTCGTATGGGGGTGAAAAGTTTTTCATACATGGCTTCAACCTCCTCTTCTGCTTATGGTTTTAATACAGTTTACACCGTACATCATCTGAAAAGTCAAAAGGGAATCTTTCACAAATTTCACAGCGCAGACTTCCGAACTCAAAGAGTATTTCGTGCACATTTCACAAAAGATAGGTCTGGTTATACATAAACACATTGAAAAAGCGTACATTTAGATGTACACTTTTTATAAGGCAATCAGGAACAGGAGGAAAGATTGGATGAAACTTCGGGAAATCAGCGGCAAAACAGGGATCAGTAAACGAAACATTCATTTTTATATAAAAGAGGGGCTGCTCCGCCCGGACGTGGCTCCGGAGAGCGGTTATTATGAGTTTTCAGAGGAAGAGGAAAAACGGCTTCTGCTGATTAAAAAATACCGGAACGCAGGTCTTTCTATCCCCGTGATCCGCTCCCTGCTGGAACAGCCTTCCACAGCCGGATTTTTTCTGACCTGGCAGGTGATCCGGCTGAAACAGCAGGCAGCCCACTGCAGCTGTGTTCTCTCGGGGCTAAACCAGATTCTCGATGACCTGCCTCTTCACCCGGATCTGGATACGCTTTTTTCCGCCACCTCCGGCACCCGGATTCCGGAAACCCCCGGCAATCTTTATCCGGATATGGGCGGCGACGCCATTCTTCTGGTAAACCGTTTCCTGTGGAATCAGTTCCTGCCGGATGGCCTGGTTACCGAATACCAACAATATCTCTGGGACAAATTGAACCGGACAGCTGAAAAAATCTGTCCGGAGGATTATTCGATTTTATTTTCCAGCCTGCAGGCCCTGCGCCTGCCCCAGATCGGGCGTATACTCTCCCAGCGTTCCATGCATTATGACAGGATCTCTTCTCTTCGCCAGGAACAGTGCGAGGATTATGCAAGGGAAATACGGGACGGGCTGTCTTCGCTTCTGGAAAACAATTCTCTTTTGTCTTTCTGGAAAAAGAATTACACCGGTTTTTTCCTTCCGGAGGTAAAGATATATTCTTCAAGGCTCAGTGAGATCGTCGCGGAAATCAGCCCTTTTTACCGTTCCTACAGGAACCATATCAACACTTCCTGCCAGATCCTGTATCGCTGGTATATTTCTCCGGAAGCTACCCCCCTGCGGCATCGGCTTTCCGGGGTCCTGGGGGATTGCTTTGATCCGGAGCTTTATTGCCACGGATTATTTGAAGCCCTCTATTCCGCCGGGGAGTTAATGGATCGCTTTTCTTGATAAAAAAAAGACAGGCAACCATTGACCGTACTACCGGGAACCGAGTTTTCCGGCTCCTACCATAATACTATCCACGCCCAGCAGAATCAGATACGTGCCGATCAGAAAGCCCGCTGAGAACAATGACAGCATAGGCCGGACGATCATCATGATTCCCAGAATAATGCCAATGATATTCACGATCAGGGCAAACCAGTAGTAAATTTCTCCTGCCATCATGCGGATAAAATTCAGATGGGACAGACGGGACACACAGTGGGCGATAAACCAGATGGGCAGCAGCAGCACCATGACCCAGCGGCCAGCTCCCGGATATACCAGCAGCATGACGCCTGCCATGATGCTGAATATTCCGGAAATCAGGGACACCGCCGGGCCGAAACCCGTATATCTCTCTGTCCTCACATAAAAGATCAGATCGGAAATACCGGTGATGACTGCCACCAGGCCGTAGAGAATCACGATGCCCGTCAGCGTGCTTCCCGGCCGGATAAAGGTAAAGATCCCCAGCACCACCAGCATTATTCCAATGATTAATTCAAACCAGCCGTATCCGGAACGTCTTCTCATCTTTTCACTCCTCCTGCCCGTTTAAAATTTTCATAAACTCCCCGCCGGTAATCGTCTCTTTTTCATAAAGGTATTCCGCCAGCACATCCAGCTTCTCCCGGTTTTCCTGCAGAATCTTTTTCGCCTTTTCATGCTGCGCCTTCACCAGTTCCACCACCTTCCTGTCGATCTCCTTCTGAGTATCCGCCGAGCAGGCCAGCGACGTGTCGCCGCCCAGATACTGGTTGTTTACGGTTTCCATGGCCACCATGTCAAATTCGTCGCTCATGCCGTACCGGGTAATCATGGCCCGGGCCAGCTTTGTGGCCTGCTCAATGTCGTTGGAAGCGCCGGTAGTGATCTCCCCGAACACGACCTCCTCCGCAGCCCGGCCTCCGGTAAAGGTAGCGATCTTGTTTTCGATCTCCTGTTTCGTCATCAGATATTTGTCCCCTTCCTCCACCTGCATGGTATAACCCAGGGCCCCGGAAGTCCGGGGGATAATCGTAATCTTCTGCACCGGCGCGGAATGGCTCTGCATGGCTGCCACCAGCGCATGGCCGATTTCATGATAAGCCACCACCCGCTTTTCCTGGTCGGACAGAACGGCATTTTTCTTCTGATAACCGGCAATTACGACCTCGATGCTTTCCTCCAGATCTGCCTCGCTTACTACAGTACGGCCGCTCCGCACCGCCCGGAGAGCCGCTTCATTGATGATATTGGCAAGCTCTGCGCCGGAAGCCCCGGAAGCCATGCGGGCGATGGTGTGAAAATCCACATCGTCGGCCACCTTAATTTTCTTCGCATGAACCTTCAGGATGGCTTCCCGGCCCTGGAGGTCGGGCAGCTCCACCGGCACCCGCCTGTCAAAACGGCCCGGACGGGTCAGCGCCGGATCCAGAGATTCCGGCCGATTGGTGGCCGCCAGAATTATGACGCCGTTGTTCCCCTCGAATCCGTCCATCTCCGTCAGCAGCTGATTCAGTGTCTGCTCTCTCTCGTCATTGCCGCCGTACTGTCCGTCTCTCTTCTTTCCGATGGCGTCGATTTCATCGATAAATACAATACAGGGGGCCTTTTCCTTGGCCTGCCGGAACAGATCCCTCACCTTGGACGCGCCCATCCCCACAAACATTTCCACGAATTCCGAACCGGATATGGAGAAGAACGGGACATTCGCCTCTCCGGCCACGGCCTTGGCCAGCATGGTCTTGCCTGTGCCGGGAGGGCCCACCAGAAGGACGCCCTTAGGCATGGACGCTCCCACATCCGTGTATTTTTTCGGATTGTGCAGATAGTCCACAATTTCCGCCAGGCTCTCCTTCGCCTCATCCTCGCCTGCTACATCGTCAAAGCGGATGCCCTCCGTAGACTGCACGTACACCTTGGCGTTACTCTTCCCCATACCGAAAGACATAGAATTTTTGCCGCCCATCTGCTGCAGTATCTTTTTGCTCATATACTGCCCCAGACCGATGAAAATCACCATCGGCAGCACAAAAGTCAGCAGAAAGCTGAGCACCGGGGACATGGTCCGCTCAATATCCTTCGCAAAGACCGCGCCGGAGGCATACAGCCGTTCCGTCAGGCCGGGATCCTCCATGGCGCCTGTCTCATAGACCGTTGTTCCCTCTTTATCTGTAAACACGATGCTGGAATCGCTGACTTCTACTTCTCCGATATTTTTCTCGTCAATCATACTCATAAAGGTTCCGTAGTCCACCTCCTGCACCTGCCGCTGTGACAGCAGCGGCGTCACCAGCAGGTTAAACAGCAGCAGCACCAGCAGAACAATTCCGTAATAATAGATCAGCGGTTTTCTGGGACTTTTTACCTCTTTCATGGCATCGTTTCCTCCTTTTTTCCTGTTGTTTCGTCTGCGCTTCCATAGCTTCCAGTGAAAGCAGCAGCGCCCGTTCCGCAGCCTGCATGGCAAAGTCCAGCGCGTATTCCGCCAGCAGTATTTTCTCTTCCTTTTCCGCTTCCTGGCCGCCGCCGGGCATTTTCATCTTATTTTTTGTCTCCTGAATGATCTGTTCCACCTGGTTGTAGGATACAGAAAGACCCGTCACCACCCCGGATCTTGAAAAGCGAAGCCGGTTCCGCAGCGCTTTCTCATTTTCCGCATACTCTTTCCGAACCTGTTCCAGATCTGCCCGAAGCCGGGCCGGATTTGCCGAACCGCTCTTTTGTATTTTCCGTTGTATCTTCCGGAGCTGCCTGTCCAGCTCATCCAGTTTCGCATTCAAAATTCCCTGTGCCATGCCTGCGGCTCTCCTTCCGTATCTTTATGGGAAATATTCTTCTCCACATGCTCTATTTTATCCTTCCCTCATTTTCTTACAACTGTCACAATTTCCGCCGTGTCTATACAGAAAAGCCGAAGTGTAAAGCTTTTTTACACTTCGGCCAAACTGTCACAGACTGTTATTCAGAAAAAGGAGAAATGCCGCCCGTAATCAGCTGATAAACCTCGTGGGCGATCTGATCCAGATTCCTGGTATCTTCTTCCGTCCATTCCTGCAGCAGACCAATGACGGCGCTGCTGTGATACCGCAGAATCAGCTTCAGCTCCGACTGGCTGCAGCTCTGATACAGGCGCGCTTCTTCCACAGCCCTCTCAAACAGACGGAAAATCTGCTGCCGCAGAAGGTGCTCCATCTCTTCGCCGTAATTGGATTCCATGGTTTTCCGCACATACGGCATGGCGTTGACGGCCATCAGGAAAAAATATCGGATGCTCTCCTCGCCGTTTTTCTTCGCCTGAGTCTCTTCCATCATCCGCTCCAGCCCCTGCTCCAGCACCCACCGCAGCAGATCCGGAATATCTTCGAAATGATAATAGAAGGACTGCCGCGTAATGTGGCACTCTTCCACAATATCCTTTACTGTAAGTTTTCTGGCCTTTTTCTCCGTCAGCAGACGTAAGGCCGCCTCTGCGATCTTTTTTTTCATGTCGACGGGCATCTGTTCTCTCCTTCGTATGTTTTCCTGCCATTCTCCTGTTGCCTGTTCGGTTCATTTTATCATTTCACGGGGAACAAGGCAAGACATCCTGTTTTGGCCCGGCACCTCCTGAGGAAGACCCCGGAGGTATCAATAATTGGTTGCCATTCCCCCATCCTCTTTGAAGTTTCGGGCAGGGAATTTATTTTTACTGTGACACAAAAAACACTTCAGCTGCAAACTTCTTCGGGATTCTTTCCAGACCGCTCTTTTGAATGCATTACATTCATTACCTTCTATGACGGTGATTGACTGTTCTTCCACTTTTATCACAATTCCGACATGAGCGGCACATATAAATCAGGGGCTGCGCAACAGTAACCCGCTAAAATAAGATCGCATTCCGTATTGTTTCATGTTAAAATATTTGTAGAAACTTATTTTTCTGCTGAAAGGAGGAATTTTCTTGCCATTAGCCCGGAACAAATTGTACACAGCGGAGGATTACTATAATTTGCCGGATAATATACGGGCCGAACTGGTTGACGGATATTTTATTTATAACCAGGCAGCGCCTTCACGCATCCATCAGGAAATTTTAATGGAGCTCTCCGGTACAATCCACAATTATCTCAAAGAAAAGAATGGCCCATGCCGTGTTTATCCGGCTCCGTTTGCCGTAAAATTAAATGAAAAAACAGTTGTTGAACCCGATATCAGTGTAGTCTGCGATCCGGATAAGCTGACAAAACAAGGCTGCACCGGAGCCCCTGATTGGATTATTGAAATTGTTTCCCCGAATAATTCGAGTCACGATTATATTTTCAAATTAAATCTTTATGCCAATGCCGGTGTCAGGGAATATTGGATTGTGGATCCGGACAAAAATAATGTTTTTGTATATTGTCTGGAAGAAGAGCATTTTAAGGCAGGATCTTATACCTTCCATGATAAGATCACGGTAAGCATTTACAGCGATTTCCAAATAGATTTCTCGGAGTTGGATTTTCATTAAAATCACAATTTTAAGCCGCCTGCCGGAGATTACAGCGGACGGCTTTTCTTATGGATCGGCAGACTCATAATCAGAAGAACGCCCCGCAGGAATCTGCCCACAGAGACAGATTTGACAACAAACCAATGGAGGATTAGACTGTACAGGGAATTAAGGCCTGCACGAATCTGAAATGGATGCAGACCAACCCATCAGTCTATAACTGATTTTTAAAAAAGGAGGCGCTATATATCATGAGCTCTGTAAAAAGAGCACACCAGCTTGACATGCTTCACGGGCCGATCTGGAGCCGTATCCCACAATTTGCTCTTCCAGTCGCAGCAACCGCAATCCTGGAACAATTATTTAATGCATCCGACATCGCGGTTGTCGGTAATTTCACCGGCACGGAACGGACGGTAGCCGTTGCGGCAGTGGGGGCAAACAGCTCGATCATCAGTCTGATCGTGAATCTGTTCGTTGGAATCGCGCTTGGAGCAAATGTAGCCATTGCACATGCGATCGGACGCGGTGACAAAACCTCTGTCCAAAAAACCGTGCATACGTCCATTATCCTTGCGCTGGCCGGGGGCCTGCTGATTGCACTTGCAGGCGAATTAGCAGCCGCGCCGGTTCTGAAACTGCTGCAGGTGCCGGACGATGTTTTCCCGCTGGCACTTCTCTATCTGCGGATTTACCTTCTGGGGATGCCAGTCATCCTGCTCTATAATTTTGAGGCTGCCATATTCCGCAGTATCGGCGAAACAAAAACGCCCCTGCTTGCCCTGGCCTTTTCCGGCTGCCTGAATGTTGTGCTGAACCTTTTCTTTGTCATTGTCCTGCACATGACAGTAAACGGGGTGGCAATCGCAACCGTGATCTCGAACTGCGTCAGTTCCCTGATCCTGTTTTGGAAACTCAGGCATTCAAAGCTGGAAATTCATGTGTCAGTCAAAGACCTGAAGATTGATCCGGAAAGCATGGGGCGGATCCTGAAGATCGGTTTACCCGCCGGGATCCAGAGCGCGGTATTTTCCCTCTCCAATATTGTGATCCAGTCATCCATTAACAGTCTTGGTACGATTGTAATGGCAGCATCCAGTGCCGCCTACAACCTGGAAATTATCACCTACGACATTCTGAACTCATTCAGCCAGGCATGCACGACCTTTGTAGGACAGAATTTTGGCGCAGGTAACATGAAACGGTGCAGTAAAACGCTGGCCCTCTGCATTGTGGAAGGGCTGGTTGTGCTGGCCGCGGCAATCATGTTGATTCTTTTTTTCGGCCACAGCCTGCTTGCCTTGTTTAACAGCGACCCACAGGTCGTGTCGACAGGCTATATTCGTCTGATGGCAATCGTTCGGGCTCATGTGTTCAGTCTGCTATACGAGGTAATGTCCGGTTATCTGAGGGGGTTGGGGATATCCATGGTTCCCGCGATTCTGACAATTATCGGCGTATGCGGTATACGTTTTATGTGGGTTCAATTTGTCTTCCCGCAGGATCCCACATTTCAGACGATCATGAACGTGTATCCTGTCAGCCTTTCCACAACCGCATTTATGGTTTTCTGCGCCCTGCTGTATTACACGCATAAACGGAAAAAGAAGCTCTCACAGAACAAATCAGGCACGCAGCTCTAAGCTGTAAAAATCAATCAATAAATAAAGGTCTTCGCCCGCAGGGCTTGCATTACGGTGTGCCCTGCGGGTATAAGTCAAAAATTTGTGAATACTGACATTTGATTATTTGCCAAATTCCGGGGCTCCGTACAGATTGTACGGGGTGATCTGATACACATAATAGTTGAGCCAATTCATATACAGGTTGGTGGAATGGGCCCTCCACATAAGCAGAGGCCGTACCTCCGTATCTCCGTCCCGGTAATAGTTCTCCGGCGGAGCGATCTCCAGCCCTTTGGCCCGGTCCCTCTTGTACTCCTGATCCAGGGTAACCCGATCGTACTCCGGATGGCCCTGGATGAACACTTTCCGGCCGTTCTCCGCCATGCCCAGGAAAAATCCGGCTTCTCTGGATTCCGCCAGGATGGTGATATCTTCGCAGGCTCTGACATCCTCCAGCCGCACCTCCGTGTGCCGGGAATGGGGAGCCAGAAACATGTCGTCAAACCCTCTCACCAGAGGGATTTTCCGGTCGTTGACCTTGTGCCAGAACAGTCCGAATTTCTTTTCCGGCAGGATCCGTTTTTTAATGCCGTAGAAATAGTACATAGCTGCCTGGGCGCCCCAGCACTGGTACATGGTGGAAGTCACATGGAGGTCTGTCCAGTCCATGATTTCGGTGAGTTCCTTCCAGAAGTCTACCTCCTCGAATTCCAGAAATTCAATGGGCGCTCCGGTGATAATCATGCCGTCGAAATAATCCCGTTTGATGTCATCAAAATGTACGTAAAATTTATTCAGATGGCTTAAGGATGTGTTCTTGGGGGAATGGCTGGAAACCATCATAAAGGTCACATCCACCTGCAGCGGAGAATTGGACAGGCACCGCAGAATCTGCAGTTCCGTCTCCTCCTTCAGGGGCATCAGATTCAGGATCAGAATCTGCAGCGGGCGGATATCCTGATGCTGGGCCCGTATCTCATCCATGACGAAAATATTTTCCTTTTCCAGAATCTCCTTGGCGGGCAGATCGCTCTGTATCTTAATTGGCATGGTTTTCTCCTTTTATCTATGCGGCAAAGCAGGCCCCGGGCCGCTTCGCAAAATTCCGAACAGCGTCAATAGGTTAACTATATCACAGTTTTTCTTCTTCATCCAGCAGATTCAGAAATTCTTTTTCCGTCAGCACCGGGATTCCCAGCTCCCGGGCCTTTTTATTTTTCGCGGAAGAGGACTGGCTGTCGTTGTTGATGAGATAATCTGTCTTTTTCGTAACGCTTCCGGTGACCTTGCCCCCCTGCTTTTCAATCAGCTCCTTCAGAGCGTTCCGATTGGAGAAGTACTCCAGGCTTCCGGTAATCACAAAGGTTTTTCCCTTTAACTTTTCCTCCTGGCTCTCCTCCTCTTTCCGCAGGCGCACCTGCTCCAGAATCTGCTGAAATTCCTCCTGGTGTTTTTCCTCCTGCCACCAGCTGACCCAGCCCCGGGCCAGCACCTCGCCGATGCCGTCGATCTCGTCCAGCTCCTCCGGGGAAGCGGTCCGGACTTTTTCCGGGTCGGAGCCGAACGCCCGGCAGATGACTTTGGCGTTGGCAATGCCGATGCCGGGGATTCCCAGCGCGTAGATAAGCCTGGGGAGGGTAGTCTCCCGGGCCCGTTCAATGGCCTGCCACAGATTTTCATAGGATTTTTCGCCGAATCCGTCCAGCGCTATGATTTCTTCCCGGTGCCGGTCCAGCTGAAAAATATCGCTGAACTTCCGGATAAACCCGTGGGCCATGAATTTTTCCAGGGTAGCCTCTGACAGGCCTTCAATGTTCATGGCATCCCGGCTTACAAACAGGGTAAAAGCCTTCATAGCCTTGGCCGGACAGTCCGGATTGGCGCAGTACAGGGTCTCCACTCCCTCCCGGTCGCTGATCCTGGTTTCTCCCCCGCAGGCGGGACAGTGCTCTGGAATGTCCCGGACTCCGCTGCGGGTAAGGTTCTCCGCAATCTGAGGAATAATCATATTGGCTTTATACACCTGGATCTCATCCCCCGCGCCCAGTTCCAGATCCCGCAGAATACTGAGGTTGTGGACGCTGGCCCGGGACACGGTAGTTCCCTCCAGCTCCACCGGTTCAAAAACGGCAATGGGATTTAAAAGCCCGGTTCGGGAAGGGCTCCACTCAATTTCCAGCAGCCGGGTAGTCCGGATCTCGTCTGCCCATTTAAAGGCGTAGGCGTTTCTGGGAAATTTGGCGGTGGCTCCCAGACTGTCCCCGTAGGCGATGTCATCGTACAGGGCCACCAGTCCGTCCGACGGAAAATCATTTTTCCCCACCTGATCCTCAAAGTATCCCATGGCCTCGTCCAGCGTATCTCCTGTGACCATCCGGTATTCCACGCACTCAAAGCCCTGGCTTTTCAGCCACTCCATCTGTTCCTTTCGGGAATTCTGAAAATCCACTCCCTCCGCCTGTACCAGACCGAAGGCGTAAAAATGAACTCTCCGTCTGGCAGTGATCTCGTTGTTCAGCTGCCGCACCGAACCGCTGCAGAGATTCCGGGGATTCTTGTACCTGGCGTCCACATCCTCAATCTCCTGGTTGATCTTTTCAAAATCGGAATACGTAATAAAAGCTTCCCCCCTGAGAATCAGTTCCCCGTGATAGGGAATCCGCAGGGGAAGGTTTACAAATACCCTGGCATTGTTGGTGACCACTTCCCCTACAATCCCGTTGCCCCTGGTGACTGCTTTAAAAAGTTCTCCCTCCCGGTAGGTAAGGACTACCGTAAGACCGTCCATTTTCCAGGACAGAAGGCAGGGGTGCTCTCCGATGAAAGCCCGCAGCTCCTCCCGGCTTTTGGTTTTATCCAGGGACAGCATAGGGGCCGGATGCGTCTCTTTGGGAAGTTCCTCCACCGCCTCATACCCCACCTTCAGAGTCGGTGATCCCGCCAGAACTGTGCCGGTCTTTTTCTCAAGTTCCTCCAGCTCCCCGTAGAGGCTGTCATACTCGTAATTGCTCATGATCTCCCGGTCTTCCGCGTAATAGGCCTTTCCCGCCCGATTCAGAAGTTCCGCCAGCTCTTTCATCCGTTTTATGTCATCCATGTCCGTTCCCTCTCACTCTTTTTTGCAGTTCCCGCAGTTCCTCAGGCTCCAGCTCTCTCAGCTCTCCCGGTTTCATTCCGTCCAGTTCCAGGTTCAGAATCCGGATCCGCTTCAGGGTTCGGACTCTTACTCCGAAAACCGCGCACATGCGCCGGATCTGCCGGTTCAGTCCCTGGGTCAGCACGATCCTGAAACAGGTCCGGTCTACCCGTACGGCCCTGCAGGGCCGGGTCCGCACTCCCAGCTCCCGCAGGTACACGCCCCTCTGAATTTTTTCCAGAAACGCGTCGGAAAATTCTTTCTCCGCGGTGACCTCGTACTCTTTTTCATGGCCGTTTCTGGCCCGCATGGTCCGGTCGATGAGCTCTCCGTCATTGGTCAGCAGCAGCAGTCCCTCCGAGTCCCGGTCCAGCCGCCCGGCATAGGTGATCCGCACCGGATAGTTCAGATATTCGGTGAGGTTGGCGGGTTCCCGCCGGTCCGCGGTGCAGACAACGCCCCTGGGCTTGTAAAATTTCAGGTATACTTTTTTTTCTCTTCCCCGCACCGGCCTTCCGTCCACGCAGACTTCCGCGGATTCCTCCACCCGCATGCCTGCCCGGGCGGGAACGCCTTCCACCGTCACACGGCCCTCCCGGATGAGGCGGTCCGCCTCCCGCCTGGAACACAGCCCTGCTTCGCTGAGATATTTATTGATCCGCATAAGATTCCCCTTACCTAAGAAGGTTGCCTTAAGCCTATTCCCGGCCCAAGGCAACCTCTCCTCTGTTTCTCGTATTTCTTTATGAAAGACTCTCCGCATAAGCTTTCAGGCTGCTGTCGGAATCCAGCACGGATTCATAAGCTGCCCGTGTATCGCTGATCAGCTGCTGCACCTCGGGCATCCCCAGCACTTCCTGAACTCTGGCCGCCGCGGCGCTGTCCGGCACATCGGAAGCCAGCCAGTAATTCCCGCTGCCGTCCCCGTACACATAGAACTGGGTCAGCGCCGGCAATGACTGGTCATATCCGCTGTACCTGTAATTGTAGGAAGCCAGCACAACGTAAGAATTTTCATCCGCTCCCGCATACACATAGGTCCGCACGCCGCTGTAGGAGGCGATCACCTGATTTTCCGCCACAGCCTGACGGTCTTCCGCTGTAAGACTGTCCACCAGCCCGGAGAGTCCGTCGGGATTTTTATCTGAAAGAGCCTGATAGTAGGCGGTGAGGAGATTCTGGATCTCCTGTTCCGGACTTCCGGTCTCTTCCGCTTCCGTTTCGGCGGGTGAAGGCTCCGGCGTCTCGGCTGCCTCCGGCGTAGGCGCCGGCGTTTCCGTCTCCTCCGGTGTGGGCTCTGCCGTCTCCTCAGGCGTGGGTGTGGGTGTCTCTGTCTTCTCCGGTGTGGGAGTAACTGTTTCCTCCTCCGGCTCCTGCGTGGGCTCCGGCGTTTTGGACTGGGATACCGCCTGCGGCTCCCGGTTCTGTCCGCCGCTCCAACCGGAAATCAGCCGGATTCCCAGAATCACCGCGGCAATGATCACCGCGATTCCCAGAATCAGCAGAATATATCTGAGATTGTCAGACACCCACTCCCGAAAGGCATTCTCTTTTCTCTGTGGTTTTTTCCCCTTATCTTCCATGTTTTCCCCTTTACTGCAGGTTTGGCTGCTCTTTTCGATCCAGCCGCGTGTTCGGCAATTTCCCGTGATACGAACAGGAACCGGATACAATGATCCGGTTCCTCACAACGCGTCTGGAGGGACTCGAACCCCCGACACACGGTACCGGAAACCGTTGCTCTATCCGCTGAGCTACAAACGCAAAACACCTGCGGCTATTATATTAGCACATGTTTCCCAAGCCGTCAAGCGTTTTGCGTTTTTCTTTGAAAAGCTCCCCCCTATCTGCCCTGCCCGGCTTTTCTTCTCTGAGCCTGCAGCAGAACCGCTCCTGTGCCTGCCGCTGCCAGGAGAGCAGCCGCTGCCGCGGTTCCGGAATGATCCCCGGTTCCGGGAGTTTCCGGTTTTACCGGCGGCGCGGAAAGGAAGACCGCCTGTGCCTCATCCCGCAGATCCCGGTGGGCGGCTGCTGTCTTTCCCCTATAGCAGAGGTCTTCACAGACCACCAGCGTCTTTCCCCCCAGTCCGTCCGCCCGGAAGCTGAAATCCATAAAAACGGTTCCTGAGGATTCCTCCGGCGTAAAGGTTTTTTCCGCCCTCACTTCCCGGCCGTCAATCTCCAGGGTTTTTCCGGAAGCCTGATCCATCAGAACTCCCTGCAGCTCATAGGTCTCTCCGGGAATCAGATTTTCATAGGAAACCTCATCCCGGATTTTCACAAGGCCCCTGGCTTCTGTCTCATGGCTTCCATCCGCAAAGGCCTCTGTCCTTACTGCCGGATAATGCACACTCTGCTCTTCATCATTCAGATCCCCATGGAAAGCCACCGTCAGGTCCTCATAAAAAATGGTTTCAAAGGCCGTCACTGTCTTTCCGGCCAGCCCGGAGGCGTCGAACCGGAAGATCAGTTCCACGCTTCCCTCTCTTTTCTCAGGAACCAGAATTGTCTCCGCCCTCACAGGTTCTCCATGATCCAGCAGAACTTCTCCCGTCTCCTGATCCATCAGCGTCCCCAGCACCCGATATTCCGCTCCGGGCGTCAGCCCCCGGTACTCCAGGGTATCCGCAATGATTCCCTGGCTACAGACCGTTCCCACATGGCTGCCGGTGGCCTGATCCAGGGCAGAAGTCTGCGCCTCCGGCACGGAAACGGTCTGCTCCGCGGCATCGAAATCCTTGTGGGAAGCGATCTCCCGGCCCTCCCGGCTCAGGGTTTCAAACACTACCAGATTCTGTCCCGCCAGATCGGAGGCGTCAAAGGTAAAGGTCATCTCCACTGTTCCCGCGGAAGCCTCCGGCGTAAATTCCAGTTCCGCTTCCACCGGCTTCCCCTGATCCAGCAGAATTTCTCCCGTTTCCTTTATCATCACCTGCCCCTGCAGGGTATAGGTTTCTCCCGCTGTGAGATTTTCGTAAGTTACTGTGTCTATAATAGAAGCATTCTTCCGGGCCGCTGTGGTGCTGGTTCCGGTTTCCCCGTCCCGCGCCCGGGTGCGCAGCGCGACTGTATAGTTATTGACCGTGCCGAGATTGATCTGCTCTCCTTCTTCGGACACAGTAAATTCCATAGTAATCAGTTCTTTTCCCTGATTTTTCTCACAGGGTTCTTCCTCCAGAAGGTAGGTGCCGTAAAGCAGGGCGCCCCGGCTGTCGTCCGGCTCTCCCTCCCCAAACCATACGCCGTCTTCCGGGGAGGCGCCTGCGTTGGTGTTTTGCGTATGGGGCACATGGCTGCTGGAGGTAGAGTAATATCCGTTTTCATCCGTAAAAATCCGGTGGCTTTCCCCGGTATCCAGGAACGTCAGGGTGAAGGGGATTCCTCCCATAGGCTCCCGGCTGTCCCCGTCCGCTTTTACAAAGGACAGATCCCCGCGGATGATCTGCTCCTTGGCCGCCCGGGTTTCCTGGTTGGGAAGACCTTCGGTCACTGCGGAGACGCCATTCTCCACAGTGGTTTCTGCCGTATATACCGTATCATCCAGAACATATCCTTCCGGCGCTTTTGTCTCCTGAATAGTCAGAGTCCCCACCGGCACCACGGCCTTTCCGGTCTCCTTATCCAGCAAAAGCGGATCTCCGCCGATTTTCCAGTCCTCCGAGAAATAAATCTTTCCCTCCGCGTCTGTCCGGAATATCCAGGTATATTTGGGTTCCCGTCCCGGCTCCTTGGGATCGCCGGCATACTCTCCGTCATAATAGCGCACGGTATATTCGGCTCCCTCCAGAGTGGTTCCCCCCTGGGGACCGCCTGTCTCGCTGTCCCGCTTTATCAGCAGAAGTTCCAGGGGATCTCTTCCCGGCTGATCCAGGCATTCGTAGGTGTATACGGCATCGGCGGTGATGGTCACCGGATACCTGCGGCTGTCCAGAAGATATCCCGACGGCGCCCGGGTTTCCTGGATTTCGTAGGATCCTTCTTCTATGCCCTCCGCCCTGGCGTATCCCCGGTCATCGGTCACCAGCTTTGCCGCCTCGATATCTGTACCTGCCTCATAGAGGGTAAACTCCGCCCCTTCCAGACAGTAACCGGCATTTCCTTCTGTAAGTTCCGGCAGGGCAGACGCTTTGCGGATCTCCAGACTTCCCTCCGAGGGCAGTTCTTCCGCCAGAAAGACCGCGCACTGCTGGGTGTACTGATTATCCAGGACCTTGGCATACCCTTTAAAGCGGCCGGCGTTTTCCTCCGCGTAATTCATTGCCTGCCGGACAAAGGCGCAGGCAAAGGAAAGATCTCCATTGTGAGAAGCCGTGTAAGGCGGCACATAGACTGCCGGTTCCCCGTAAGTTTGATACCCCGCCGCGTCCTGAAGGGACCATACCAGACACTGCTGGAAGAAATACAAATCTGTCTGATTATTGGAAAGCTGATCCATCTGATCCTCCATCCATTTCAGCCCCACAGCGATCCGTGTAATCAGATCCTGTGACAGATAGTCTAACCCTTCATAAACCGTAGGACTGGGCGTGGTACTGAAGGAAGCGTCCGACTCAATACAGAAGATGGGTACTCCTTCCACAGTCTGAAGCACCCCCTCCGTCCAGGAATCCAGCAGGGCATTGTTCCGTTCCGCGGCCAGGGCATAGAGGGTCTGCCCTTCTTCATAGGCCAGCCCGTAACTCTCTCCGACCTGAAGCGCCCGGTAAGCGTCCGCCGTGCGGTACGAAGAAAAGCTGCCCGCCCTCTCCGGCTCAGCCAAAGCGGAAAAACCTGTGACAAACAGCGCCGCTGCCGCCAGCAGAAACGCCAGAACTCCGGCCCGGACTTTTTTCATTTTTTTGCTCATTACTTTTTACTCCTTTCTGTTGATACGTTAAGTGACATCTATAAAAACAGCGGATCCGCTCCGCCGGAATTTTTGCTCCTGGTTTCGGGATGGATTTTTGCGCATAAAAATCCGTTCTTTTTCTCATACTGTAGGTGCGGGATTTACGGGCGCGCAGAGAAGCCCGGGAAAGGAGCAGAACATGGGATTGGAAAATGGAATCAAAAAAACTATGATGGCAGGGATCGGAGCCATGGCCACTACCGCTGAAGCGGCAAAAAATGTGGTGGATACCCTTGCGAAAAAAGGAGAAGCGGCCGTCCGCCAGGGAAAAGCCATGAAAGACGCCGCAAAGAAGGCGGCAGAAGAAACTTCTATGGAAGAATAGAATTTTTAAATACTCAGAGTTCCCGGCTGACCGTCAGCCTCCGGAGGTGCCTGTCGTAGAAATATACCTGATCTGACAGCACCTCCTGGGGCGGCAGCCGTGTTTCATTGATCTCCCGCACCATGCTTCTGAGCTGGGATCCGGAAAACCCTTCCGCCGGAAGAATCAGACATTCGTGAATGCTGCTTGGAAGTACATAGTAATCCGATTTCAGCCGGCCGGCAATCATCTCCGTCATCCTGGGATAATGGATACAGATGGCTCCCAGGCATTTCTTTACATTGGTGAGCAGATAAACCGGCGCCGGCGGCTCCTGATCTTCCTCCAGCTGAAAATCCGCTTCTTCCGCCAGAACCTCGGAGAGATTTTTCCAGGTGGGTGTCAGCTTGCGCAGGGTATTTTCCCAGGCGTCCCGCCGCAGCCGGCTTCCGGGAATATTCCACTGCTTCAGGTGGGTATTGCGGATCAGAATGGTGGCCGCCCCTTCCTTAGGCAGTTCCATCTGGTAATAGTAGACCACCGCCAGATCCAGCCAGCGCTCATGGGGGATCTGCTCCATCATAGAAAGATTCTTTTCATAATTCACCAGCTTGCAGTAAATTTCCGGGGCCGCCTGCTGATAGGTTTCAAAAAAAAGTTTTTCACTGGCAGGGGGATTTTTCCTGAACTCCTCATAGCAGTCCAGCATCAGCGCCGCCAGATGGGAGACGCCCACTCCTCTCAGATACTGCTCGTAAAAATCCTCCAGATACAGGATCGGTGAAAAGCGGCTGCCGGGCGCCTGAATTTCCAGGGCATCCGCCTCCACGCCGTTGTTTTTGGAAATCTTCTGGAGTTTTACCCGAAGCTCCCTTCCCGCCTGTCTTTTAACCTCTTCTGCCAGTTCCTGACAAAATTTTTCGTAGTTCATCCCAATAACCTTCCTTTCTGCTGAATAATGATTGTTCCCCCCAGGGACGGCAATTTTCGGCAAAAGCGCGGGGAAGGTCAGAGACCGGCGCGCTCTGCCGCTCATAGAGCCCGATGATTCTGATGTAATTTTAAAACACAATGGAAATAGGTCCGATATCGGACGAGAAATAGAAATGTGAAATATCCGGCCGCGGAGCCGCAGCACCGGCCCCGCCTGCCGTAAAAAATCTTTTATACCCGGCTTAAATACTCGCCGGTTCTGGTGTCGATCTTGATCACGTCTCCCTGGTTTACAAACAGGGGAACGCTTACCTGCGCTCCGGTTTCCACAATAGCCGGCTTGGTAGCGCCCTGAGCCGTGTTGCCCGCGAATCCGGGTTCTGTCTCCGTGATCTGCAGTTCTACAAACAGCGGCGGCTCAATGGCGAACACATTGCCGTTGTAGGAACATACTTTTACCATCTCGTTTTCTTTTACGAACTTCAGCGCGTCCCCGATGGTCTCCTTATTGAGAGCCACCTGATCGTAGGTCTGCACATCCATAAAGTAGTACAGATCCCCGTCATTGTACAGGTACTGCATATCCACCCGGTCAATGCGGGCCTGAGGGAACTTCTCTGTAGGACGGAAGGTCTTCTCCGTAACGCCTCCGTTGATGACATTTTTCAGTTTTGTTCTCACAAACGCCGCGCCTTTACCGGGCTTTACATGCTGAAATTCCACAATCTGAACGACGTTCCCGTCAATCTCCAGGGTAATGCCGTTTCTGAAATCTCCTGCTGATATCATTCTGGTATTCCTCCTTCATCGTAAGCACCGCGCCCCTGCGCGGCAAACCCAAAGCTATTCTATAACACTTTTCCTGTTTTTTCAAGATGTTCTTTTTTGATTTCGTTTGTAGAAAAACAGGACGACGCGTTCCAGCTGCCGCTTCAGCACAATCTGAATCTCTTCCTTGGGGTGAATGGGCTTCACCAGAATGCTGCGGATCCCTGCTCTTCTGGCTCCCCAGACATCGGTGAACAGCTGATCTCCCACAAAAAGCACCTGTTCTTTTGGCAGGCCCATCCGCCGGCACGCCTTCAGATAATTGCGGGTGGAGGGCTTGTGGGCATCCTCCACAAACCAGGATTCCACTGCCTCCGCAAAGGGTTTGACCCTGGGAAGCTGGTTATTGGAGATGAGACAGGTCTCATAGCCAATCCGGTGAAGTCTCTGAAAAAGCTGCACCGCCCTCTCATCCGCCGGCGCCCCGTGGGGCACCAGGGTGTTGTCAATGTCAAAGATAATGCCCCGGTAGCCTCTCTCATACCACTCTTCATAGGGAAGCCCGTAGCTGGACTCCCGCCACTCATCCGGATAAAAGGCTGACAGCAGGCCCCGGCCCTTCACCGGTTTACCTCCAGATAATCCATAAGGCGGCTGTACTGTTCCTTCATCCGGTCATAGCCGTGCTGATAGAAGGCCAGAAGTTTCTCGCAGTCCTGCTCGGTTCTGGAAACCACCGGCATTTCCGGACGGATGACAAAAATCTTCCCTTCCTCCTCCCATTTTTCCACCAGTTCCATGGTCCGGTTATAGACTTTCCCCCGGTTGACAATGGTCTTTACCAGTTCCGGATATTTCCGGTAATACAGTCTGACCAGATGGCGGACCGGGCTTTTCGCCTTTTTCCGGTAGCCCTTTTCTCTGGTGAGCACTACCAGAATTTTGCGGTAGCCCTTTTCCATGGCCCGGAGAATGGGGATGGAGTCCGCCAGTCCTCCGTCCAGGTAAGGAGTTCCGTCTACTTCCACCATGCGGCTCATCAGGGGAATGCTGCTGGAAGCCGCGATCAGGGACAGCAGCCGCTTTCTGTCTTCCCGGTCATCCAGATATTCCGCCTTTCCGGTAAGACAGTTGGTAAGTACCAGTTCACAGTCGATGTCCGACCGGAAATAAGTCTCATAATCAAAGGGAAACAATTCGTTGGGATACCGGTTGTACAGCATATCCATATCAAAAATTTCTCCGGTTCTGAGAAATTCCAGAGGATTGGAGTGTATATACCTTTTATCCTTATCTTTAACCGCCATACAGTCCCGGGTCCTGCCGATCTGGCGGGAAACGTAATCCGCCGCGTTGCTGGATCCGGCGGATACCCCCGCCACGTAGGAAAACCAGCGCTCCTGTTCCATCAAGTAATCCAGCACACCGGCGGTAAAAATCCCCCGCATGGCTCCGCCTTCCAGAACCATTCCGGCCCGGATCAGCCCTTCTTCACTCATGGCTCGCACCTCATTTTCTGTCTTTCAGAGACACATAGGAGATATGGTCTTTTACATTCTTGTAAGCGGGACGGATGATCTTGTCCGCGTTAATCAGCTCCTCCATGCGGTGGGCGGACCAGCCCACAATCCTGGCGCAGGCAAACATGGGGGTAAACAGCTCCAGAGGCAGATCCAGCATGCTGTACACAAATCCGCTGTAGAAGTCCACATTGGCTGCCACTCCCTTGTAGATATGCCTCTCCTCCCCGATGATCTTGGGTGCCAGGCGCTCTACCATGGAATAGAGCCCGTAATCTTTTTCTCTGTGTTTTTCCTTGGCCAGCTTCTCCACGAAAGCCTTGAAAATAGTGGCCCTGGGATCCGAGATGGAATATACCGCGTGGCCCATGCCGTAGATAAGGCCCTTCCGGTCAAAGGCTTCCTTGTGGAGCAGTTTGCGCAGATAAGCGGAAACTTCTTCCTCATCTGTCCAGTCTTTTACGTTTTTCTTCATATCGTTGACCATGCGGACCACCTTAATATTAGCGCCGCCGTGCTTGGGTCCTTTCAGGGAGCCCAGGGCCGCGGCCACCGTGGAATAGGTATCCGTCCCCGAGGAGGAAACCACATGCGTGGTAAAGGTGGAGTTGTTGCCGCCGCCGTGTTCCATGTGGAGCACCAGAGCCAGATCCAGCACCAGGGCCTCGGTCTGCGTATACTGTTTGTCCGGCCGCAGCATCCGCAGAATATTTTCAGCAGTGGAAAGCTTTTTGGACGGATTGTGAATATACAGGCTCTTGCCCATCATGTAATGATTGTAGGCCTGAAAGCCGTACACCGAAAGCATGGGAAATACGGCGATCAGGGTCAGGCACTGCCGCAGTACATTGGGCAGGGACGTGTCGTCCGCCGCGTGGTCATACGCGTACAGAGTCAGCACGCTCCTGGACAGGGTATTCATCATATCCCTGCTGGGAGCCTTCATGACTACATCCCGGACAAAATTCTTGGGCAGGGACTGCTGCGCCTTCAGGATCTCGTTAAACTGCCCCAGCTGGGCCTCCGTGGGAAGTTTGCCGAACAGCAGCAGATACGCTGTCTCTTCAAATCCCAGCCGGCCTTCGCTCAGAAATCCCCGGACCAGATCCACAATGTTAACTCCCCGGTAGTAAAGCTCGCCGTCGCAGGGTGTTTTGACTCCGTCCACGTTTTTAAAGGCAATAATATCTGAAATCTCCGTCAGGCCCGCCAGAACTCCGTTCCCGTTAATGTCCCTGAGACCTCTTTTGACGTCGTATTTTCCGTACAGAGACGGATCAATACTGGAATTTCTGACGCACTCCTCTGTCAGTTCCAAAAGCTCCGGTGTTACTTTCATGTTAAAACTCATTTCTATCCTCTCCTTTCCGTCAGTCCGCCGCGGCGGTTTCTTCTGTCTCACCCCTCGTTTACAAGCTGCTGTCCCGAAAACAGAATTCCAGGCACCGACACAGCCGTGTCCGCGCAGAATATTCTATTGCGATTCCTTTTGGGAGTCCCGAAGGTCTTGAATCATTTTGCCAGCCGGCGAAATGTTTCGTGTTATGAAATCATCCAACTGGCCTCGGGAAGATATATAATAAATATTTTAAC
>ERZ1090879.109-NODE-109-length-58389-cov-22.946652_pt1 | contig 58389 bp, 44 predicted proteins | sample MGYA00478472_ERZ1090879 | MGnify/ENA primary metagenome ERZ1090879 (study PRJEB33644, sample SAMEA5815723) | chicken gut metagenome | biome: Chicken; feature: Gastrointestinal Tract; material: Caecum | place: Ireland | collected 2019-01-01 | study: A study of the... | reverse complement strand
GACGGAGACGACGGCGGTGATGCCCTCGCGCACGTCCTCGCCCGTGAGGCGGTCGCTCTCCTTTAAGATGTTGAGCTTTTTGCCTGCGTCGTTGATGATCTTCGTGAGCGCCTGTTTCAGACCCTCGACGTGCGTGCCGCCGTCGATGGTGTTGACGTTGTTGGCGTACGAGTAGATGACCTCGCTGTATCCCTCGTTGTACTGAAGGGCGATCTCGCAGACGGTCGTGCCCTCCTGCGCCTCGAAATAGAGGGGCTCCGCAAAGAGCGTGTTGTTGCCCTTGTTGATCTCCTCCACGAGTTCGCGTATCCCGCCCTCGTAATGGAAGACATCGTGCTTTTCGTGCTCGCCGCGCTTATCGGTGAGCGTGATGGTGAGCCCCTTGTTGAGGAAGGCAAGCTCTTTGAGGCGCACGCGGAGGATATCGTATTTGAAGACGATGGTCTCGAAGATCTCCGCGTCGGGATAGAAGGTGACCTTTGTACCCGTTTTATCGGTATCGCCGATGATCTGCAGGGCGCGCTGCGGCACGCCGCGGTTATACACCTGCTTGTAAACGTGCCCGTTCTGGGAGACCTCTACCTCCAGCCACTCGGAGAGCGCGTTGACCGCCTTGACGCCCACGCCGTGCAGGCCGCTCGAGACCTTATAGCCGGAATCCCCGCCGAACTTCCCGCCCGCGTTGACCTTGGTGAACACGACCTCCACCGTGGAGACGCCCTCTTTGGGGTGGATCTCGGTGGGAATGCCGCGGCCGTTGTCTTCCACAGTACAGGAGCCGTCGGGATTGACGGTGACGTCCACACGGTCGCAGTAGCCCGCGAGCGCCTCGTCGATGGAGTTATCGACGACCTCGCTCACGAGATGATGCAGTCCGCGTTCGTCCGTCGAACTGATGTACATACCGGGGCGTTTGCGGATATGTTCGAGCCCGTCGAGCACCTGGATCTGTTCGGCGCCGTATGCTCCTTCCACTTTTTCTGACATTCTTTTCTCCTTGACTTGTACTCACAGATTTTTCCCGAACTGACGAAAAGAAATTCCGTTATGTTTTAAGACAACCCATTGCACGGCGCAAGCGCCTGACAATGTGTTTGTCTCAACCGCGCCAATGGAAAGCGCGGTTTCGGTCACGAAATTGCCCTTGATATGGCAATTTCTCAGTTCGCGCATACGCCGAAGCCCCGCAGGGGCTGTCTGCATAACGTACGCGCTCACCTCTCGCCGCCGCTATTTTCGCAACAGTATAGCACGCGGCGGCTCACTCTTTCCCCATAAGTCGCAAGCGACAAATTGAGGGCGCGGGCGCAAAACGCACTTCTGCCTGCGCGAGATTTTTAAATCCTCTTACAAAAAAGCCGCGTTGCGTCCCTTGACGCAAACCTCATCCCTATGGGGGAATTTTTACCGAATCTATTATACTGTAAGGGAAAAATACGAACCACGCCTTTGGCGGCATCTTTTCGGCATCTTTTTGCTCATCTTCCTTGCAATACGCTTGTATAGCGGCGTCATCTTCACAAAAATCTGACACGAAAATCTTCACGCCAAAGGTGCGTAGCAATCAAAAGCGGCAAGATGAGCGTCTCAGACGAGGCGAAGCCCGCAGCGCGTGCCGTGTGGCACGGGCAAGGGTTCAACAATGTATGAGCGCACAGTTTCCGCTTTTGATCGGGTTCGTATTACTCCCTTACAGTATACCACACGCGCGGATAAAAGTACAGCAAAACGGCGCGGTTTTGGGGATTTTTTCCACCGGAACGGCAAAAAAGGCGCGTAGGAACGCCTACACGCCTTTTCTATGCGATTGTAAAGGTGGGATACGCCGACCGCCGCGCGGCTTTACAGGGCTTGATTTACGATGAAACATCCGCCTCGCCCGTTTCGGGCGGCGCGGAGAACGCCTCGTCCGCCACGGCGCGGAGGGCTTCGACGGTATCCGCCGAAAAGAGCCGCCGCTTGTACTCCGCCGCCCCCTTTACGCCCTTACAGTAGAACGCCGCCATCTTGCGCATGAACACGACGGCAAACCGTTCGCCGCAGAGGGCGAGCGTTTCGTCAAGCTGGCGGAAAAAGAGTTCGCGCATGGGCGGCGCCTCCGTGCCGAGAATATCGCAGAAGGTCTGCGGGCGGCAGAGCGCGGCGCGGGCGATCATCACGCCGTCGGCGCCCGTCCGCTCCGTCATCTTTTCCGCGTCGCTTTTCGACCAGATCCCGCCGTTCGCAATGACGGGGATCCCGACCGCGTTCTTTGCCGCGGCGATCTCGGCATAGTCCGGCGCGCCGGCATACAGCTTATCGCGCGTTCTGCCGTGGACGGTGATCATGCACGCCCCCGCCCCCTCGCACAGCCGCGCGAACTCGGCGGCGATCTTTTTTTCGGGCGAGACGCCGATGCGGAATTTGACGGAGATGCGCTTGCCGCTCTTTGCGCATTCGGAGATGACCTTTTCCGCAAGCGGAAGATCTTCCATGAGCGCGTTTCCGTCGCCGTTGCCCACGATCTTGGGCATGGGACAGCCCATGTTGATATCGATGAGGTCGAAGGGCGCCAAGTCCTCGCTCTCGCACGCCGCGCGCATGATCGCGGGATCGCTCCCGAAGATCTGCGCCGCCTTGGGCGACTCGCTGCCGCAATAAAGGAGTTTCTTCGTCTCTTCGCTGCCGTAGGCAAGCCCCTTGCAGCTCACCATCTCCGTGAACGTGAGCCCCGCGCCGAGACGCATGCACATGGTGCGGAAGGGATAGTTCGTATACCCCGCGAGCGGCGCGAGAAATACGTTGTTCGGGCATACCATGCCCGCGATATTCAGCTCATGAACCACGTTTTGCCTCATCCATGTACGCGGCGCGCTCCTCGGGCGAGAGCGCGGTCACATCCTTGCCGTCCGCACGCACGCGCGCCTCGAACGCGGTGTATTCGCGCTGTGCGCGCTTTGCGCGATCGAGGAGTGCCTGTTCGCACTCCACGCCCGCCGCACGGCCGAGCGCCGCGCACTCCCATAAAATTTCGGAGAGCGCCGCCTCCGCGTCCGCCTTGTCCTTTGCGGCGGAGAACTGCGCGAGCGAGGCGGAGAGCCGCGCAGAGACCGCCTCCGCCGTGCTCTTTTCCCAGCCGCCCTTTTCCATGCGCTTGCACACCTTCTGCGCCCTGAGCAGCGCGGGGAAGCCTTCGGGAACGTCGTTGACGGAGTCGGAGAACGTCTCCTGTCCCTTCTCCTTCATCTTGTTCTTATCCCATACGGTGAGCGCGCCGTCGGCGCCCGCCGCCCGATCGCTCCCGAATACGTGCGTGTGCCGCGTGATGAGTTTTTCGCACACCTCGGAGAGCACGTCCGTCATGTTGAAGTTGCCGCGCTCCTCCTCGATGAGGGTGTGGAACGCCGCCTGCATGATGACGTCGCCCGCCTCTTCGCACATCTTCGCGGCGTCGTCCGCGTCGATCGCGTCCACCAGTTCGTAAGCCTCTTCGATGGCGTTGATGCGGATGCTCTGATGCGTCTGCACCCTGTCCCACGGGCAGCCGTCGGGCGCGCGGAGACGGCGCAGAATGGCGAGAAAATCGTTCAGGTCGAAGCGCTTTTTTTCGAGGAGCGGGATATCGGGCACTGCGAGCGCGCACGTCGCGTCGTAGTCCCGCTGCCTGTCCGCCTCAAAGAGCGCGATCTTTTTTACCTTTCCGCCGCGCACGAAATACGCGGGCGCCTCGTCGCCGAAGGCGTCGGCGAGCGCGAGCTTCACGTCCCCCGCCAGAGAGGGCTCGGCAAGGTCGTACACCACGAGCGGAAGGGAGAGTTTCGCCCCCGCCACATCATAGGCGGAGAGCGCGAGATAGTTCCCGAGCCCCGCCTTTTCCGCCGCGGCAGCCGCCTTGGAGACGCCGCCGATCACAACGGTGCTCCTGTACTTCATGAGCGCCTGCGCCGCCCTGTCCTCGGCGGGAGAGCCGTCCACGCAGTAGCAGACGTTCTCCGTTTTCCCCATGCGCCTCAGCTCGCGCACGATGGCTTTTACGAGCGTATCGTAACTGCGGCAGCGCTCGTAGAGTTCATCGAAACTTTCAAATGCGATCCCCGCGTCCGTCAGCCCCTGCGCCGAGGGATGCGTCCGCGTGCGCACGATTACCCTGTCCGCCGCCCGCGCCGCCGCGAGCCCGCGCGCCGTAACGTCGCCCCGCTCTGCGCCCAATCCGATGATCGTGATCATACCGTTTCACCTTTTTCCGTTCGTCTGATTTTCTCATAGTATATAATAAATCGAGGAAAAAAGCAACCAGATAGCAGGCGTTGGAGGCGACCGCCGCGCCGTATACCGACCATGCAGGATCGCCGACGAGCGCCCATTGCAGCACGAATTTGACGGAGACGGCGGCGAGCATGGCAAGCGCCGCACGCTTTGCCCGCCCCATGCCCGTGAGGCACGCCGAGAGCGTGTTCAGCCCCGCGAGCGTCGCCGCCGAGACGGACGAAAGGCGCAGAAGGCGCACGAGGGTCTCCCCCTCCCCCGCCGTCAGCGACGGATACAGGAGCGCGACGACGGGGCGCGCGAACACAAAGAGCCCCGCGGCGCAGGGTGCGGCAAGCGCGAGCGTGACGAGCACGGCAAGCACGGCGCGGCGGCGCGCCTCCTCCCCCTCTCCGCGCGAACAGCACGCCGCCACCGCGGGCACGGACGCCGCCACCAGCCCGTAGCACACCGTTGCGGGAAGGGAGATGAGCGATGCGGCGCTCCCCGCTAACAGCCCGTACAGCGAGACGGCGCTCTCCGTATGGCGGGAAAGCAGGCGCACGACGACAACGCTGTCGAGCATCTGCGAGAGCGGCAGCAGCGCCGCGCTCGCCATGACGGGCAGGGCGGAGAACAGGATACCCATGTCGGCGGGACGCCGCGGGACGAGCCGCCTGTCCCGCCGCACGACCCGCTCTCCGCGCAGGCGCACGGCAAGGAAAACAAACGCCGCAAACTCGGACATGGTCACCCCGAAGAGCGCCGCACGGGCGGCAGAGACGGGATCGGAGAAGCGCGCGGCAAGAAGGAGCCCCACGCCCGCCTTTACGAGCTGTTCGACGACCTCGGACGCCGCCGTCGGGAGCATTTCGCTCCGCCCCTGAAAATATCCCCGCAGAACGGCGACGAGCGCGACGAAAAAGACGGACGGCGCCAGAGCGAAATAGCAGCCGACGAGCCCGCCGTCCCCCTGCCAGCCCGCTACGGCGGGGGCGAGCAGGCACATGAGCAGCGTTCCCAAAAAACCGGGCAGCGCAAACAGGCGGAGCGCCGTTCCGGGAACACTCCCCTCCCGCCCCGCCGCGCGCTCCGCTGCCACGGTGCGGGCGAGCGCCGCGGGCACGCCCGCCGACGAAAACGTGAGCATGAGGCAAAAGAGCGGATACGCCATCTGGTAAAGTCCCAACCCGTATCCGCCCAAAAGGTTTGCAAGCGGGATGCGGTATACCGCTCCGATCGCCTTTGCAAGGAGCCCGCCCGCGCTCACGATCGCGACGTGTTTGAAAAAGACTGCATGTTTCATTATGTAAAGAGAGCGGCGCAAAAGCCCCTCCGCCGCTTTCCCGCGCCGTCTCGCGCGGCAATGCGCGCCGCTCGCCCCATGATGCGCAGACGCACCGCATTCGCGCAAGTAAAATCGCATTCTGCGCCCGCAATTTATCGCTCGAAAAAGAATTCTAAATCTCGCGCAAGCAAAATCGCATTCTGCGCCGGCGCCCGCAATTTGCCGCTCCCGCGGCTTTTGCAGAAAAGTGAGCCGCCGCGTGCTATACTGTTGCGAAACAGCGGCGGCGAGGTGAGCGCGTACGTTATGCCGTCCGACGCGAAGCGGCGCACGAGCGTAGCCGAAGTATGCGGCACATTGCCTTGGTGCCGCCGAGACAACCAAATGCAGAGCGTTAGCGAACATTAGGTTTTCCTGAAAATCGCGATATTTTTATTCCACAGTTCTCGCAAAAAAGATTTTGCAGATAGATTTTTTGCGAAAAGGAGCGGCGAGCATTTTAAGCGTGGTGTTCGGCTATGCCGAACCACCCGCAGGATGCGCTCCGACGCGACGACGTCAGTTCGGGAAAAATCTGTGAGTTCACTCAAATTGGCTCGCTATGATATCCGCCGTCAGACGGGCAAGTTTGACCGCCGAGGACTCCATCACCGCGCCCTCCTCCGCGGAGAGCAGAACAACGGCGCCGAGACAGTCGCCGCCCGCCACGATGGGCACCATGAACTGCGCCGTAAAACTGAGTTCGCTCTCCTTGACGACGGGCATGAGGCTGCCTCCCTCCGCCGCGCTCGCAAGATGACTGCGGCGCGACGCCATGAGCTCGGTCAGCTCGTCCGAGACCGACCGCCCCACGAGCATCTTCTTGCCGGTCCCAAAGGCATGCAGCACGTTGTCCGTATCCGTGATGGCGGCAAGGTAACCGCTCTGCTCGTGCAGAGACTTCGCCGTTCCCTCCGAAAAACGCTCCACGCTCGCGATGGGCGAATACTTCTTGAGCATCAGCTCGTCGCGGTCGGTAAAGAGTTCCAGCGGATCCCCTTCGCGGATACGCAGCGTCCGCCGTATCTCCTTGGGAATGACCACGCGCCCGAGCTCGTCGATCCTTCTCACAATTCCCGTTGCTTTCATATAAAACCTCCGTATATACGCAGTACACGCACGACTTCGTATACTGTCATTATGCGAAGGCTGTGGATTTTTATGTGGATTTTTTTGCAGATTTTACCGCAAAACGATTGCCCGCCGCGTTTCCTCAGTCCGATCTCTACATTTTTCTCAGACTTATTCCTCGGACATTGATATAGCAACAGGAGCGTTCGGATTACTCCGAACGCTCCTTCCTAAATTGTTATTGTTTTTTTCTCGCTTTCTCTTAAAGCCCTTTTGCACATTGTCGGCTTTTACTTCTATGGGATATCCATTTTCTTTTTCGGCAAACTCTTTGATGTAATTCATAATGAGATCGACTTACTTATCGCTGAATTTCAACACATTCTAGGATCATTTCCCCATCTGCATATTCCAGCGCAATGACTGATACAAACCCTATTGTTTCAAATCCGAGAAAATACTGCATGGACTTCAAGTCTGTTTAGCGAACGTGCATTTTTTTATGATTCGTATGAAATAACTCCCGATTCGCCGCAAGATAGAGTTCTTTCCCCGTTAATACCATCTTATAGATAGTAATTTCTCTAATCTCCCATATTAACCAAATCACTAGAAAAACATCAAATGGGATCATGACATATAAATAATACATATGTTTTGATTTCTCAGCAGCGTTCATTTGAAAAAAGCTGTTATATGGGATATAACTCGCAGAAAGCATCACAAGAATAAATACTAGGACGATACTAACTCCAAATATGTATAAATTCCCTTTGGGACGAATCACGATTTGTTTTTCCATTATCACCTCTTAATTTTGCGAAAAAAATTGTCCAAGTAGCCAATTTGAAAATGACTGCATCAGATTGCCTACAACAAATCCAGTTGAAAAACTAGAAATTCCTAAATAGCCTGCACCTTTTGCCAAAGTTTTTAAGGACATCCTAAAACCATAGCGCCAAGTTTTTGTAAAACCTGATTTGAATACTTGCTGCCAGCTGTGACTTCCCTTAGTTGCTCCAGGGATTCTTAGGTAGCTTGTAAGAAACGACCGATCTCGGGATCGTAATAGCGCGTCTGCAGGTAATACAAGCCCGTTTCTACGTCGTAGAAATATCCGCGGTAACGGAAGGGGTTGCGATTGCCGATATGTGACGAATCCGTAAGATCGTTCCCGTTGCTATCTAGCACCGCATGGTTCCCCCATGCGTCGTACACATATTCTACCACGATATAACAACGTCGTCAAGATATGAATTTCAATTCAAAACAGGACGCTCGATACCGAACACCCTGTTTCCCGCCATCATGTGTTAAAAAAATCTTTTATCGGGGCAAATTCTCCCGATGTCGACGTTCCGATCTCTTCCCGGAGATCAGGAGCGTCAGATACCATATCCCCGCACATATCACTGCCGCCGTAATAAACCCGATCGCATCGATTCCGACATCTGCCATTTTCCCGCTTCGTCCTGCAACGAATGACTGATGCCACTCGTCCAGGCACGCGTACGCAAAAGAAATCAGCAGCGCTCCGCCTCCGCACCACGCAGGTCTCTGCAGCCGGTGATTTCCCATCGGCAACATTGCCATAAACAAAAATGCGCTCGCGCCAAGGCAAAAATACAAAAATATATGCGCAAATTTGCGGATGGTGAGTCCCCAAAGAATAGGGACATCGGACGCTGTCTGCCCGGGAGGGATCTCGATCCCGAGGATGCCGAGCACCCACTCGCCTACCGCATTGCTCTGCTCCGACGACTCGCCGCCCATACTGCCCGAAAAGATAAAGATAACGATCATCATGGCAAGCATGGGAAGCGCCCCGAGTAAAATTTTCAGCCAGCGTTGTCTTTGTAAGCCTTGCATACCTCGCCCCCCTTTTTCATTATAGACGATTACGGGCGCACCGTCAACCCCGGCGCGCCCGTGAATTTTATCCATTTTTGCTCATTTTCTGGTAGTAATTCTGATACTCGCCAGAGATGATCTCCTGCCCGCCACCGCATAAATATATTTTTTCATCTCTATAAGTCCATTGTATGAATGATCTTCTTGATTCCCTCTGCAAAAGATGTCTGCGGATGCCAATCGATTGCTTCAACAAGGCTGGTTATGTCCGGATCAAGGCTAACCATGGGCGTTTGCGTTGGCGGAGCAAACTCGCATTCGGCACCTTTTCCATAAAGTTCCTTCATTTCAAGGATGAACTCCTTCAAAAGACGCGTATCCTCCGACGCAACACAATATGTCCCGCTCGGCACATCTTTTTCACCAAACAAATAGAAGATTTTTCCTGCATCTTTTTCATACAGATAATTCCACTTCTGCGTTGCTGCGGAAAACTTTGCAGGCTGCCCCTCACGGAATTGCCGAAGCGCGTATTTGATCATGGTTTGCTCGCTGTCGTGTTCGCCATATACGCTGAAAATACGCGTCCAAATGTGACGCATTCCATATCGGTCGCATAGTTTCCGGCTGAGTTTTCCCGCGGCATACTTTGCGATTCCATACGATGAAAGCGGGTCAACGCGCGTATCGGGGGCAAGTTTCCCATTATAGATCCCGTACTCCGCCTGTGATCCTGCCCCCACAAAAACATTACACCCCAAGCGGCGTGCAAGTTCGACCGCGTCCAATGTATATTGAACATTGTTGAGGTGCGATTGAGGATCGTTGCGCGTCTCTTTCGATGTCGCAGCCCATGCGAAATGATAAAAGACATCGCATGATTTTTCGTATGCGATACTTTTCAGATCGTTCAAATCCGCCTCAATAACCGTGACGAACGGGCTAGAAGGCAGTACTGTTGTTTTTGAACTATTTCTTCTAACTAGAGCGACAACTTCAATGCCATGCGCAACACATTCCTCTATGAGCGCCACGCCCAGCATACTCGTTGCGCCGGTAATGATATTTCTTTTCATCGGTTTTTTCTCTCTTCAAGCAGTTCTTCCATCGCCATGGTTAATCCATCCGCATCAAATCCAAATTTATGATACAAATATTGAGCATGCGCCATCGTTTCGAATTTATCAGGAACCCCTAGCACTTTAAATTTAGGCACCAGACCATTGGAGCTCAACACCATCGCAACAATACTGCCAAGCCCCCCGATGATATTATGATCTTGCGCCACTACAATGCGACCTGTCTGAGCAGCAGAAATAATTGCATCAATATCAATAGGCTTGATCGTGTGCATATCTATAACGCGAACTTGTCTCCCCGTCAATTCTTTCAGTCTCTCAGCAGCAATTAAAGCATACTGAACGGTAACTCCTGAGCAAATAAATGCGCCATCCTCCCCGCCTTTGACGAGCGTCGCTTTTCCAATGGAAAATTGATAATTATCGTCATATAAATCCAGCTGCGGTTCAACGGAAATGCGCATATAAATCGGACCGACATAATCTAAACTTGCCAACAACATTTTTTTTGCCTGCACAGCATCGCACGGTTCTAAAATGGCCATCCCCGGAATAGATGTCATGATACCACAATCCTCTATCGCCCAATGCGTTGCTCCGGATATACCTCCCGAAACGCCCGCATATGTGCCCAATAATCTTACATTCAATTTTCCGTATGCGACATCTGTCCTACATTGCTCACAAGCTCGCATTGTAATAAACGGAGCCATTGAATTAGCATATGGAATAAACCCTTCGTACGCTAAACCAGCAGAAAAGCTGATCATATTTTGTTCCGCTATTCCTACATTAAAAGACCGTTGCGGGAACCGTTCCACAAATGTTTTATTCCTGCTTGTTCCCATCAAATCGGCATTTACTACCACGACCCTTTTATCCCGCTCGCCGAGCTCGACCAAAAACTGCCCCACTACATCTCGCAAAAAGGACTTTTTTCTCGTATCTGCGCACGTTGTCATTCCGCCTTCCCCCATTCGCGTAAGAACGCATCATCAAGATCCGTAAGCGCTGTCGCTAATTGTTCTTTTGAAATTTTACCCGCATGCCACCTCGCTTGATTTTCCATAAATGGAACCCCCTTCCCTTTTATTGTATGGCATACAAAAACCGTTGGCTGTTGTGAATCCGCCGGAGGAAGTTTATCGAACTCAAATTTTATACGCCGAATATCGTGTCCATCAAATTCGCGAACATTCCAGCCGAACGCTCGATACTTATTTGCGATATTTCCGAGTCCGGAAATATCTTCAATAAAACCATCAGCTTCAAGACGATTATTATCTACTATTGCAATAACATTCCCAAGTTTATAATGTACTGCGTTCATAGCAGCTTCCCAAACAGACCCTTCCTCCTGTTCCCCATCTCCCATTATCGTATAGACACGACTTGTATAATTATTTTTTAATCGTAATCCTGCTGCTATACCACAAGCAATCGGCATACCATGCCCAAGACTTCCCGTCGATACCTCTACGAATGGATTAATCAGACGACAGGAATGCATAGAAAACCTTCCGCTATCTTTTGCATATTCTCGATAGATATCCTCCTGAGAAAAACATCCTATCGCAGCTTGATTGAAAGCTGTGACCGCCGAAGCGTGACCTTTCGACAACACAAAGCGATCCCGTTCTTCATTGTTCGGATTTTTCGGGTCGTATTGCATCTGATATTGCCACAAAACCGTCATAACATCTGTAATCGAAAGATCTCCGCCTATATGAATCGATTCATCGGCGCACAGGATGAGTAATTGCTTGCGGATCGCTAATGCGGCTTCCACCAATTTTTTAATCATTCCCATAAATCAGATTACTTAATCGCCTCCAAAATTACTTTTGCCATGTAATCGATCATCTCATCCGTCATGCCCGGATAGACGCCGACCCAGAACGTATTGTTCATGATAAAGTCCGTATTTTCCAGTCCGCCAACGACACGGTAGGCATCCGTGCCACGCAGTTCATTAAAACAAGGGTGTTTGATGAGATTGCCGCTAAATAGAAGCCGGGTCTGCACATTATGCGATTCCACATAGCGCGTGATCTTGTTGCGATCCAGCCCGCTTTCAGGGCGCACGGAAATCAAAAATCCAAACCATGAAGGTCGACTGTTGGGAGCGGGCTCTGGCAAAATCAGCTTGTCCACAGCGCATTCCAATGCTTGATGCAGCCGGTTCCAGTTATGGCGACGGCGTTCAATAAATGAGGGGAATTTTTTCAGCTGCTCACAGCCGATCGCAGCCTGCATATCGGTCACTTTCAGGTTGTAGCCGAGATGACTATAGACATACTTATGATCATATCCCTTTGGAAGTTCTCCGAATTGACCGTCAAAGCGATGCCCGCAAAAATTATCCTTGCCCGACGGGCAGATGCAGTCACGTCCCCAATCGCGGTAAGAGAGAATCAGACGATTCAAAAGCCCATCGTTCGTGTAGACACATCCGCCCTCGCCCATCGTCATGTGATGGGGCGGATAGAAGCTACTTGTCCCGATATCGCCCCAGGTTCCGGTATACCGCGTCTCTCCGTCGATCATGTACTGCGTCCCGAGGGCATCACAATTATCCTCCACAAGCCAAAGACCGTGCTTTTCACAGAATTCCTTAACCGCTTTCACATCGAAGGGATTGCCAAGCGTATGCGCCACCATGACCGCCTTCGTCTTGGGAGAGAGCGCCTCTTCAAGCTTGCTCACATCGATATTATATTGCGGCACAGTGACATCCACAAACACGGGAACTGCACCATACTGAATGATCGGCGCCACCGTGGTGGGAAATCCGCATGCGACCGTAATCACTTCATCACCACGTTTTACCCGACGTTCTCCGAGCTCAGGCGCGGTCAATACCGAAAAAGCAATAAGGTTCGCGGACGATCCGCTGTTAACAAGATGCGCGTGTTTTACGCCCAGCCATGCGGCAAACTCTTTTTCGAATTGGTCGGAAAAACGTCCCGTAGTCAGCCAGAAATCGAGCGTCGCATCCGTTAATGCGCACATCTCTTTTTCATCGTAAACGCGCGCCGCATAAGTGATGCGATCGCCCTTCTTGAAGGGTTCTTTTTTCTCTTTGAATGCATGGTAGTATTGCGCTACCATTGCCTTGATCTGCTCTCTCGCTTCCTGCTCATTCATGTTTTTGAACATCTGACACCTCATTTTTTCTATTAAAAAATACCTCTATCTCACGGTCCATCTCGGCAGGTATCGCTTGGGGATCTGCAAAATAAATCCGCGTCCAATCAACTATTTTTTGGATGGTTTCATCGATATGCCAACGCGGCTTCCAACCAAACACCCGTTTGATCTTTGTGTTATCCAACTTCAAAAAAGCTGCCTCATGCGGTCCGCCGTCATGACGGTTGACCCACGTAAGCCCGTTCCCCCATGCGTTGCAGAACTTCCCGACAAGTTCCCCCGTCGTCACGCAGTCGCAATCGTCCGGACCAACATTGTAATAGCCTTCAAATGCGCGATTCATCCATTGCTTTGCGGCAATTTCCAAGTAGACCGCAAGCGGTTCCAAAACATGCTGATACGGCCGCGTGGAATAAGGATTGCGGACTACAATATTTTCGCCGCGTTCAACAGCACGGACGCAGTCCGGAATTATCCTATCGTTGGCGAAATCGCCGCCGCCGATCACATTCCCCGCCCGAGCAGTGGAAACAGTGCACCGACCGTCTGTAAAAAAACACTTCTTATAGCTGTGCGTCACAAGCTCACTGCAAGATTTGGAATTGCTATAAGGATCATATCCATCGAGCGGCTCGTCCTCGCGAAAGGGATGGTCTGGGATGTCATCATTCAGATACACCTTGTCTGTCGTCACATTAAGTACGCTTTTTACGCTATCTGTAAGACGGCAGCATTCCAACAAATTGACAGTACCCATGACATTCGTCTCATAGGTATATCTGGGATCCTTATAAGAATCGCGTACGATCGGCTGCGCCGCAAGGTGCAATACAATTTCCGGTTGATATTCGTCAAAAATCTTTTTCAGATTTTCATAATCGCGAATATCCCCCATAACAGACATCATGCGGCTTTCCACGTCCGCAAGCTGAAACAGCGAAGGCGTCGTAGGCAGCCCCAACGAATAACCGATCACCTTTGCTCCCGCATTCACCAAAATGCGACAGAGCCAGCTTCCCTTAAACCCTGTATGTCCTGTGACCAGCACGGTTTTCCCGCGGTAAAAATCCAACATATCAATCCTTCCAAACTTTCCACGGCGCACGATCTTCCGCAAGCAGCTTTTCCAGCTTTTCCATTTCGTTTTTCGTATCCATACATTGCCAGAAGCCTTTATGACGATAACTCATCAGTTCTCCCTCTTCGGCAAGTTTTTGGAGCGGACCGCGTTCAAAAACAGTCTCATCTCCCTCAATATAATTGAAAATTTCAGGTTCTAAAACCATATAGCCCGCATTGATGAGCGCTCCGTCGGAATAACTCTTTTCTCGGAAAGAACGAACCGCATTGTCGCCGCCGATATCCAGCACGCCCTTTTGCTGTTCCAGCATAACGGCAGTCAGGGTACCGATTTTTTCATGCTTTTTATGAAATTTCACAAGTTCTGCAATATCGACGTCACAGACGCCGTCGCCATACGTCATCATAAACGTTTCATTTCCGATATAAGGCTGCACGCGCTTGATGCGCCCGCCCGTCATGGTGTGTAAACCTGTATCGACCACGGTCACTTTCCACGGCTCACAATGCTGGTCGTGAATGATCATATCGTTTTTACCGTGCGTAAAATCGAACGTTATATCGCTGTTGTGAAGGAAATAGTCGGCAAACCACTCCTTGATCATGTGCTGACGGTACCCCGCGCAAATGATGAAGTCGTTAAATCCGTAATAGGAATACTCCTTCATGATATGCCAAAGGATCGGCTTCCCGCCGATTTCAATCATGGGCTTTGGTTTGAATTGACTTTCTTCCGAGATACGGGTCCCGAACCCGCCCGCGAGCAATATTACTTTCATATTCATCTTATTTTTCTAAAAAATATTTTTTGTATTTCCCATCCTTATGCGATAAAATATATGGCAGGAATGGTAAATCATTCCGAATTTCTAATTTATGTCCTGGAAAGAGCGAGATTCCATCGTGTAAAGATTTTTCTATGGAGCCCACTTCTCCCCCATTTTCATGCTCTTTTTCATGTGCATATGCCATCATTTTATCTATAATAAATTTCTTATCCCCAAGCCATGAATGATGAAATCCTGCAATTTTAGGATAGCAATAAATTTCATCACTTAACTTGCAATTCTCGCCATTCTTCCGCAGTTTATCATAATTTATGTGATGTTGTTTAAAGTACTCCCCCGTCATCATAAAAAGCCGATAACTATAATCTGATGGACCACTCCAATTTACCGACACTAAATTAAAATAGAACATTGTAAAATATAATTTAACTGTTATTATACCATATTTATATGTCGCATTTACAAGATCCTCTTTCATGGACGGCATTAAAATTTCATCTAAATCGGAAAAAATTAAAATATCATCATCCGAATAATTTATTTTAGGAACATAGCCACACATTGACCGTTGAAACGCTTCATTATACCATGGGGGAGATGATATAATCTTTTGATAAAATGAGGGAAGAAACCTTTTGTATGCTAAACGTAATTTACCCATAAATGTATTTGGTATAAATTTTCGTCTCACATCAAGTTGTTCATATAAAACACCCTCTTTGTCTTGAGAAATATTTTTAAAGTTATATGCTTTTTCATCTCCCTTAAATGTTTGATTAGCCTCCAATAATATAATCTGATCCACGCCAAAGTCTTTCTCTGTACAATATTTAATATCAAAAATATCGTATTCCTTAAAACAAGTTGCAAAACTATATATTTTCATTATTTTACCCCTTCCCTTGATGATGAAAAATAGATTTGATTTTATTCATTATTTTTCTTGGAATAAAAACAAATAATACATATAACGAAAGCGCTACACTATATCCTATTCCAAAATATTTTGAAGTATAGCCTGTTACATTGGACGGCATTTTTTTATGTTGTCTAATAAATGCACTTCTGCCATTACGATAAACCCTAAATTTATACCTTATTTTTTCTCCTCTACTTAATTGAACTCTATTAGCTCTGCAAATCTCTTCTCCAAAAGCCAATGGGCCCTGAAATATATCAATATTTAAATTATTATACGTACCTTGCTGTGTATGCCGTCTGATTCTAGTAAGCTCATCTGAAAAATAGGCGAGATGCCCGAATTTTTTAAAACAATCAAAGAGAAACAGAAAATCTGAGTGATAACCGCTTTCATTCACCAAGCGGAATTTTGGAAGTTCATCATTTCGGATAAATAATGATGTTACGCATGGCATTACACGAATTTTACCAAGTAAAAGCGATTTAACATTCTCTTCATTATATTTCAATAGATAACTTTTTTTACTGCCCGCCCTATCATATATCCTGTTATCATTCTCATCTATAAACTTACAATTGCTATACTCTATTGCTATATTTTTCTCCGTAGCCCATAAATACATTTTCTCAATGCACTCGGACACTAACTCATCGTCTGCACATAAAAACTTGATGTATTTTCCTTTTGATAATGTAATACCTTTGTTTAAGCTTCCATTAAGACCAATATTCGTTTCATTACGAATCAAGCGTATCCTGCTATCGGAAATTGACGAAACAATTTCACAAGAAGCATCGTCTGAACAATTATCCAAGATGATGATTTCCGTATTCTTATAAGTTTGATTTAATACAGATTTTACTGTGCGTAAAATATATCGTTCCGCATTATACATTGGAATGATGATTGAAATTAAATCATTTTGATTCAACATTATCTGTATTCCTCTTGCTCATTTTATTAAAAATCATTCGAAGTATAAAAAATAATGTTTCATCTTTAAGAATCAACAATAATACAAAGTAGACAATGATCCCAATGATGATTTCAATAACTAAATGAAAAATAGGTGCTAAATTTACTGAGAAAAAGAAAATGCATACAAACATTATTGCCGCAGCTATAACATATCTCCAGCCAACAATAAAAAGGTCCTTAACTGTCAGGCTGTATCTACTCCAAATCAAACATAAAACCAACATTGCGGCATTCGATACAATCGAAGCAACAGCAACGCCTACTGAGGACAATATTTGTATCAAAGAAAGGTTTAATATAATGTTTACTATTGCGCCAATAATTATTACAATATTGTAACGCATTTGTTTCCCTTTGGCGACAAGACATAATTGACCGCAATAATTGCATATCACAACTAAAATCACATTTGCCGAAAGTATTTTGAGTAACAATGCACTTTTTTCATATCCAGGACCCAAATATATCGGAATAAACTCATCTGAGACAGCAATTAACCCAAACATGATCGGAATCGCAAATGCAAGTCCTATTCCCGTGACGATCTTCATCAATCGTTTCTCCTCTTGCGCATCTGTTGCATTGTAATGTAGATAAGCAATACGAGGTAACAGCACATTGCTGATTGAATTGATCATGGTAGTGAATGCAGTAATTAGACTGCTTGCTTGCTGATAATACCCGACTTCATTGGCATCATTGATCATTGCTCCAAGCAATGTTTTATCGACGGAAGTAAATACCGTATTCACAACGCCGGGAATTAAATAAACAAAGGAGGGTTTTATATGCTGTCTTATACAAAGGGCTTTAAACCCCGTCCATCTGACTTTTTTTCTTAGAATAGGATAAACAGACATAAACCCAATTAAGATAAATCCTTGCATGATAAGAGCATACAAAAATATATCCGATTCGGCTTTTACAAATAAGTAGACCGCCGCAAGATTACATAATTTTATAAGAATTGTTCTCAGTGCCGCAACTTTAAATTCCTCCAACCCATTTAAAAACCAAGTGATATCAAGTCCATTGCTCACAATATTAATCAGCATGATTACATAAAGAGTCCGAAGACGTGCACTGCCTGCCGTCAAAATTATAGGAATATATGCTGCCGACGCAACTAGCATCAGAAAACACTTTATAAAAAACAGCTCCCAAAATAACAGACTCAGTTTATCTTTATCATCTCGGATTGCAGCAATTTTAATTTGACCATATAGTGTAAAACCAAGAGTTTCTGCCAGCACAAAATAGTTACTGTTCGCGAGTGTAAAAGAATATTCCCCAATAAGCTCTGCATTTAAAACACGTGAAACATAGGGTGTAATAAAAATAGGGACAACAAGTGCCGTAAGCTGACTGAGAATATTGAATATTAAATTAACACTGATCCTTTTTTGTGGCTGTTTCGCCTCAGACATAACTTTTCCCTAATAAAAATTCCTTCAAAATTGCAACATGATTCGATACAGAAAATGTATTTTCAAATTGATCGCTGTTCAAATACTCAAAAATGTTTTTTTGCATTGATTCGTACTGTGCATCAGAAATTTGCGATAAATAATCCAACATTTCATCTTTGGAATGAAACTTCCTTGCATCAATAAAGGTATTTTCAGGGATATACTCTTTTATATTATCTGCCCCCAAATAAACTGGAACAGTTCCTGCGAAGAAACAATCGAAAATCTTCTCTGTAATATACCCCGGTATATCTTTTACATTTTCAAAGCAAATAGAAAATTTGTATTGCGACAATGTTGCTAGCTTCTTTTCTATGCGGCCTTTGTAGTTCTTATAGCCACACTTTTCCCATCCGATTCCATATAAATCGAATAAACATTCCTTTTTTTCCTCGAAAAATTCAATCACATCTTTTCGCGCAGAATAAAGCTCCTGCGCAAATTTGCTGCTCTTGTTTGCAACAATCATTGTAAGAAATTTCTTGTCTTTCGCCGCTATCCAGTTTATATTCTTGGGCTTATACTGCGGAATAAAAAATTTATAATATACCTCTCCATCAACCAAACTGTCATTCCATGTTAATATCCTATTGAAGAATTTATGATATCTTACATCATACGACGCACTATTAACCGTGGGCGGCTCGTTGATTTGAAGGAATAACTTCTCTCGAGGATAAATTTTAATAGCTTGGTAAAAATAATCTCTTTTCCACTTCTTTTTCAATAGGTATTTCAACAATTGAATGGGGCTGTTAATTGTCCGAAGCGAATCATCAGGAATATCGCAAAATAGCACAATATCTGCTTCTCCCTTTTGATACATATCAATTGTATGGACGCTATATCCTTCCGCTTCCATTTCCTGTTTAAAAATTATATTCGGTAAAAGAAGATTCTCCCCTATTTTGCACGCAGACGAATCAAATAATTTATCTCCTAAATAGGCATCTCCATAAATCGGCACAATTGCAATTTTTTGATTCATCCTTTATTTTCTCCCCTTTACCATATATAATTTTCGCTCCTGCTGTTCCTTTGCAAAGGAAAACTTATATCCAAACAAAATTGCACAATAAGTACCAGCAAACGCTTCGGTAATGACATGACCACCCAATATACTGTATACCCCAATCAAAATAATCGCCAAATTTAGATATAACTCTGTTGTCCTATCTCCCGATTTACACCTGAGCGCTTTGACAAAATACCTATAAACAACAACGACAATATAAATGCCGCAGGAAAACATGATTTCAAAGACATCCATCTCAAGACCACGTATACATCCCTGTTCTGAATAACTGCCAATGGATGTAAACAACGAATAAGGACCAACGCCAAATAATATTGCAGGAATTTTCGTAATTCCTTGAAAAGATTGCCATGCCGCTATAAGCAATTCATCTCGTCCACTTAATAAATAATTCAAAATAGAATTATCCTCGTTGATATTTCCTATAAAGTATTGTTGCCATTGAAAAACAGAATTAAATTGTTCTTTGAAAATCGTACTTATTAAAAGCACAAGTACAACTGCACCAACTAATATAGAGATCAAAAGATTTTTTCTGTTTTTCGAATCGAAAAGCAATAATACGACCAACGCCAAAAGAATAAAAATATAAGGCGTTTTCGTCCCAATCAATAAAATCGTCACCAAATTCAACAACAAAGCAACGATCGAAAGTTTCCGCTTAAATACAAAATATAAGGACAGAATAACCTGCACTAAAAGCACAGCAGTCAAAGCATTGACCGACATAAAATATCCTTTATTCCCCGCAGCAGTATTGATCGCTGTATTTGTAACATCGGCAAAAATCAAACTAATTGGAATGAACCAAAGACTGTATTTCCAAAATGACTCGAAATCTTTTCTATCTAAAACTCCTTCCTGAATACAAGCCACCAAGCAAACAACCTCAGTGATATATAACAAAACCTTCAAAATATATGATAAATCTGTCGATATTGACATGCCATTATGATAAACGGCTTGAATACAAAAAAGAAAAACCAAATAACCAATACAACTTAAACAGATTAACGATTCTTTTTGACATACCTTGCTGCTATTTTTAATATTAAAAGAGAAAACAATAAGAATATTTTCTATCAAGATAATGCCGCGGATCAATGATCCGACAATCGAATTTTCACCTATAATCCCATTTGCTATATCGATAATAGGCGTCAAAAAAATTGACAAAAGGACAATAAAGCGAAGTACTCCACGACTGCTATTGTACTGCATTGATTGCGCAACAGTTCTAATCATAATAATAACTCTCTCGCGACGTTTTCCGCCATCTTCTTGGGCGTAAAATTCATCGCCATTGTTTTGCAGTTATTCGCATACACCGCTTTCCCAAGATTTAACATCTCGATAACGGCAGCAACATATGCTTCAATATTATAAGAGTCAACCAGCTTTCCTGTATACCCTTCTTTCACCGCATACGGAATATCACCGACATCAGTAGAAACAACGGGCGTTCCCATATAAAGACTCTCCAAAATAACTAACGACATTGCCTCATTTTCCGAGGCAAACAAAAATAATTCCGATTGATTTAAAGCAGTGGCCAATGTCGGACGATCAATTGCCCCGAGAAAGATCACTTTATCCCCAATGCCTAGTTTGTTTGCGTATTGTTTTAAGAAGTCTTTCTCTTCTCCATCCCCGCATACAATTAAGTCGACGTCCTCATTTTTTTCCAACAGCCTATATAATACATCTATCAAGAAATCAATATGTTTTACACGGGATAATCGGCCTACTGTAATTAAATGCTTTCTCTCAGAATTCAAATTCAAACTCAGTTCATTGTCGATTCTCAGTTTTGTATCAAAGGAAGAATGCACTACACAGCTTTTCGACTCAACAATTTTCTGCATTTTTGGCTGTTTTTGCAAATACAGGTTTTTGGAACGTTCCGCAGCCCATATAATCTTTCTGCTACGATATATAGTCCTGCGAATAATACGCAAGTATAAATTTGTCCAAAGCTTTGTTCTAAATAAGGGAAAACGCGAAATGGCCATCGTCTGACTTGGATCCCCATGTACATGATAAACAATCGGAATATCCTTTTTTTTATAAAACGGAATTCCCAATTCGGCTGAATGAATATACCATTCATCAATTTGAATTTCTGAATTGATTTTTTTCCAATATTTTTTTAAGCCTTGTACGCATCTCAACCGAAATGGAATACGTGTTTTTTCTTTATCTTTCAAGACTTTCACGATCGGAAAAAAATCATATATATTGTTTCCAATTGTAACTTTCTGCCATGTTCCCACCTGCACCGTCTCATCAAACGTCATCCCAATCAAAAAATATTTTACCGGCGCGTCAATCTCCTCGGATAATAAATTGTTCAGCAAGAATACCTCTCCGCCATTCGGGTTGGACAGGAAATCACAAATTGCAACAATCGCGATATTTTTCATATTTTACTCCAAGATGGTATTCCAATAAGATTTTGCGAATTTTTCTCCGGAAAAACGCTCTAAATTTTCCAAACCTTTTTGTATTAAATATATCCTCAATGATTCTTCATTGATCACTTTATCAAGTTGCTGCGCAATCGACAGATAGTCTCTCGGATCTACTAATATTGCAGCATCACCCACCACTTCCGGCAAAGAGCTAACATTTGAACATATTACCGGCACTTTTAATTGCATGGCCTCAATCGGGGGCAGCCCAAATCCTTCTATTAACGATAGAAATAAAAATGCAGAGCTCTTTGAGATAATCCTATACAACTCATCATTGCTGTCAATATACTTCAAACATTTCACTTTTTCTTTAATGGCATCGGATTCCTTTGCAATAAAAGACTGATCTACACCAATCAAAATCAAATCCAATGGATTTTCAGCTATTTCCAAATACGTTTGATAACTGCGAACAATACCCTCTGCGTTCTTATGCGGGAGGGTCGAGGTTATCGCACAAATATACTGTTTCTCTTCGCCCTCATTGTTTTGTAAAGAATTAAAATCTACAAATTTGTATGTGTTGTATATTACATTAATATCGTCTGCTTTACGCTTGCAATAATGAAGAATGTCCTTTTTTGATGATTTTGATATTGTAATTACCTTATATGAATTTTTCACCGAAGACTTTAATCTGCTCATAATATAATGATTTTCGAGTTTATTAAAAAATTTCGGGAAATGCTCATTATAATAAAACGGAATGCAGTCGTGAACCAAAATTATATCCTTTACGGAGTGCCTTAATGCACTAAATCCCCTTGGAAAAAATAACCTGTCTCCCCTTAATTTTTTAGCAACTTTTACGACATAAAATAGCTCCCAATATAAACACTGCTTTTTATTTTTCGGATCGTATTTGGTAATCTCGTGAAATTCGACTCCATCCATGGCAAAATCGATTTTATTATACGAATTCCCTAATACCACTATTTCAGAGTTTACAATATCCTTGGAAGAAGTTGTCTTCTGCTCTGAAACAAGTTGTGTTATAAGCTCTAATGCAACATTGTAGATGCCGATACTCTTTCCTGTCCCTTTAATCAACTTAAAACAGTCAAAAATAATCCTCATCTTATCTCCTCCGGATTACTGCATTCCAAATAAACTTTGGATTGGAATAAAAATATCGTTTGAATAATCTCCTCGGTTCTTGAAAGAAACGATACAGCCATTCAAGATTGCATTTTTGCATCCATTTGGGAGCGCGTTTTATTTTCTCTGCAAAGTAATCAAATCCTGCCCCTACTCCAACCATAAAGCCCTTCAGTTTCCACTGATGTTCAGCCATCCAACGCTCCTGTTTGGGGGCTCCCAGCCCTACCCAGACAAAATCCGCACTTGCATCTGAAATCATTCTGATGATTTCATGGTCCTCCTCTTCTGTGAGAGCGCGATATGGCGGACTGTACATCCCCGCTATCTCTAACCCCGGATATTTTTCGGTGAGTTTTTCCTTTAAAAGATCCAAAGTTTCCCGCGTCGATCCATAAAAGAAATGTCTGTAATGGTTCTCCTCTGAAATCTTAAATATCTCTCCCATATAGTCGGGACCTGTCGTGCGTTGCATATGCTGAAAGCCCCGCTTTCGCCCGACAGAACTTAACGGTCCCCCGTCGGGAATAGCCATAATACCACCGTTTTGAACTGCGCAATATGATGGATCGTCGTAACTCATGACCGTGGTGTGCACATTAGAAACACACATATAATCACCTGAAAGCTCTTTTATGTGAGTTTTCGTAAACGCAACGAGCCGCTCCATATTGATCGCGGCAATATTGACACCCATGATCCTGCAAACGGGAATTTCAGACTTATCTATGATTCGTTCTTGTTGGATGGGGTCATCCATGGTTATCTCTCCGCGCGCATGGGATTATTCAGGAAGTCTTCATAAGCAAGGCGGATTCCGTCTTTCAGCTCTGTTTTATACGTCCATCCAAGCTTTTTGGCTTTGGATACATCCAAAAGTTTTCTCGGCGTACCGTTTGGTTTCGATAAATCCCACCGAATCTCTCCATGATAGCCAACCACTTCCGCTACAAGCTCCGTGAGCGCCTTGATCGTGATCTCCTTCCCCGTCCCCGCATTCACGGTCTCGTTGCCGCTGTAATTGTTCATAAGAAACACGCAGAGATTCGCAAGATCGTCCACGTACAAAAATTCTCTCAGCGGGCTCCCATCTCCCCAGCAGGTAACACACGGCAGCTCCTGCTCCTTTGCCTCATGAAAGCGACGGATCAGTGCGGGGAGCACATGACTGTGCGTTGGATGATAGTTATCATTCGGTCCATACAGATTGGTCGGCATAACGGAAATATAGTCTGTCCCGTATTGGCGGTTCAAAAACTCACAGTATTTCAGCCCGGAAATTTTTGCAAGTGCATATGCCTCATTTGTCTTTTCCAGCTCGGAAGTAAGCAGACAACTTTCCGGCATAGGCTGCGGAGCCATACGAGGATAGATACAAGAAGACCCTAAGAATTCAAGTTTTTTGCAACCGTTTTGCCATGCCGAATGAATGACGTTCATTTCCAACATCATATTGTCGTACATGAAATCAGCAAGTGCCTCTGCATTAGCAACGATTCCGCCCACCTTCGCCGCTGCAAGAAAAACGTATTCCGGCTTTTCTTGCGCAAAGAAGTCCTCTACTGCATCCTGACGGATCAAATCAAGTTCCTTGTGCGTCTTTGTCACAATATTCTTGTAACCTTGGCGTTCCAGCTCACGAACGATTGCAGAACCCACCATGCCGCGATGACCGGCAACGTATATTTTTGAAGTTTTTTCCATCATATCCGATCCTTCCTTGCAGCCGCCTCGCGTTTTGCGAGTGCATAGTCGTGTTCTGCCATAATGCGCACGAGCTCTTCATAACTTGTCTTTTGCGGATTCCAACCAAGCAAAGTTTTTGCCTTGGTCGGATCTCCCCAAAGGTTGTCAACATCGGTAGGACGGAACCATTTTGGATTGACACAAACAAGCATCTTGCCCGTTTTCTTGTCATATCCTTTCTCCTCGACGCCAACGCCCTCCCAACGAAGTTCAATACCAACATGTTTGAATGCACGCTCTGTAAAATCACGCACAGTATGCTGTTCTCCCGTTGCAATCACAAAATCCTCGGGCGTATCATGTTGCAAAATCAGCCACATGCATTCCACATAGTCTTTGGCGTATCCCCAATCCCGAAGAGAATCGAGATTTCCAAGCTCCAGATGATCCTGCAACCCGCAGGCAATCCTTCCCGCTGCAAGCGTAATTTTTCGCGTTACAAACGTTTCGCCCCGCCGCTCTGATTCATGATTGAAGAGGATCCCGCTGACGGCGAACATTCCATATGCCTCGCGGTATTCCTTGGTGATCCAGAAACCATACTGCTTCGCGACGGCATACGGACTGTAAGGATGAAACGGCGTTGTCTCCCTTTGCGGAATCTCCTCAACTTTCCCATACAATTCAGAAGTAGAAGCCTGATAAACCTTACAAGTTTTTGTCAATCCGAGAATCCGCACTGCTTCCAAAACACGCAAAACCCCGAGCGCGTCGACGTCGCCCGAATATTCCGGAACATCGAAGCTGACCTGCACATGACTCTGTGCCGCAAGATTGTAAATTTCATCCGGACGCACTTCCGCCACGATACGGATAATGCTGGATGAATCTGATAAATCACCGTCATGCAGTGTGACGGCATTTTTTTCGATCAGATGATCAATCCGACCTGTGTTGGATATAGATGCTCTGCGAACAATGCCATGCACCTCGTACCCCTTTTTCAACAAAAACTCTGCCAGAAAACTACCATCCTGCCCGGTGATTCCTGTAATAAGTGCCTTTTTCATAATTTATCTCCTGAAATCATACTCGTACCACGAGCGCATTTAATTTTCCTTTCAACGTTACTCTGTTTTTGGCTGCGGAAAAGAAGGTATCGCCGGCGCGGCAGGGATAGGAACGTGATTCATCTGAGATCGCCCCTTCCCCCTCGATGACGACGACCGCCTGAAAACTTGCTTCGGATGCAGGCAGGTCGCATTCGCCGTCCACAAAATACTGCGTTACGGAAAAATATTTGCATTCGCCGACCACGGACCTGACGAAATTCGCTCCCATCACCGCATCGTAACGGTCAAATGTTTTAGGGCTGACCGCATGCATATCCACGACGTCGAGCGCCTTATCCACATGCAGTTCGCGCTTGTTCCCGTTTTTATCCGTACGTCCGTAATCGTAGAGCCGATAGGTGACGTTGGAGGACTGCTGCACCTCGCAGATAAAACACCCTGCGCCGATGGCATGCACCGTTCCCGCCGCGAGGAAATAGGCATCCCCCTTTTTGACGGGCACACGGTTCAGGACTTCCATGAGAGTATCGTTCCGGATACGTTCGCGCACCTCGTCGGGCGTGACGTCGCGGTTGAAACCAACGTAAATACAGGCGTTCTCTTCCGCTTCGAGGATGTACCACATTTCGCTCTTGCCGTACTGACCTTCGACGGAAAGCGCGTATTCGTCGGCGGGATGCACCTGAATGGAAAGGTTCTGCCTGGCGTCGATGAATTTGATCATGACGGGGAATTTATCATACCCCTGCGCCTTCCATCCGAGTTTGTCCTTTCCGACCGCCTCGATATATTCCGGAAACGTCATACCGGCGAACTCACCTTCGGCGATCCTCGACATGCCGTCCGGATGCGCGGAGAGCTCCCAGCTCTCGGCAACGATCTCCATGCCTCCGACGTCCTTATGAAACACGTCGCGGATCCGCGTTCCGCCCCAAAGGTTATCTTTGAACACGGGCGCGAGCCTGACGAGCAGGTCCGCCTCTTTCCGCCGCTGTCCGTTCGTCTTCTGGCGGCGCAATGTGCACAGCATTTCGAGCGGCGTCTTTCCCGTATTGGCGATCTCATAGGCAGCGGTATCGGCAATGACGATGCTCTGATCGACGGCGTAGTCGATCTCCGTATCCTTTCCGCGGAGGAGCGCCGTACCCTGCAGGACGAGAAGGTTTGCGGTATACCCGCGCCTGCAGCGATATGCCGTATGCTCGCCCGGATACAGAACGACCTTGTTGACCACGATCTGTTCCGTATAATACAGGGTCTCCGACGTTCCCCACGTCATATATCGCTTGGGCTGCACGTCGAAATAGCGTTTTTTTCCGTTATAATATTTTTGCGCAATGCTCTTTGCGTCCGCCTCGCGCGATTTATCCGAGACATAGAGCGCATCGCGCGTGTTGACGATGACGATATTTTTCAGGCCGTTCGCCACAACGAGCTTGCTTTCGAGCGTATTGACGATCTCCACGCCCTTGCAGTTATATGCGATCGTGTTATCGTTGTTTTTGGTCGCCTTGCCGACATATTCGTAAAAGGAGGTGATGTCGGTGATGCGCGTCCATTCAAAGGACGCGGGCACAAGGTCGCATTTATCGGTATGCAGGGTCTTGGAGAGATTGACGGGCGTGACGGGACGATCGGACACGAGTACGCCCTTTTCGACGCGCAGCCCGGCGCAATCCTCCACCGTTGCGCGCGGCAGGACGGAGAGAAGCACCCACGCCTTTACGCCCATGATCCCGCAGTCCCACAGGCTGTTCTTGCCGCGTTTGGGGCTGCAGGACACCGTCTTTCCGCGCAGGTTGATGAAGTTATACCCTTCGCGCGCGTTGGTCGGCTTGCAGACCACGATCGCCATCCTGTCGCCCGCGGCGATCTCCCGTACCCTTGCCATGCTCTCCGCATAGTCGCCGTCCACAAGACATTCGGAGGAGACGATGAGCAGCTGTTCATCGGGATCGCAGTCCTTTGCATAGGCGATCACCGGCGGCGCCGTTTTCAGCGCGCCCTCTTCGCTCTCGCAGACGACCGTGCTGTTGAGGCCCTGGAACGCCTGCAGCTGTCCTTTGACGATGTTTTCATACCGCTTGTTGGTCAGAATGATAAACTCGTCGCAGAACGGGATATTCCGCAGGATGGTCTCCTGGAACATCGAACGCCCCTCGCGGATCTCCATAAATTGTTTCGGGTAGTCCTTGCGCGACAGAGGCCAGAGCCTGTCGCTGCTGCCGCCCGCTAATACAAGACATTTCATACGTTCCCGGCAAGCGCGAGCAATCCTTCCTTCAGCCGCAGAAGTTTTTCATCCGCCGCGCGCATATCTGCGCCGCGCACGCCGAAGTAAAACTTGATCTTCGGCTCCGTTCCCGAGGGTCGCACACAGCACCAGCCGTCCTCTTCCAGTTCAAAATACAGAACGTTGCTCTGCGGAAGCGCGAGCTCCGTCACACGCCCGTCCTGAAGGCTCGTCCGCGTTCCCGCGCGGTAATCGCGCAGCGCAAGGACTTTTTGCCCGCCGATCTCCCTCGGCGCGTTTTTGCGGAGGTCTGAAATGATTGCCTCGATCTTTGCCGCGCCTTCCGCACCCGGGATCGTCACGCTTTCAAGCGCTTCGCGGTAAAACCCGTACTTTTCATAGATGACGCGCATCTGATCGCACAGCGTCATGCCCTGCGATTTGTAATACGCCGCAGCTTCGCACAGCGCCATGACCGCGACGACGGCGTCTTTATCACGCGCGTGCGTTCCAACGAGACACCCGTAGCTCTCCTCAAATCCGAACTCATATTCGTACGCCCCCTTGGTATGATCGGGCGCACCGCCGTTCGCGGCTGCCGCCTCCTCGAACAGTCTGATCTGCTCGCCAATGTACTTGAACCCCGTGAGCACCTCAATGACGGTGAGCCCGTACGCCCTTGCAAGCGGATACGCCATGTTGGAAGAGACGATGGTCGTGACGAGCGCGCCGTCCGCCCTGTCGGCGGGCAGCAGCCCCAACGCCTCGCGCTGCGAGAGCTCGTATTCGGCGATGAGCAGCCCGCTCATGTTGCCCGTAAACGGCATATATCTGCCCGTTGCGCCGTCCTTTGCGTACACGCCGAGGCGGTCTGCGTCGGGATCGGTCGCAAGCACGATATCCGCGTCCGTCTGCTCCGCAAGTTCAAGCGCAAGAGCAAATGCGGCGGGATCTTCGGGATTGGGATAGCGGAGCGTAGGAAAGTTTCCGTCCGGCTGCGCCTGCTGCGGCACCACCCGGACATTTTCAAAACCCAGTTCCTTCAGAACGCGCGTCACGGGCATATACCCCGTGCCGTTGAGCGGCGTATAGACGATCTTGATATCCTTCGCCATCTTTCTGATGACTTCCGGACGGAGCACGACGCGTTTTAAGGCATCCATGTACGCGTCGTCCACCTCTTTCCCGATCACCCCGATCATGCCCTGCCGCTTCGCCTCCGCCTCGGACATGGTACGTACCGCGCCGTAATCCGACACGGCATTCACGCGATCGATGATCTTTTTATCGTACGGCGGCACGATCTGTCCGCCGTCGCTCCAATATACTTTGTAGCCGTTATACTGCGGCGGGTTATGGCTCGCCGTGATGACGATGCCCGCCGTCGCATGCAGATAGCGCACTGCAAAGGAAAGTTCCGGCGTGGGACGCAGCGATTCGAAGAGATACGCCCTGATCCCGTTTGCTGCCAAAATGCACGCCGCACGCAGCGCAAATTCGGACGACATCCTGCGGCTGTCGTACGCGATCGCTACCGAGCCGTCCGCCGTCTCCGAATTGATGAAATCTGCAAGCCCCTGCGTCGCCTTACCGACGGTATAAATGTTCATGCGGTTCGTCCCCGCGCCGATCACGCCGCGCAGGCCGCCCGTCCCGAAGGTGAGGGTCTTATAGAAACGATCCTCGATCTCCTTTTCGTCCGCAAGCGCCGAAAGTTCACGGCGCGTCTCCTCGTCAAAGACGGGATCTGTACACCATCTTTTATATTCTTCCCGGTAATTCATCGTTCAAAGTACTTCCGTTCTGCCTTTTTCTCTGAGCGCGTCCACAATCTTCTTTACATCCTGCGCTCTGCTCTTGGGGCACACCATGACCGCATCGGGCGTTTCCACCACGACGAGATCGTCCGTTCCCACCACCGTGACGAGGCGGCTGCCCGCATACACCGTCGTGTTTTTGCTCTCCAGAACAAGCGCGTCGCCGAGCGCGATATTCCCGTTTTCGTCCTCTTCGTGGAGAACGCTCATCATATCCCAGCTGCCCACGTCGTTCCAGCCGAATTCTCCGGGCACGACGAGGATATCGTCGCACTTTTCCATGATCCCGTAGTCCACCGAAATGGAGCGGATATTCGGATAGACCGCATTTAACGTTTCGTCCTCCTCGGATGTACCGAACGCCGACGCAAGTTTTTCGAGATCGGCATAGATATCGGGCAAGAGCGTACGGAACTTCTCAAGGATCACGGACGCCTTCCATACAAAGACGCCGCTGTTCCACACATAGCCGCCGTCCGCCAGATACCCCTTCGCCGTCTCGAGATCGGGCTTTTCCACAAAGCGTTTCACGCGCTTGACCGCGCCGTCGCCCTCAAAATTGATATAGCCGTATCCCGTTGCGGGGAACGTCGGCGTGATGCCCACCGTGACGAGCGCATTCGTCGTTTCCGCCGCCTTTACGGCAACCCCCAGAACGCGCGCATACTCCGCCTCGTCGCGGATATACGCGTCCGACGGCGAAACGATCATCACGCCGTCTCCGCGCGTCTTTAAGATTTTCATGGCGGCATAGCCGACACACGCTGCCGTGTTGCGCGCGGATGGCTCCTTCAGAATATTGCCGGCAGGAAGTTTCCCCGCCGTGACGGACGCCATTTTCTTTGCCTGCGCGGCGTTCGTCACGATAAACGTATCCGACGGCGCCGCCAGACGATTCAGCCGCGCGATCGTCTCGTTCACCATCGCATCCTTCCCGCTCAGATTGAGCAGCTGTTTGGGTGTCTCCTTCCGCGACAGCGGCCAGAACCGCGTTCCGCCTCCCCCCGCCATGATCACTGCGTATGTTTTCATATCGTTGTCCTATTCCACCGTAACACTCTTTGCAAGGTTACGCGGTTTATCAACATCTACTCCCTTATTTACGCCCACATAATAGCTCAAGAGTTGCAAAGGAACAACTGCAAGACTTGCGGTAAAATAACTCTCTGTAGTGGGAACAAACAGCACACAGTCCGCCATGTTTTCGATATTATAATCGCCATATTTTGCTACTGTAACAAGATAACCACCGCGGCTCTTGATTTCAACCATATTACTAATCGTTTTTTCTTCAAGGCCATCCTGCGTAAGAACACCAACAACGATAGTTCCCTCTTCGATAAGACTAATCGTGCCATGTTTTAATTCTCCAGCCGCATACGCCTCCGAATGAATATAACTAATCTCTTTGAGTTTTAGACTCCCTTCCAAACAAATAGCATAGTCAATCCCTCTTCCGACAAAGAAAATATTAGACCTTGCTGCCATCTTTGTCGCCAACCATTGCACAATTTTCTGATCCTCAAGGATACGCTTAATTTTTTGGGGAATGGAGAACAATTCCGCCACAAATTTCGCCTCATCTTCGACACTTAGACAACCCCGCGCCTTAGCCGCAGAAATCGCAAGGATATACCCTGCAATAAGTTGAGCAGAATATGCTTTCGTTGTAGCAACAGAAATCTCAGGTCCAGCTTTAGTATATAATACTTTATCTACCTCACGCGCTATGGAGGAGCCCACAACATTGACAATCGCAAGTGTCAATATTTTTTGTTCTTTTGCTAGTCTGATTGCCGCAAGAGTATCTGCCGTTTCACCTGATTGACTAATTGCAACAACAAGCGTACTTTCTGTAAGTATGGGATTTCGATAACGAAATTCTGAAGCCAGCTCTACACGTACAGGAATACGAACCATAGCCTCCACAACATATTGTAAAATAACTCCCGCGTGATACGCAGATCCACACGCTACAACAACAATCTGAGATATTTTTTTCCACTCATCATCTGCCAGTCCAGCTTCCCCTAACTCTATAACGTTATTTTTTACAAATGCACGAAGCGTATTCTCTACTACAAGCGGCTGGTCACATATCTCCTTCATCATGAAATGAGCATAACCACCCTTTTCGGCGCTTTCCTCATCCCAATCAATGTGAACACTTTGTTTTTGAACAATATCTCCGTTCAAATTATAGAAAAACACCTTTCCCGCCGTAAGGCATGCCATCTGAAGATTATCAATATACAAAACATCCCGCGTGTAATCAAGAATCGCTGGAACATCCGAAGCTAGATATGTTCCTTCATCCGTCACACCGATAACCATCGGGCTGTCCTTCCGCGCCACATAAATAGCATCTGGATAGTCCTTGAACATAACTGCAAGAGCATACGATCCGCGGACACGTACCATCGTTTTGGCAAGAGCATCAATCGGTCCTATTTTATATTTCTTATAATAATAATCGATAAGTTTTATGAGCACTTCTGTATCCGTCTGTGAATAAAATTTATATCCTTTATGCAGAAGTTTCTCTTTTAATTCGCAAAAATTCTCAATTATGCCATTATGCACACCTACAACGCAATCGTCATCACTGACATGAGGGTGAGCGTTAGCAACCGAAGGCTCCCCATGCGTTGCCCATCTAGTATGCCCAATACCACAACAACCTTTTAAAGAAAACCCATCATTGATTTTTTCACTGAGATTTGTAAGTTTTCCCCTCGCTTTAACAACAATTACTTTGCGATCATGATCACGCACAGCAACCCCAGCGGAATCATAACCACGATATTCCAATTTCTTAAGCCCTTTGAGAAGAATGGGGGAGGCCTGCTTCTTCCCAATGTAACCGACAATTCCACACATATCGCTTTATCTTACAAATCCTTTTTCTCTTATTTTCATCGCTATCTGTTCCGCAAAATGTTCACATAATTCTTTTGTTTCCGCTTCTATCATGATCCTAATCAATGGCTCCGTTCCCGAAGGGCGAACCAAAACGCGCCCATTTTGCCCTAACAATTTTTGTATACTGTTTATACATTCAACAACGTCTCTGTCACGCAAAACTGTAAATTTATCCGTTACTTTAAGGTTTATAATTGTTTGAGGGAATGTTGAGAATGCGCTTACAAGTTTGGAAATAGGACAACCGCGCGCAATCATAACCTCCATGATCTTAAGACTTGTAAGTAGTCCGTCTCCAGTAGTTGCATATTTTGAAAAAATAATGTGTCCCGATTGCTCACCACCTAAAAGATGCCCTTTCTTTTTCATGCACTCATAGACATATTTATCGCCAATATCCGTCTTCTCATAACGTATACCTAGTGCATCAAAAGCCTTATACAATCCCAAGTTAGACATGACTGTCGTTACTACAGTATTGGTAACGAGCTCTCCGGTCTCATGCATATATCTTCCGCAGAGATAAAGGATATGATCACCGTTAATAACATTCCCTTTCTCGTCCACACACAAACAACGATCAGCATCGCCATCATATGCAAACCCAACGTCGAGACCATTTTCCAGAACAAATCTCTGCAAAGACTCCATGTGCATGGACCCCGAGTTTTCATTAATATTCAATCCATTTGGCGATGCATTAAGAAGATAAGTTGTCGCACCAAGTGCATCAAAAACAGCTTTTGCAATATACCATGCGCTACCATTCGCACAGTCCAGTCCGACCTTTTTCCCTTGGAAAGAGTACCTTCCAAGGGAAATAAGATAAGCAATATAACGATTCCTACCCGACACGTAATCGACCGTCTTACCGATATTATTGCGCGTTGCATACGGCACGCCATCTGGAAACAACTTGGATTCCCCATCCAAATATGCTTCTACAAGTGCAATCATATCTTCGCCCATCTTCTCGCCATTACCATTGATAAGCTTAATCCCGTTATCATAGTAGGGATTGTGGCTCGCAGAAATCATGATACCGCAGTCAAACTTATCGGTTCGAACAATATATGCAACGGACGGCGTCGTGGTGACATGTAACATATAAGCATCTGCACCAGAAGCGATAAGCCCCGCAATAAGCGAATATTCAAACATATAACTCGATCTGCGCGTATCTTTTCCAATAACAATATTCGCACGCCCGCCACACGGCATAGCTGAATGAATCTTACTGTAATAAGCACCCAAAAAACGCCCGACAGAAAATGCCTGCTCCGCAGAAAGTGTTACATTTGCCTCCCCTCGGAAGCCGTCCGTTCCAAAGTATTTTCCCATTACTCCCTCTTCAAAACGATTTTTTCTGCTGTCTTATAGATGCTGTTCGCAGGGATTACTCCTCGCACCGATGAAAGCGGATAGATGTTGGTGTTCCTCCCAATGACTGTTCCAGGGTTGAGCACACTGTTGCAGCCAACCTCCACGCAGTCACCCAATATTGCCCCCATCTTTTTGTACCCCGTGGGGATCCGATGAGCAGCGCAATGAATATACACTTCCTTTTTATCGGATTTAACGTTGGATGTCACCGCTCCGGCGCCCATATGCGATTTATAACCAAGAATACTATCCCCAACATAATTATAATGTGGAACCTGCACGCCATCGAATAGAACAACGTTTTTTAACTCGGTTGAGTTGCCGACAACACACCCTTCGCCCACAACCGCATTCCCACGAATAAGAGCACACTGCCGCACTTCAGTATTTGCGCCAATGATACAAGGTCCATCAAACTTTACACTGTCATCAATGTGTGCCGTCTTATGTATCCACCGCGCACCGCCTAAATCAGTAAAGTTATTGTCATGAGGTTCCCACGCGAGGATAAATTCATGTATCCGAGCAAGAAACTCCCATGGATAGACAACCTCCCCGAGGGGAACAATTGTATGCATCAGATTAAATAAATTTTTAGTTGTCACGTCGAACAAATCCATTATCATCACATTGGTTATGCACAGGCAACCCCTTCCTAGAATTGGGATTCTTCCCTCCGTTCAAACTTTTTAAGAAAGTCAACTTGCCCGGACAAACCGCCTGCCATAAAATTAGATATAGAACTCTAATCAAAAATTAATGATTCAGTTCTGTTTGTTATCGAATATTGGTCATATCACCTATATTTATAAGCCACAACATTTATAATACTATTATATCAAACGTTGACAGCATTAGCAAGTATTTTGCGAAAATTGGTTCGCAAAAAGATAGAGCAACAAAGATATTTGTTCTATTATTTTATAAAAAATGAAGTCAATGGATATTTTTAATGATATTTTAATTAAAATGTAAATTTATTATTTTCATGCATCTAAACTTTCGAATACATGGATCTCATATTATTATGACGCTATCACCTGCGGCGACGGGCGGACGGGCATACGCCGCACGCCGCGCCTGCGGACACACCCGGGCAGGCATGGCGCCGCCCATCAGCAGTATGGCGTTTTGGCGGCGCGATCATGCAGCGCGGCACCCCGCGAACCGCATAAAAAGAAACCCACCGGCTTAGCTGGTGGGTCTTCATTATACTTCGCCTGCGGCTCGTGCCGCCAAAGGCGGGGCGGGCATAGCCCTTGACTACTAGCTCGTGCGCCACGCGCACATAGAACGACCTGCCAGTCAGCGCGTCTGTTACTTGCTACCCGTAAACGGGTCGTCTTTCTGCCTTCCCCCTTGGGGGGAAGGTGACAGGCGAACGTGTGAGCCTGTCGGATGAGGGGTCATTCCCAATTCTGCCATTATGAATACTCTAACACAAACCCCTCATCACCGCCTTCGGCAGAGCTTCCCCCCAAGGGGAAGCCATTATTTTTACTCATCGGCATAAGCCTCTACTGAACCCCCAGACTATCTGGGGGTTTTCTAAATACAAAAAACCGCCGCAATATGCGGCGGCTTCAGGCAGGTTCTTTATGCGGCTGAGTTTGCGGAAGCCGCAAGGCGTTCAAAATAAAAACAGAACCATTTTACATACGATTTCCGATAGCGGTAAAGCGTTCGTTCGCCGACGTGATGATCGAACGCAATGCGCCAAAGAACATGCTCGCTCCGAACAATGTATATCGTGCGGATGATGGCAGCATGGCAGGTATAGTGCATCGCGTCGTCTTCCTCGAAACGCGTATAGAGTTTCTCGAACGCGCCGACGGCAAGAGCATTCCCCTCATCCAACAGATCGAATATCTTTTCCTCCTGTGATTTGATCTTTGTCTTTCGCATACGACCAGCCCCTTCATTCCCATTCTATGACATACGGAAAAGGGCAAACTGCCAAAATATGGCAGAAGGCAGTGTATGTACGCCGCCGAGAGAAATCGCACATGCCGAAAAACGGATATCCGCAAAATGCAGATATCCGCAGAATTTACCCGAACCATAGCTCATAGATCCGTACAAACAAAAAACGGCAGCGCCATACAGGCGCTGCCGTTTTTGCCGGGCAATCTTATATGCCGAGCAATAATTCTACATAATTTTCGATCGTTTCCGTGGAACCATTGCTTGTTGTGATCGTCATATAATAGTCAACATTTTCGTAAGTGAATTTTGCGAGACAAACAGAAGAGTCTGAAAAATCTGAGATATTATATAATACCTTTATCTCTCCTACAAAAAAGAAACCAACAAGATCATTATATGAAGCAGAGAAGCTAAACTCGGCATTTTGTATAAGCACAATTTGCATATTTAGCATATCGATTCTTGATTCATTAAATAATACAACTTCTTGCTCAAAATATGCTATTTCGTTTGATTTTTCAATTTTACCAACCTTTGACCTAACAATATCTCTAGAAAAAAAGAAAAAATCCAAATCATTTTCTTCTTTATATTGCGAAATATTCTCTATATCAGTAACATCGATCTCTTCCGATGAATAATAAATCACCTCATCCCGAGAGAAAAAGTAGACAGGCAGAAAGACGGAGAGCCCGATGACGACCAGGCAGCATGCCGCAATGCTCAGCCAACGGTACAACGGCCATCTTTTCCGTTTTTTTACGGGAGGGCGCTCCAATTCCCGAACCGTACGAGTCCCTAAATCGGGATCGGGCTCATATTCCTCCGCAATATGAACGAGTTTCTCCCAATCATCCTGCCTGTTTGCCATAAATTCTCCTTTGAAAGAATCAGGATATCGTTACAATGTATGCCTCATCGATATCGAGGCAATCGTCATTGACCTGCATATACCCCAAATCGCCGGAGCCATTGCTCCTTGTAACATAGAGGTATGTATCAGTCTGAAAATTTACACCGTTTTTATAATAAGCACAAGTAAAATATCCATAGACCATCATCATGTGCGGGATCGTCGAACTCTCTTTGACAATCGTCATTTCTGTATCGCCCATCGATACCCCCATCGACAAAATATAATTATATTCACTGCACATGATAACGCCGACCTTATTCTGATCGATCGCCGTTTTCAGCGCATTGAGATTGACCGTTTTGGAATTGGAATAGATGGACGAATACGAAATATCGTACCCCGCATTTTCCACAAAACTCTTAAGTCCGTTGCGGAAATTTGCGGAAGTCGTTCCGCCCACTTCTCCCGTTTTCATCAAGGAATATAAACTTACATACGCAGACTTGGAAGTATCACTCATAGCCGGCCAATAATAATAAGTTCCATTGGGCAAAGTAAATCCTGGCTCATAGTTTGGAATAAGATTCGTTTGCCAACGATCATAAAATCCTACTATATTCATCCCGGTGATCGGACCGCAATAATTAGAAAAGGAATCTTCCATGTTACCGAACGCAGGAGCACTGTCGTAAGTATAATCAGCCGTTATTTCATAATCATCGCAGTCAATTGTGTAAGTTTCCGTTGAGGAAGAGCCGACGGGAGCACCGTACACGCTGTCGTAATAGATGACCTCGGCATCCGCACTGACCTGAGCGGAAGGCGCCTTGATCAGGCAGCAGGTAAGCAGCAGGCTCACTCCCACGAGAGCCGCCGCAAACAGAGAGACAACCTTGATTCGTTTTGCATTTTTCATAAAAATGCACCTCCTGAAATTTATTACACATATAACGCTTTACAGGGGGCAAACGTACGAAAAAAATCAGAATTTTCTGATCTTTTCCTCCAGATTTTTTAATTGACTCTCTACGGTGCTCTTGGGCTTTTCGAGAATATCTGCAACTTCCCTGATCGTAAACCCGCCCCAATAACGGTAAATCATCAGATCCTGCTCGTAATCGGTGAGTTTTTCGAAGATCTGCCTGATGAACAGATGGTTTTCGATATACTTCAGATCGTCTTTGCCTTCACACGCCGCCGCGGCATGGGCGTGCGCCGCCAGATACTCCGTCTCCGTCCGGCAGCGGCGCAGGCGGCTGCGTATGGAATTCTGGAACATTTTTACGATCCAGGCGCATGCGTTTTTGTTCTTTCGGAATTTATGAGCGTTGCGATAAAGCAGAATGAGCAGATCGTGGATGGCGTCTTCGATATCTGCTTTCTGCTTGAAATGCGCGTTGCCGATGGCATAGAGCAACTTCGACATCATCGTATAGATGGACTCCAGAGCGGAGATGTCGCCGCGCGCAAGAGCAAATATCATTTGCCCCAATCTTTTGTTTTCTTCCTCATTCATCTGTTTTTCGCTCACTCACGACCCAAAAGACTATCCAACGATTCCCCCATGAGCTTCGTCAGACGTATCAGCCCGAGGACTTCGGGCATGGCGCCCGCCTTGAACCAGCGCTCCAACGTTGATTGCTCCACATTCAGTTCTTTGGCGAGGCGGTACTTCGTCATGCCCTTTTCCGCCATAAACGCCCCGAGTTTTGCGATGAGGCGCGGGCGGACTTCCGCGATCGGACAGCGCAGTTCGACTTTTTCCCGCATAATATCGCACAATCCGACAAGATAATCGGTGCTCACCTTAAAATAATCCGCGACGTTTATGAGCGCGTCGTACCGCGGAAAATTGAGCCCGTCCAGCCAGTTTGCAATGGATTTGCGCTGCACGCCCGTTTCCGCGGAAAGTTTATGGCGGCTTACGCCTTCCGAAACCATCAGATCTTTCAATCTTGCCGAGAATACCGATAAATACATGCGTTCCTTCCCCCTGGGGGCGAAGTAATAACAGTATTATCCAATATTTTACGGCGAAATACTCAGAGGGGCGTACAATTCACACTATTCCCGACGGAATTTTTTTTAATTTACGCAATTCCGCGCCCCGATCCCGTCCGATCGGAGCGTATTTTCCTCCCTCATGCGTGCCGGACATCTTGCGCGCAGCCAACGCACGGAAAGAAAAGTCCCGCAGAAATGCTTTCTGCGGGCTTTTTCATGTTCCGGTTTTAAGCGCCGATCTGCGTGATATCGGCATTGGTGAGTGTGATCGAGCACACATAGCCCGTTTCCCCTACCCACGTGGGCACAAAGCTGACCTCGACGCCGAAATCTTCGAGGGTAAGTTTCGTTTCGGCAACCGCCGCCGCAAGCGCCTCGCTCAGCATGGATCCGTCAAGAAGATACAGACCGCACTCATTCGCATTGAATAAACCGGGCTGGAAGATGCCGCCGTCCAGCTTATACTCGAAGCCTTCCAGCGCTGCCTGTGCCTTCTCCGTCAGTCCGACGACATTCAGCGTGACGGCAACATTTTCATACGTGTATGCAGAATCGTAACTTCTGATCCCGAGCACGATCTTGCCGTCTTCCGCATAAATCATGTGCCCCGAAAGATCTTCGATCGCAATGGGTCCGTCGCCCTGCTGTGCATTAACGAGCCCGCAATTGACACATATTCCGTTCTCGTCGTAAGCATGCCCGTAAGGCGCCATGTTTGTCTCCATCAAGCCGCAGCTCGGGCAGAGATAACCGCCGTACTGCGTGCAGGTAGAATCGATCCATTCACGCTCCGCATGGATCTCTCTGTAATCGATCGACTCTCCGTCGTTGATATCATTCGTCGTGACCGTTGCCCAACAGCCTTCATACACATACGTTTTTGTGTATCCGCTCGTCCTCTCGCCATCGGCATTATAGTTGAAACAACTTTCCTCGGTGACGCGGTAATATTCTTCGGGAGCGTATACATAGCTCTCTTCGCGGCGAGAACCGTCGTATTCGGTCGCAAGAATATCGTACTGTAATCTCTTTTCACCCGATTCCGTAAGGACAACCTTCGTCGTTTCCTTCCAGTGATAAGGACAGTTTTCTCGCGTACACGTTTCGATTTTTGTTACCGTCCACTCGTCACCGATCTGCGGATCGTCGGGCATTGTCGTGGTATCTTCGTAATCGTATTCGTGCTGATATCCCGTGCCGGCGATCTGCTGCGCTTCCCCGAGCTTGGTATCGCCCTGATAGAACACATATTTTTCCACTTGCTTTCCGTAGCAGCTGCCGGCGTTCTCGTAGACAAAGCTATTATACTGTTCATACCAGATATTGCAGCCCTCTACGGCGCAGTGATAGACATCGCATCCCTTTTCCTCGTCCCACTGTCCGCCTTTGAAATAACAATCGCCGCCGATCCGGATATACATCTCCTCGCCGCACAGGCAGCGCTCTACGCCGACGATAAAATGCGCGTCGATCTCTTCGTTATTGTGATCGGTCGGGACGTTTATACGCTCCTCCGTATAGAGCTCATGCCAATCACTCGTGTAAGTATTTTCATAATCGCACCCATCGCGCGTGCAGATCTCCGTAATGCGGATCCCCTCTTCGCACGAAGTCGAGCCCTCGTTGAGATACTCCACGGTCTTTTCGAGAAGATGCCCGAGTTCTTCACCATAGTACCGCATTCCCCGCTCGCCGCACGCCGAACATACTTCGTACCAATAGGGCGCCTCGCAGGGGCTGTCGGGATAGGTGATCTCGCTCTTTCCCGTGAATTTATGGAAGGACTTGTTATCGAGCACTCCGCTGACAGGATCATAGTAGAAGGTGCAATGCGTCTGCCAGCCCGAGATGCTGTTCATATCGGGGGTTTCGGAGGAGAGCACCCTCGTTTCCTCATGTACGAGCGCCTGCGTGCTCACGGAATAATAGCGCACCGCGTAACGCGTCTCTTTTACAACGCTGCTCGCATCCGAAACGCTCCACATAATCTGAACGGAATAAGCCTCGCCGCAGTCATCCCCCAAGGTTGCCATGGAGAACCCGGACGCATCGGGAATCGTATAGATATATGCTTCCTCTCTGTTATAATAAATATCGCACAATTTCCCGTCATAATAACCTCTGCCTGAGGTGATTTCTGCCGTCCGAATATCCTCTATGACGGCGCTGAGAACGCCGCCCGAAAGCGTGAACGTAACCGAAGAACCGGTATTTCCCGGCTCGACGAATTCGTACGTCCCTCCGTTTTTCTCGCAAGCCGCCTCGATGGCGGTGAACACCGCGTCCGTCTTTTCGGCGATCTCCGTTTTCAGCCCGGAATTTTCTTCGAGCCCCTCGCTCGTATCGAATTTCACATCGACAAGGACATCAAAGATGTAATTTGCATCGCCGAATGCAAGTTCGAGCGCGGAAGTCCCGAAAGTGAGATCGGAAATAAATCCGTTTGCATCTGTTTTGAAGGCGAGTGCGGGCTCCCCTTCCGCAAAGATCGCGTTTGCCGTATCGTAGATCAATTCCAGTGTTTCGGCAGGGATACCCATCATCTGCCCGAGAAGCGCGTATACGGTCGGCGCGGGCGCCTCGTCGGTTCCCTTGCACATTCCGTCGATATTCGTGAGCACGCTTTCGAGCGCGCCCTCCTGAGAGGGATCGACGCCGAACATCTGGCAGACGACCTGCCCGATCGTCATATCGGGGTATGCGGCAATGAGCTCATCGAGATCGGTCGGCGTGCCGCTCGCCATCGTGAGAACGGTATTTACGATCCCGACAAGTCCGTCGCGATCCACCCCCATGCTCTCGAGATTGTCAAGTACGTACGTCTTGAACCCATCCAGCGTGGTATCCTCATTCTCGCGAATATAATTTATAATGGAATCGTACGATCCGTCGCCGAAATAAGCATCAACGAACGCCGCAACATTCTTCTCGTAGAGCGTTTGATTGAGCTTTTGCAGCGCCTGATGATCGAGGGTGAATTCATACCCCTCCCCGACAGCCTTGCCGAGCAGGAACTCCTGCATGAGCGCCTTTACGATATCGTTCACCATGCCGTTATCGCCGTTGAACAGTCCGGCGATCATGCCGACCACCTCGGCAACTTTCTGCGCAGGCGCCCCTGTTCCGAACATGGAGAATATCGTACTTTCGTAAGTGCCGACCTGCAGAGACGTATATTCGTTTTTGGTGCCGTCTCCGTAGATGGATGCGTTATACAGATCCATCCAGACGTATGCGCCGTCGCCGTACATACGGAATTCCACCGGCGAACGGTTGCCGTAGGCGGGCTCCTCCATCTCCATTTTTCCGTTCGCAGAGAACAGGAGTTTGCCGTTTTCAAACTTTATGACTGCCTCGAAAAGATCGACCGTGACCGTCTGCCCGACGTTCGGCGTTGCGCTGAGCGTATAAACGATCCGCACGTTCTGCGTGCTGATGATATACTCGCCCGACATCATATCTTTTACGATGTTGCCATATACGGTTTCGACCGCGGGATTCTCGGCTCCGCAGACGGAACACTTCGTCCAGTCGTCTTTATACGTATGCCCCGCAGGATCCGTATACTCGCGGTTTTCCGTGCTGCCGCAGGCGGAACAGGTATACACGGTATAGCCGCGCTCCGTACAGGTGGGCGCCACCACTTCGCCCTTTACGAAATTGTGGTCGCAGCCCTGCCCGCAGACGGTACACACGCCGTTTTCCATGGTGTGGTTGCCCGTCGCAGGAGCGCCCGCCGCCCCGCAGACTGTGCAGATCTGCCCTCTGCCGCAGGTCGGTTCCGTGAGATCCCAGGTGTGCCCGAGCGCCGCAACGACGTTCGCCGTGTAAGAAAATCCGCATCCGTCGCGCGTGCATGTATATTCCGTGAACCCGCGCTCGGTACAAGTGGGCTGCGTGACCGTTTCGCGCAGAGCGTGCCCTAGCGCCGCGATCGTTATGGTATACGTATCGCCGCAATGCGCGCAGACATACGCCTCTTTCCCCGCCGTCGTACAGGTCGCCGCAACGGTATTTCCGGCGTCGGCGATCCATTCATGCCCATACGCAGGCGTGATCACAACGCTCGTCGCGTCGCAGCGGGTGCAGGTCTTCGTCATGGTGCCCGCCGTCGTGCAGGTCGCCTCCTTCCCCGTTGCCTCGCCCCAGCTGTGACCCAGAGCCGGTACCACCCTGTTTTCAAGGATCTTACCGCAGCGCGTGCAGACGCGGAGGACAAATCCGTCCGTCAGACAGGTCGCCGCGATACTGCTCTCCGAAATTGCATGCTCGTACTTTTCGCACATCTGCGCCGCCGTGTACTGCCGCACCGTATAGAAGGAGAAATGCGTCGTCGTGAAGGTAACGTATCCGTTCGAATACGTTCCGACGATCTCCTCGATCTCACCGTTTTCATCGATATAGGCGATATAGATGGCGTCCACGTTGTCGCCTTCCTGCAACGTATAGGGAAGGCGTATCGTGACCTTATGTCCGCCGAATTCCGTAACCGCTTCGTTGTTCCCGTCCGTCAGCGTAATGCTGTAAACGGGATTTTCCATCGGCTCGCCGCCGTAGCTGTCCGTATCCGCGGCGAGAGTAAATTCCCCGTCGCCGAGCCCCGCGACGGCGCCGTCGTCCATGGCAATGAGCGTGCCGCCCAACGACACCTCATCGGCAGAAGTGAGCGCTTCCTTTGTGACCGCCGCGCTCGTCCCTTCGGAGACGATCGCCGTTTTGGTATGCGCGGGATTATTTGCGCAGGTGTACTTCGTGACGCCGCCCTCCGTCACGCCCTCGTTCCACGCGTGCGCGTTTTCATCGGTATACGCGGTCTCCGAGCCCTCCTTGACTTCACCGCAGGAGGAGCAGACCTCGTGCCTGACCCCTCCGTGCGCGCACGTTGCCTCGACCTTGATCCTCGTTACATAGGTATGGGTATAAGTGACCTGATCGGGCAGAGATTCCTCGTGCGTACAGCCGCCGCGCGTACAGACGCCCGTATTGCTGACCGTGATCTTACAGCCATCCTGTTCCTGCGACGTTTCCCACTGCATGAGATGCCCGAACTTTTCAATTTTCGTCTCGTAGCTGTCGTTGCAGGCGGAACATACGAATACGTCCTTGCCGTCCTCTTCGCAGGTGGCGGCAACGGAGCTCGCGTTATCCTTTGCATAGGTATGTTTTGCCGTTGCGGGGAGCGACTCTTCGCATCCGTCGCGCGTGCAATGCCGTTCCATGCAAGCCGCGGCGCTGTCCCATGCGTGCCCGAGTGCCGCCGCGCCCGTGCGCGTTTCGGTATGATCGCAGACGGTGCATTTGTACGTGATCTCCTCCGCCGTGGTGCACGTCGCCTTCTTGGTGACGGTACCGCCGTCAAGTTTATGTTCGCCGGCAGACGGGATGACCTGCGTTTCGGTATATGTACAGCCGTCGTTGGTGCAGCGGAACGTCCGTTCGCCGTCCTCCGTACAGGTCGCCTCCCGGGTGACCGTGCCCTCGTCGAGCGCATGCGCCGCCGCGGCAGGAAGCGACTCCTCTTTCGTTTCGCCGCAGCCTGCACGCGTGCAGGTATACGTTACAACGCGCGCCTCGGTACACAGCGTCGTTTCGGACGCCGTGCCGGCATCCCAAAGATGCCCGAGCGCCTCGCTCGGCTCCGTCCAGCTCGCGCCGCAGTCGGGACAGGTATACGTGATCTCGCCCGCCGCCGTACAGGTCGCGGTGTTCGTCCCCGCCGCGGCATTCTTATGCTCGCAGGACGCGGAATTCCCGCCGCACGCGGCAAACGCGAGCCCGGCAAAGAGCACACACGCCCCCGCAAGTACTGCAAAAAGATGTTTTCGGATCATTTTTCCCATAAAACGTCTCCCCGGAATTTATTCCGTCATATCGTGTAATTCACGATACTATCACAATTCTATTATAACATGCCCCCCCCCGTATTTGTCAATAGTTTCAGTAAAATTAGGGAGTAACTGATTTTCATTACATTTATAAAAAATTTTACTCGATACGCTGAATTTTGGTTGCCTATCCGCGGTGACAGTGCTATAATGCCGTGCGGGAAAATGGTGAAATAAACGAAACAAAAGAAGCGGAAAAATGGGTCAGATCATCCTGAAAGTCCTCATTATCATGCTCGTACTGTGCGTGTTCGCGGTGCCCGGGTTTATTTTAAGAAAGACCAACCTCGTCCGTTCCGACAGCCTGTACTCCATCTCCAACATTCTCCTGTGCGTGGCACAGCCGGCGCTCATCGTAAAGGCGTTCGCCGTCGATCCCATCGCCCCGACGGGCGCGGTGCTCCTCAACTTTTTGTGGGTGTTCCTCTTTTCGGTGGCGGCGCTCTTTCTCACATGGGGCGCGGCGGAACTTATTTTCCGCTTTATGAAAAAGCCCGAAGAGCGCAGGAACCGCGACGTGCTCGTGTTCATAAGCACCTTCTCGAACTGCGCGTTCATCGGGATCCCCTTCATCGATATGTTCACGGACGGCAACGCCGAGGCGACGATGTATATGATCGTGTTCTCGGTGGCGTTCAACCTCATTCTGTGGACGCTGGGCGCCTACCTCATGACGCAGGACAGAAAACAGATCTCCCTGAAAAAGGCATTCCTGAATCCCTGCACGGTGGGCTCGGTGATCGGATTCCTGCTCTTTCTGGTGCCGCAGATCAACATCTTCGATATGGAAGCGGTGGCGGAACTTCAGCAGATCGTGGAATACACGGGCAACATGACGGCGCCCCTCTCCATGATGGTAGTGGGCGTGCGGCTTGCCGAACTCCCCGCAAGATCGCTCTTCGGCGACCCGAAGATCTACCTCTGCGCATTCGTACGGCTCATCCTCTCGGCGGCACTCACCTACCTCATCATCCTGCCCTTCAAGCTGGCGGGGCTGTTCGAGGCGACGCCCTATGTGCTTTTAACGCCCGTGATCGCCATGGCGATGCCGCCCGCGGCGAGCGTCGTTGCGTTTGCGGAAAAACTGGACGGCGAAAAGCAATTTTCCGCCGCGGCATTCTCGACGGGCACCATCCTCTCCGTCGTCACGCTGCCCTTCGTGCTGCTCCTTGTGACGATGTAACGGCGAACTGTTGCGAATATCTGAAACAATATAAGATATAAGGCGGGCAGGGCGCTTTGTATGGTCTCCTTTGCCACGCAGTAGGAAATGCGCACATACCCCGGAACGCCGAAACTGTCGGACGGAACGAGGAGCAGCTCGTACTTTTTCGCCCGCGCGCAGAACGCCTTCGCGTCGGGTTCGGGCGATCTGACGAAGAGGTAGAACGCCCCCTCGGGCGGAACGCATTCGAATCCGTATGCGCGGAGCGCGTTCCACAGAAGATCGCGGTTTTCGCGGTAGGCGGCGATATCGCCCGACTTTCCGAGGCACTTTGCCGCAACGCGCTGGAAGAGCGCGGGCGCGCACACATAGCCGAGCGCCCGCCCCGCGCCGCACACGGCGGCGAAGAGCGCGTCCGCATCCGTACAGCCGTCGGGCACGGCAATATAGCCGATGCGCTCGCCCGCGAGCGAGAGCGACTTGGAGAAGGAATAGCACAGGACGGTATCCGGATAGATATTCAGAAGGCAGGGAACTTCCGCCCCGTAAGTGAGTTCGCGGTAGGGCTCGTCGGCGATGAGATAGACGGGCGCACCGCGTTCCGCGCTCTTTTCGGCAAGGAGCGCCGCAAGCGCCGCGAGCTCTTCGCGCCCGTACACAGCGCCCGTGGGATTGTTGGGAGAGTTGAGGATGACCGCCTTGGTGCGGCTGCCGACCGCACGGGCGAGCGCCGCGAGATCGAGGTGAAAATCCGCCGCTGCCTGCGCCTCGACGACCTTCCCGCCCGCGCGCTCGATGAACACGCGGTACTCGGGGAAGCAGGGTGCGACGACGACGAACTCGTCACCCGCCTCGGACATGGCGGCAAGCGAAATGGTGAGCGACGCCGCCGCGCCGCACGTCATGTACACGCGGGAGGCGGACACGGGTGCCCCGAACTGCGTTTGAAGATACGCCGCGACCGCCGCGCGAACTTCGGGCGCGCCCGCCGCAGAGGTGTAGCCGTGGAGTTTTACGGGGGGCATGTCCGCGATGAGGCGGGTGATCTCCGCATTGACCTCGGGCGGGGCGGGCACGGACGGATTGCCGAGAGAAAAATCGAACACGTTCTCCTCGCCGATCTCCTTTTTGCGCGCGTTGCCGTATTCAAAAATTTCGCGGATGACCGAGCGTTCCTCGCCCAGATGCCGCATGGTCTGGTTGATACTCATAACCGATCCTTCCCTCCGAAAATTGTAAATTCCTATCTTATTCCGACGGCTTCCCACCGTCGCGGCATCGCCGCGCCACCTCTTGGCGGCACCAAGGCAGTGTGCCGCCTGCGGTACTTCGCGCGGAGCGCTCGTGCGCCACTTCGTCGAAATTCTTTTGCAAGCAAGACTTTCTCCTCGTGTCGGACACAAATTGCCGCTGATAAAGGCAATTCCTCAGTTCGCCATGCGCGCACAGCGCACCGCGCTGGTGCGCATTATACATGGCTCACCCTCACGAAGGGAGGCGAGAACTCCCACCGCCCCTGCGGGGCACCTCCCTCACAGAGGGAGGCGAGTACTCCCACCGCCCCTGCGGGGCACCTCCCTCATAGAGGGAGGCAAGTACTCCCACCGCCCCTGCGGGCCACCTCCCTCGGTGAGGGAGACAAGAACTCCTTGGCGCCCTCTTTGAGGGAGCTGGCGAGCGAATGCGAGCCTGAGGGAGTTAGAAAAAAACCTTCTTATTTTGATTGAAGCGTTTCTTTCACCGCAATATCGATATACGCACAGACGTTTTGAAAATCCGTATCGATCTGCAAATTGCTGAACCGTATGACCTGCAATCCATAGTTCTCCAACCTTTCCGTACGAAACAAATCGCGCCGCGCGCCTTCCTCGGAAAAATGCTGAGAACCGTCAAGCTCTATAATAAGTTTTGCCTCAGAACAATAGAAATCGGCAATAAAGCGATCAATCGGCTTTTGCCGTTGAAAGCGCGGACGATACGAAGCAAGAAAACAATACCAAAGTTTTCGCTCTTGCGGCGTTGCGTTTTTGCGCAATGTCCTTGCACGCGCAACATTTTTATGTTCGTAATCAATCGACATGGAAAACTCCCACCGTCTGTGCGACAACGTCGCACAGACACCTCCCTCACGGAGGGAGGCAAAACTCCCACCGCCCCTGCGGGGCACCTCCCTCACGGAGGGAGGCAAAACTCCCACCGTCTGTGCGGCAACGTCGCACAGACACCTCCCTCACGGAGGGAGGCAAAACTCCCACCGCCCCTGCGGGGCACCTCCCTCCGAGAGGGAGGCAAGCGTTAAAATCACTCGCGCAAGCAAAATTATATTTACTGTTAATCACGGGAAAAGCCGTCACTGCGTTATGCCTTTTGTTATAAATCACTCGCGCAAGCAGGGTTTCCCTGCGCCAGCGCCCTCAATTTGCGCATACCTGCGCTTCTGCGAAAGAGTGAGACAGCGCGCGCCAAAATGTTGCCATAAACGTCGCCGAGAGAAACCAAACGCAGAGCCAACGGCGAACGTTGGGTTTCTCTTCCCCCTCACGACATTGTCGTACCACAGCACTCGCAAAAAAGATTTCACAGAAAGATTTTTTGCGAAGAGGAGCGGCGAGCGTTTTAAGCGCGGCGTTCGGCGCAGTCGAACCGCCCGCAAGGTGTGCTCCGCCGCGACGACGTCAGTTCGAAAAGAAATCTGTGAATATTTTCTTCAGAAACTGCCCCGTGTAGCTCTTTTCGCACGCGGCGACCTCTTCGGGCGTGCCCGTGCAGACGATGGTGCCGCCGCCGTCGCCCCCCTCGGGACCGAGGTCGATGAGGTGGTCGGCGACCTTGATGACGTCGAGATTGTGCTCGATGACGAGCACCGTGTTCCCGCCGTCGCGCAGACGCATGAGAATGCCGACGAGTTTTTCGACGTCGTAGCTGTGCAGCCCCGTCGTGGGCTCGTCGAGGATATAGAAGGTGCGCCCCGTGGAGCGTTTTGAGAGCTCCGTGGCGAGCTTGACGCGCTGCGCCTCGCCGCCCGAGAGCGTTGTGGCGCTCTGCCCCAGACGGATATACCCCAGCCCCACCTCGTTGAGCGTGGACAGCTTGTTGTAAATGGAGGGGATATTGCGGAAGAACTCGCAGGACTCCTCCACCGTCATTTCCAGCACGTCGGCGATCGATTTGCCCTTGTACCTGACCTCGAGCGTCTCGCGGTTGTAGCGTTTCCCGCCGCAGACCTCGCAAGGGACGTATACATCGGGCAGGAAGTGCATTTCGATCTTCATGATCCCGTCGCCCGAGCAGTTTTCGCACCGTCCGCCCGCCACGTTGAAGGAGAACCGCCCCGACTTGAACCCCATCGCCTTGGCGTCGGGCGTGGCGGCGAAGAGTTCGCGGATGGCGGTGAACACCCCCGTGTAGGTGGCGGGATTGGAACGCGGCGTTCTGCCGATGGGCGACTGGTCGATGGCGATGACCTTATCGAAATGCTCCAGCCCCGCAAACGCGCCGCTGTTGCCCGTGGGCTGGCGCGCGCCGTTGAGGTTGTTGGCAAGGATGGGCAGGATGATCTCGTTGACGAGCGAGCTCTTGCCCGACCCCGAAACGCCCGTGACGACCGTCATGAGCCCCGCCGGAACGGAGACGGAGATCCCCTTCAGGTTGTTCTGGCGGCAGTTTTCCACCGTGAACCACCTGCCGTCCGGTTTTTTGCGCACGGCGGGAACTTCGATCTTCCGCCGCCCGGCGAGATAGTCGCCCGTGATGGAGCGCGGCTCGTTCATGATGTCCTCGACGGTGCCGCACGCGACGACCTCGCCGCCGTGCACGCCCGCTTTTGGTCCTATATCCACGATATAGTCCGCCGCCCGCATGGTATCTTCATCGTGCTCGACGACGATGAGCGTGTTCCCCAGATCGCGCAGTCCCTTGAGGGAGGCGAGCAGCCTGTCGTTATCGCGCTGGTGCAGCCCGATGGACGGCTCGTCCAAAATATACAGCACGCCCGAGAGTGCAGAACCGATCTGCGTGGCGAGGCGGATGCGCTGGCTCTCGCCGCCCGAGAGCGTAGCGGCGCTGCGCGCGAGCGTTAGATAATCCAGCCCCACGTTGACGAGGAAATCGATGCGGCTGCGTATCTCCTTCAGGATGACGTCGGCAATGGCGTGCTGCGTGGGCGTGAGCGTGAGATCGTCCAGGAAGGCGCGCAGGTTCCTGACGGGCATTTCGCACACTTCGGCGATGTTTTTTCCGCCCACCGTGACGGCGAGCGCCTCCTTTTTGAGGCGCTTTCCGTGGCAGACGGGGCAGTCCGAAGTGCGCATATAGCGCTCGATATCCCACTTCACGCCCACGGAACTCGTCTGATTATAGCGCCGCTGCAGATTGTTGACGAACCCCTCCCACGCGCTCTTATAGCTCGAATGATAGGTGCGCGTGCGGTAGTCGAGATCGATCTTCTCGCCGTTGTTGCCGTACATGAGCAGATCGAACACCTCCTGGGGAAGGTCTTTGACGGGGACGTCGAGCGAGAACCCGTAATGGCGGGAGAGCCCCTCGAGATACATCTGCGTGACGGCGGAGGAATCGAGGTTCCAGCCGCTGATGCGGATGGCGCCCTCGCGCAGCGTCTTGGTGCGGTCGGGGCAGATGAGGTCGGCGTCCACCGCCTGCTGAAATCCCAGCCCCGTACACGCGGGACACGCGCCCCACGGCGTGTTGAAGGAGAAGAGACGGGGCTCGATCTCCTCGATGGAGATATTGCAGTCGGGGCAGGAGTAGCGGGAGGAATAGAGCGTCTCCTCCCCGCCGCAGTCGATGACGACCAGCCCGTCCGCAAGATGCAGCGCCGTCTCCAGGCTCTCGGTGAGGCGCTTCAAAATGCCCTCTTTGACGACGAGACGATCCACCACGACGGCGATATTGTGTTTGATATTCTTATCGAGTTTGATCTCTTCCTGCAGATCGTAGATGATGCCGTCGATCTTGACGCGGACATAGCCGCTCTTGCGGTAGCCGGCAAGTTCCTTGACGTACTCGCCCTTTCTGCCGCGCACGACGGGCGCCTCCACCATGATCTTGCTGCCCTCGGGCGGTTCCATGACGCGGTCGGCGATCTCGTCCACCGTCTGACGGCGGATCTCCCGCCCGCAGTTGGGGCAGTGCGGCGTTCCGGCGCGCGCAAATAAAAGACGGAGATAATCGTAGATCTCCGTGACCGTGCCCACCGTGGAGCGGGGATTGTGCGAAGTCGTTTTCTGATCGATGGAAATGGCGGGAGAGAGCCCCTCGATGGACTCCACGTCCGGCTTTTCCATCATGCCGAGGAACTGGCGGGCGTACGAGGAGAGGCTCTCCATGTACCGCCGCTGCCCTTCGGCAAAAATGGTATCGAAGGCGAGCGTCGATTTGCCGCTGCCCGAAAGCCCCGTGAATACGGTGAGCGTATCGCGCGGGATGTGGACGTCGATGTTTTTGAGATTGTTTTCCTTGGCGCCCTTGATAAAAATTTCTTTTACAAAACTCATAGCGTATCCATGTATCCGTTTTGCGTTTAGTGACCGCAGACTACTGCCGCACGAGCGTATCGGTGCCGCCGCCGTCGTATTCCGCGAAGAGCTCGCCCTCCTCCCCGAGAAAACAGGAGAGGTATTCGTCCATGGCGGGCGACTTGCCCGCGGACGCGATAAATTCGCCGAGCGGCATCCAAAGGTTTTCCCCTTCGGCGGTGGACGGCAGAAGTTCGCCCTCCCCCTCCGCGCGGTAGAGCAGGACGAGGTAGCGTTCCGCCGCCGTGCGGTGCGACCAGTGCACCATGCCGCAGAACTGCAGCGCGGAGACGCGCAGCCCCGTCTCCTCCTCCGCCTCGCGCAAGGCGGCGCGGGCGAAGCTCTCGCCGCGCTCAACGTGCCCGCCCGGGAAGATGAGCCCGTCCCACTGCCCCTTTCTGCGCTTTTCGACGGCGACGAGATCGGTGCCTTTTTTCCGCACCATCACCATGACGGTGAGTTCGGCTTGCTCGGTGCGGCTCACAACAGCTTCCTGCGGGCGATGAGCCCCGCAATGTGATGCACCGCCATATCGATCTGTTTCCAGTTCGCGCCGGCATAGCGCACTTCGCGCGCGCGGTCGAGCGTCGATTTGCTGACGGCGAGGACGGCGTGCACGCCGTACTTCTGCGCGGACAGACAGTGCTCGAGGCGGTCGTCAATGAGCACGTCGATCGCGTGCTCGGCGCAGTATTTTCCCTTTTCCTGGCAGTCGGCGACCAGCTCGTCGTACGGGATGTGCCGCTTTTCCAGCCAGTCGCGCGAGATCTTTTCGGGATTGGCGAACCATGTGGGCAGACGGGAAGTGAGGATGACGATCGTGTGACCCTCCTCCTTCCAGCGCGTGAGCGCCTCGCAGGCGCCCCTGCGCACGGGCGCGTCGGTGAACGCCGTGATGCCGCCCCCCTCGCGCACGAATTTCAGAACGTCGTCCATCGTCCAGTCGTACACTTCGACGAATGCGTTCGCATCGGGATTTTTGAGTTTGAACGGCAGATCGTTGCGGCGGATATACTCGCCCGCATAGCGGACGCGTTCCAGAATATTCAAGGTATCATCGATATCGACGGCGATTCTCATGCAGGACGCCCTCCTCTTTGGTTGCAAAATTCATCTGCGCGCAGGGCGCGGGATCCGCGGCTCTCTGACGGAATACACAACGGCGTACATGACCGGGAAAAACCGTAAGCCCGACAATGGATTGCGCGTTTGCCCCGTTTGGAAAGCAGTTCCGCGTCAGACGAGGAGCCTGCGTAAACGCCGCAAGGAGTGTACAACAGCGTACATGACTGAGGCGTGCGCAAAGGCGACAAAGTATCACGCAATCATACTGCCATTTGCGCCGAAGCCGCGCGCAAGGCGCGGAGGGCGCGGATTTTTCGACGGGAGTGTACAGAGACGTACATGACCGAGAAAAACCGTAAGCCCGACAATGGATTGCGCGTTTGCCCCGTTTGGAAAGCAGTTCCGCGTCAGACGAGGAGCCTGCGTAAACGCCGCAAGGAGTGTACAACGGCGTACATGACTGAGGCGTGCGCAAAGGCGACAAAGTATCACGCGAGAAATGCTTTTCAAACTATTGGCGGAGTTGTTTGCGTAACTCCGCAATCCGCTCCCTTATCTCGATGGCGCGCTCGAAATCGAGCTGCGCGGAAGCCGCCTTCATGAGCCCCTTGAGTTTTTCGATCTCGTCGGGGATATCCGTCTTTTTGATATCCGCCTGTTTTTTGGCTTTGCCCGTGATGGCGAACGTTTCGGCGACTTTTTTGACGATGGTTCTGGGCACGATGTGGTGCTCTTCGTTGTATTTCTGCTGTATGGCGCGGCGGCGGTTGGTCTCGCCGATGGCGCGCTCCATGCTGCCCGTGAGCGTATCGGCATACATGATCACGCGCCCCTCCGCGTTGCGCGCGGCGCGCCCGATGGTCTGCACGAGCGACGTTTCGCTGCGCAGGAACCCCTCTTTATCGGCATCGAGAATGGCGACGAGGCGCACTTCGGGAAGGTCGAGCCCCTCGCGCAGCAGGTTGATGCCGCACAGGACGTCGAACTCGCCCGAACGCAGACCGTTGATGATGTCGATGCGCTCCAACGTATCCACATCGGAGTGCATGTAGCGCACCCTGACGCCGTTCTCCTTGAGATAGTCGGTGAGGCTCTCCGCCATGCGCTTGGTGAGCGTGGTGACGAGCACGCGCCCGCCCGCCCCGACGACGGTGTGCACTTCGGAGAGAAGATCGTCGATCTGCCCCTTCGTGGGTCTGACGGTGACGGGAGGATCCAGAAGCCCCGTGGGACGGATGAGCTGTTCCACGACCTGCCCCGCCTCGCCGAGCTCGTAGGGCGCGGGCGTCGCGGAGACGCAGATCATCTGCGGCACGCGCGCGTCGAACTCCTCGAAGGTGAGCGGGCGGTTATCGTAAGCGGACTTCATGCGGAAGCCGTAATCGACGAGGTTTTTCTTGCGCGAGAGATCGCCGTGGTACATGGCGCGGATCTGCGGGATGGTCATGTGGCTCTCGTCGATGAACACGAGGAAATTTTCGGGGAAATAGTCCAGCAGCGTGAAGGAGGGCTGCCCGGGAGAGCGTCCGTCGAAATAGCGGGAGTAGTTCTCCACGCCCGAACAGTATCCGATCTCGCGCATCATCTCCAGATCGTGCCGCGTACGCTGCGAGAGGCGCTGCGCCTCGAGGAGCTTGCCCGCGTCCTCGAACGCCTTCACCTCGCCCTCGAGATCTTCCTCGATCATGGAGAGCGCCGATTGCAGGCGCTCCGTTCCCACCGCATAGTGGCTGGCGGGAAAAATGACGGCGTGTTTGAGGGAGCTGATCACCTTGCCCGTTACGACGTCGATCTCGCCGATGGCATCGATCTCGTCGCCGAAAAATTCCACGCGGATGGCGACTTCGGAGTTGGACGCGGGAAAGATCTCCACCACGTCCCCCCGTACGCGGAAGGTGGAGCGTTTGAAGTCCATATCGTTGCGGGCATACTGGATGCCGACGAGGCGGGATAAAAGCTCATCGCGCGCCATCTCCTGCCCCGGGCGGAGAGAGATGCCGAGGCGGAAGAACTCCTCGGGCGCGCCGAGACCGTAGATGCAGGAGACGGAGGAGACGACGATGACGTCGTCGCGCTCGCCCAGCGAACAGGTGGCGGCGTTGCGGAGCTTATCGATCTCGTCGTTCATCGAGAGATCTTTTTCGATGTAAGTATCCGTCTGCGGGATATAGCTCTCGGGCTGATAATAATCGTAATAGGAGACGAAATATTCCACGCGGTTTTCGGGGAAAAAGGCGCGGAACTCGTTGCAGAGCTGGGCGGCGAGCGTTTTGTTGTGCGCGATGACGAGCGTGGGACGCCCGACGTTCTGAATGACGTTCGCCATCGTGAACGTTTTGCCGCTGCCCGTGACCCCGACAAGCACCTGCGTGCGGATGCCGTCCAGCACGCCCTCGGTCAGTTTTTGTATCGCCTGCGGCTGATCGCCCGTGGGCGCGAAGGGCGCATGCAGTTTGAAGGGATGATGTTCCATCGGTCGTTCCTCGTTCGCGCAACGCCCTTTGCACGCAGAGACGCGCCGCGGCGGAGCGCCGTTTGCCGCAGCCCGACCCCGCCGGAGCGCGCAAACTTTTGTTCGCATCTATGATAGCGCAAACGGGCGCATTTGTCAAGTTCCCGCGGGCGGTAAGGCGGAAGTTGCGGAAACCTCACGAAAAAATCAGTTTGAGCAGGAACCCCGCCAGCGCGGACGCCGCGCCGCAGAGCGCCGCCACGGCGACGCGGAACAGCAGTTTCCGCCGCCGCTCGCGCGCCTCACGGAAGTACCCCGCGCCCCGCCCCGTGAGCTCGACGGCATAGGTGCGTTCCCCTTTGCGGTCGGTCGAGACGACGTCGATATAGCCGCCGTCGGAGAGCGCGGAAAGACCGCGGTCGATCGCGTCGTCCCCGTGCGGCAGATTTTTGGGCAGGAGCGCGGCGATCTCCGCGGGAGACGCCAGAAAGCGCGTACGCCCCGCCGCCAGCGTGAGCAGCGCGCGCATGATCTCGCCTTTTCCGTCATGAAGGATTGCCATAGTTCACCACAGAAGGGAGAACAGGAACGCAAGGAGCGCGCCCAGAACGGCGCCCGCCGCCCCGCCCGAAAAAGCGGTGAAAAAAAGGCGGCGTTCGCGCGCCGCCGCGATGAGCGCCTCCTCGCGCGCGCGGACGGCGTAAGCGCGCCCCGCGGGCAGGGAACGGATGCAGTACGTTCCCCCTTCCGCATAGCGCATCTCAATAAAACGGCGCGCCTCCAGACGCCCGAGCACGGCGGCAATATCTTCCGCCCGCCCATGCGGGAGACGCTCCGAAAGTTCCGATTCGTCAAGTATGCGCCAGCTCGTGCCTTCGCAGAGGGCGTTGACCGCGGCGAGCAGGTCGAGCGCGTCCTCGTCCATGTTCCTCCCATGCGCGGGGAACCGCCTCCGCGGCATCCCCGCCGCAATGAGTATGCGCGGAAGGCGTCACGATTATCCCTTTCCGCCGATAAGAAGGAAGGGATTGCTCTCATACAGCCGCGCCGAGAGCGGCGACGAGGTGAACAGGCTTTCGAGTTTCTGCCCGATCTCGGCGATCTTCTGGGCGAGCGAGGTATCGCCGGAGGAGCCGACCATGCCCGAAAGCGAACCGAGGAGCCCCTCGAGATCGCCGTGGGCGAGGAAGTGTACGCCGAAGTTGACGCCGTACGCGATCGCAAAGAAGATCGCGGCGAACACGACGGCGAGCAGGGCGCCGTCCACAACGCGCAGCACGGTGGGCGTGCGCACCTTTTTCATGAGAACGTTGATGAGCGCCGAGATGAGGATGACGACGATGAGCAGGACGACGAAACAGCCCGCGGCGACGATCGCCGTGCCGACTGTTCCGGCATAGGTGCCGAGGGACGGGAATTTGCCCGCAAGGGCGCTCGCCCAGCCCGCCATGAAGGGGATCTTCGTCGCCATGACGACGGCGAGCACGACGGCGCCGGCGCCGAGCACGATGGTGAGGATGACCCACAGCGAACGCAGGAGCCCCACCCGATAGCCGCAGCGCACCATGAGGATGCAGACCGCGATGACGAACAGATCGAACGCGTGCCCCGCGAAAAATTCCGTCCAGACGGAACTTTTATACACAACGTCGAGCGCGGCAGGCTGCACGCCGAAGACGGGCAGCGCCGCCAGCACGGGCGCGGCGAGCACCGCAAAGAAGGTGACGAAGTTGAGAACGGAAGTGACGCCGCCGAGGAACCGGTTGGTGAACCGGAAGAAGGCGGGCGTTTTGCGCCCGTAGGCGAGGAACCCGCTGCGCGCGGCGCCGCCCGCGATGAGGATGACGGCGACGACGGCAAAGAGCGCCGCCGCGGGAATGACCGCGCGGACGGCGGCAGAGTCGCCCTGCGGCAGCCTGGGCAAGAGCAGGAGCGCGGCGAACGCCAGCCAGATCTGCCAGGAGAGCCACGAACACCGCGTAAAGCGGCGGAATACGCCGTACAGGAAGATGAGGAGCGCAAACGCTCCCGCCCCGACGGCGATCCATACGCCCATATTCGCACTCAGAAGTTGTGTGTTCATAGCGTTCTCCCTTGCACCGTATTTTTTGCGGACTTACTTATTGAAGTTATCCTTGAGCGAGACGATCTCCGAAAGGCAGAGCTTTCCGCCCTCGCGGCAGGTCTTGTAATAGCCCGTGCGCATGAGCTGGAAGGCGCTCCCCTCCGCCGCCTCCGCAAGGTACGGCTCCGCCTTGGCGGCAAAGACGTGCTCGCTCGAAAGATTCATGCGTTCGGAAAAATCCTGCCCCGCATAGTCTGCGTCGCGCAGGAGATGATCGTACTGTTTGAGCACCGCGTCCACGCAGGTCGCGGCGTTCACCCAGTGCAGCACGCCCTTCGCCTTGACGCCGCTCGTATCGTTCCCGCTGCGGCTCTCGGGCAGGTAGGTGCAGCGGATCTCGGTGACGTTGCCCGCGCCGTCGGTGACCGCCTCGTCGCAGCGCACGATATAGGCGTTTTTGAGGCGCGCCACGCCGCCGATCTTCAGGCGGTGATACTTGGGGGGAGGATCGAGCGAAAAATCTCCGCGCTCGATGTACAGCTCGCGCCCGAACACAACTTTGCGCGTTCCGGCGTTCCCGTCGAGCTGATTGATCTCGAAGTCCACCTCCTCGCTCCCCTCATAATTGGTGATGACGAGTTTCAGCGGATCGACGACCGCCATCGCACGGGGCGCGCGGGCGTTGAGATATTCACGCACGACTGCCTCGAAATAGCTGACGTCGCACTCCGAATTTGCCTTGGCGACGCCCGCGCGGGCGCAGAAATCGCGGATCGCCGCGGCGGGGATGCCGCGGTTGCGCAGTCCCGCGAGCGTGGGCATGCGCGGATCGTCCCAGCCGTGGACGGAGCCGTCCTCGACGAGTTTTTTGAGATAGCGCTTGCTCATGACGAGATTGGTCATGTTCAGCCGCGCGAACTCGATCTGGCGCGGCTTGGGCGAAAACCCGAGGCTGATCCCCACCCAGTCGTAGAGCGGGCGGTGATCTTCGAACTCCAGCGTGCAGAGGGAATGCGTCACGCCCTGCAAATAGTCGCAGATGGGGTGCGCGTAGTCGTACATCGGGTAGATGCACCACTTATCCCCCGTGCGGTGATGGGTGGCGTGCAGGATGCGGTAGATGACGGGGTCGCGCAGGTTGACGTTGGGCGACGCCATGTCGATCTTGGCGCGCAGGCACTTTTCGCCGTCGCGGTATCTGCCCGCCTTCATCTCGCGGAAGAGCGCGAGGTTCTCTTCGGGCGTGCGGTTGCGGTACGGGCTCTCCGTACCCGGCTCCGTGAGCGTGCCGCGCGTCGCTCGAATCTCCTCGGGCGAGAGGTCGCAGACGAACGCCTTGCCCTCCGCGATGAGGCGCTCGGCGTATTCGTAGATGGTATCGAAATAATCGGAGGCGTACGTCTCCTTCGCCCACTCGTAGCCCATCCAGCGGATATCGGCGCGGATGGCGTCCACGAACTCCGTCTTTTCCTTGGAAGGATTGGTGTCGTCGAAGAAGAGGTTGCACTTCCCGCCGTACTTCGCGGCGGTGCCGAAGTTGACGAACATGCTCTTCGCATGCCCGATGTGCAGATATCCGTTGGGCTCGGGAGGGAAGCGCGTCTGAACGGCTTTCACCCTGCCTTCCGCAAGGTCGCTCTCCACGATCTGTTCGATGAAATTGGTTGCCTCTGCCATGGTAAGTCCTCTCGGCGCCGCCCCCCCCCCCCCCCCGGGGGGGGGGGGGCGGAGGGTAAAAAAAAATTTTTTTTTATATATTTTAAAAAAAAAAAAAAA
>ERZ1090879.106-NODE-106-length-59664-cov-18.981614_pt1 | contig 59664 bp, 53 predicted proteins | sample MGYA00478472_ERZ1090879 | MGnify/ENA primary metagenome ERZ1090879 (study PRJEB33644, sample SAMEA5815723) | chicken gut metagenome | biome: Chicken; feature: Gastrointestinal Tract; material: Caecum | place: Ireland | collected 2019-01-01 | study: A study of the... | reverse complement strand
CCCCAAAAAAAAAACCCCCCGCCGCGCCCCCCGCTTTTTTTTTTAAAAAAAAAACCCCGGGGGCCGGGGGTGCCCCCCGCCCCCCCGCCGCGCTCTGTGCGGGGCTTATTTCTGCTTGTTGGTAAAGGCGAGGATGCGCTCGGTGTTGCCGAACACGAGGAGCTGATCGCCTTCGCGGAAGGTGTAATCTCCGGTAATGGAATAGATGATCTCTCCGCTGTTTTTGATCGTGAGGATGTTCATGCCGTAATTGACGCGGGGATTGACCTCGACGAGCGTCTTTTTCAGCCACTTTTTGGGGAGCTCGATCTCGAAAATGGCATACTCGGCGTCGAGATCGACGAAGTTGATGACGTTATCCGAATTGAGGCGCACGGCGAGCTTTTCCGCGATATCCATATCGGGATAGATGACCTCGTCCGCGCCCACGCGCATGAGGAACTTGCGCTGGATCGCCGTCGTCGCGCGCGAGACGATGCGCTTCGCGCCGCAGTCCTTGAGGTTGGAAGTGATCTCGAGCGACGCCTGGAAGTCCTCGCCGATGGCGACGACACAGGCATCGAAAGACGGGATATCCATCGTCTCGAGGTTATCGAGGCTCATGCAGTCGGCAATGAGCGCGTTGGTATACCGGGGCGCGAGTTTGTTGATGATATCTTCGTTTTTATCGACGATCATGACCTCGTCGCCCATATCGAGGAGCTGTTCGCCCAGCGTCCTTCCGAATTTGCCCATACCGATGAGAAGTACCGAAATCATAGAAAACTCCTTCTATATGTTCACAGATTTCTTTTCGAACTGACGAAAAGAAATCTCGTGATTTCAAAAGACAACCCTTCCGTCGCAGCTCCGCTGCGCCACCCTCTTGGCGGCACCAATGTAATGTGCCGCCTGCGGGCACGGAATTGCCGCTGATAAAGGCAATTCCTTAGTTCGTCATGCGCGCACAGCGCACCGCGCTGCTGCGCATTACGCATGTCTCACCCTTGCACAGGGAGGGCAAGAACTCCCGCCGTCCCCTTGGCTCCCTCTGTGAGGGAGCTGGCTGTGCAGCAAAGCTTCACAGACTGAGGGAGTTACTCCCACCGCCCCTGCGGGGCACCTCCCTCAAAGAGGGAGGCAAGTTATAATTGCTCGCGCAAGCAAAATCGCATTTTGCGCCCGCGCCCCACATTTGCGCATACCTGCGCTCGTCGCGACAAGGTGCATTTTGTGGGCATTCGGCTATGCCGAACGCCACACTTTTCAAACCTGTCGCTCCTCTTCACGAAAATCTTTTCATAGAAAACATTTTCGTGATTGCTGCGGTATATTTTTCAGAAAGTGAGCTGCCGCGTGCTATACTGTTGCGATTGCGCCGCAGAGAGAAAACACATTGTCAGGCATTTATGCCATGCAATGGGTTGTCTCTTAATATCACGGAAATTCTTTTCGTCAGTTCGAAAAGAATTTCGTGAACTATCTCACCCGATGAACACGTTATCGACGGGTCTGCGCACCGCGGCCTCGCTCTTCTTGGCGCGTTTGAGCGCAAGCGCGAAGGTGATGACGCCCACCCTGCCGAGGTACATCAGAAGCGTTAAAATAAGTTTGGAGACGGGACCGAGAAGCGGCGTGAGCGCCATGGTGAGCCCGACCGTGCCGAGCGCCGAGACGACCTCGAACATGACGGCGGAGAAGGACGCGACTTCGTCCGGCTCGATCGTGTTGATGATGAGCGTGGCGACGACCGTGAGCGTGAGATATGCCGCGAAGATGGCGAGCGCCTGCCCCACAAGGGAATTCTCGATGCGGCGCTTGCCGATGGTGATATCCTTTTTGCCGCGCATGACGGCGACCATGCCCACCATGATCACGGTGAACGTGCTCACCTTGATGCCGCCGCCCGTACTGCCCGAGCAGGCGCCGATGAACATCAGGATGATCATCAGAAGGCAGCCGCTGTTGGAGAGCGACTCGGGCGGAGTCGTGAAGTATCCCGCAGTGCGCGCCGTCGTGGCGTTGAAGAAGGAACACAGCAGCCTCTCGCCGAAGTTGTAGCCCTCGTAATAGGGATTGTTGCGCTCGAAGAGCAGGAACAGGAAGGTTCCGCCGACGAGCAGGATCGCCGTTCCGATGAGCGCCATGCGGGTGTAGAACTGGAATTTTTTTGGATTGAACCTGCAATCGTAGATATCGCCCCAGACAAAGAACCCCAGCCCGCCGACGATAATGAGCAGGCAGATGACGATGGAGACGAGCGGATCGGTGGCATAATCCATGAGCGACTGCCCTTCCAGCCCGATGATATCGAACCCTGCGTTGCAGAAGGCGGAAATGGCGTGATATACGCCGTAATAGATGCCGATCGCGCCGAAATCGGGGATAAACCGGATCATGAGCAGGCAGGCGCCCAGCAGCTCGATGGTGATCGTTCCGATGAGGATGCGGCGGACGAGCTTTTTGACGTCGGTCACGCCGCTGCCGCCCACGGACTGCACCATGGCGGTACGGGCATACAGCCCGATGCTCCTGCCCTTGATCGCCATAAAGATGAGGGTGACGAAGGTGGTGAAGCCCAGCCCGCCCGTCTGGATCAGGCAGATGATGACAATCTGCCCGAATACGTTCCAATGCGCCCCCGTGACGACGGGCGTGAGCCCCGTAACGCAGGTCGCGCTCGTGGCGGTGAAGAGCGCGTCCACAAAATCCGTCCATGCGCCGCTCTGCGAAGAGATGGGCAGCGTGAGCAGGAATGCGCCGAACAAGATCAGAAGAAAGTACCCCAGCGCCAGAAAACGCCAGACGCTCATTCGCCGCTTTACTTTTATTTTCATGAAATCCTCTCTCTCGCGGTTGCACTTTTACGCATCCGACGGAGCTATGCTATCATATATGAACGGATATGTCAACTGTTTGCACGATATCCGCCGCCCTCGCACACCGGCTGTAATTTACAGATACAAGGAAGGTTCCCTGCTGTAAAATGGTTGCAAAAGGCTTCACTTGTTATGCCTACTTGCTGTAAATCACAGATACAAGGAGGCTGCGCCCCTGCCCGCAGAACATATTTTGTATATATGTTCTGAAACACGTTGCAAAATGCGTCACCGCGTTATGCCTGCTTGTTATAAATCACAGATACAAGGAAGGTTTCCTGCTGTAAAATGGTTGCAAAAGGCGTCACTGCGTTATGCCTTTTGCTCTCGGCGGCACCAAGGTAGTGTGCCGCCTCGGTCACGAAATTGCCGCTGAAATGGCAATTTCTTAGTTCGCGACGCGCGCACACCGCACTGCGGTGGTGCGCATAACGCGCCGCTCACCCCAATTTGCCGCTCACGCGGCTTTCCCGAAAAGGTGAATTCGCGCGAAGTATTGTGGTTGTGCCCTTAAAATTCGCGCGAAGAGGAAAAACGAACGGTTAGCCTACGGCGTGTCCGTTGGTTTTTCCTCAGATCACGACTTTTTTCCGCGTCAGCTCGCGGAAAAAAGTGTGAATATCTTTACGCCAGCGAGATCCGGTCGGAGACGGAGCGAACGAACAGCCCCTTCTCCTCGCCGTAGGCGATGCAGTCGCGCAGGAACGCCTGGAAACGCTCCCCCACCCGCAGTTCGGGGAACACGCCCTGCAAAAGCGCGGTCAGTTCGTCCATGTAGAGCGCGACGCGCTCCTCGAGCGCTCCCTTGACGAGCGAGACGATCTCGTAAACGGTGAAGTCGTCCTCCGTCCTTCTGAGCGCGGGCGAAGTTTCCGTGCGGAACCTGCCGATGAGCAGCGCTTTGGGGTTCTTGTAGAAGTAATCGGTCCCCATCACGCGGTCGCGCCCCATGCCGCAGCCGTCGATGAGCGCGTCGAGACGGCTCTCCACTTTTGACCCGCTCTTGGCGATCCCGAACGTCTGCAAAACGCGCTTTTTGAGGAAGGCGCGGGAGATGGGTTCCTCCATGGCGACGATCTCTTTGATACGCGCCATGATCGCGCCGTCGTTCTCGCCGCAGGTGACGAACGCGGAGACCTCGCTTGCGGTGGGCTTGACCGACTTGTACGGCTTGCCGTACTTATTGATCCAGCTCCCCGCCTTGCTGTCGGCGCCCGTGAGCTTATCCAGAACGTCTTTGATGCGCTTGATCTCGCGCTTGGGGTTGTTGTAGTAATTGACGCAGTTGACGCGCACCACGTTCCAGTTGGCGCGTTTGAGCGTTTGGACCTGCAGGATATTGCGGTCTTTGACGGAGAACTTATCGGTGCCGTCGCACAGCACGCCCAGAAGGAAGCGGTGCTTGTTCTTGGGATCGACGACGGCGACGTCCACTTTGAAGTCGGAGGCGCCCACGTCGTAGCGGCACTCGTAGCCGCAGGCGGAGAGCTCCTCGGCGATGAACTTGCCGATGCCCGCGCCGCCGCGGACGGAGGCGGAGGGTGCGGCGAGCGTCGTTCTGCCCTTTTCGGCGAACTCGAGGAACGCCTTCAGTCCCGCCACGCCCTTGGAGCTCGTCTTGGCAAGGTCGATCATGGCAGAGGTCATCGTGGAGAACACGAGCATCTCTTCGCGCGCACGGGAGACCGCGACGTTGAGACGCCGCCAGCCGCCTGCCTGGTTGAGCGGGCCGAAATTGAGGGAGACGCGCCCCGTGCTGTCCGGTCCGTAGCAGACGGAGAAGAGGATGACGTCGCGCTCATCGCCCTGCACGTTTTCGAGGTTTTTGATGAAGAGCGGCTCTTCGCGGTCGTACGCGGCGGCGTCTAGCCGCTTTGCGACGATCTCTTTGTTCAGAAGGCGCTCGATATCGTCGCGCTGGGCGCTCGAGAAGGTGACAACGCCCATGCTCGACTTGGAGAGAACGGGATCGGAGAGCCTGCGCACGACCTCTTTGACGAGCGCCTCCGCCTCTTTTCTGTTGCGCTTGGTAAAACCGCGGTCGTAAGTGCCGTCCACCAGGCAGAGTTTCACCTTGCTGTCCATCGCATCGGGCGAGGGGAAGGTGCAGAGGCGGTTATCGTAATACATGCTGTTGGAGAACGCGATGAGGCTCTCGTGCTTGCTGCGGTAATGCCATACGAGGTGGCGTTCGGGCATGCCGAGGGCGAGGCAGTCGTCGAGCACGCTCTCCAGATCTTCGTTTTCGAGGTTCTCCTCGTCCACATAGGCGGTGTGGAAGAACGCCGTGGGCGGGAGCTGTTTGGGGTCGCCGACGACGATCGCCGCCTTCGCTCTTGCGATGGAGCCGACCGCCTCCGCCGTGGACATCTGCGAAGCCTCGTCGAAAATGACGAGATCGAACTGATCGGCAACGGGCTTTAAGTACTGCGCCACCGTGATGGGGCTCATGAGCATACAGGGGCAGGCGACGGACATGAGCGTCGGAACTTCGCCGAACAGCCCCCTCAGCCCCGTGCCGCGCAGATTGCTCTTGGAAAGACGCGTAAAGGCGTTGAGCTCGACGGAGAGGCTCCCCTCGCCGTCGGGATCGGGCAGGCGGGAGATGAGCAGCGCGCGGATATAATCGCGCGTGATCTTGCCGTACTCGTCCCACGAGAGGCGGAATTTTTCGATGGTATCTTCCAGCGTGCCGACCGTCATGCGCGAGAGCGCGGGATCGGCGGGGATGTTGATCTCGAGAAAGTTGCGGTATACGTTCTTTTCGAAGCCGGCGAGCACGTTGTCCGTTTTCAGGCGCCCGCTCTCGAGCGCCTCGGAGACGAAGTTGAGTCCCAGCTCGGCAAGGCGGCGCGTCGTGGCGCGGTACATGCACCAGTTGGGAAGCATATCGATATTATCGATGAGGGCGCTCGCCTTGTTGGAATAATATTCGAGCACGTCCTCTTCGCGCAGTTTTTCGCGGTCGGCGCCCGTGACGGAGAGAAAGCTCTCCTGCGCGCGGAAATACGCCTCCGTCGCCTTGATGTATCCTTCCAGAACGGGCGCGGTATAGCCGCTCGTCGCCCGGATGCACATGCCGTTGAAGGCGTCGGGATTGTAGTCCATGAACACGACGGACGCCTGCGCGTGCAGATCGTAGAGGTCGGCGAGGAAATCGACGCGCTTTTTGAACACGATGTGCCCGCCGCGGTCGGTGAAGTTTTTCGAGAGCGCGGTGGCGCCCTTCACGCGGGCGGCGGCGGCGTAAATTTCGACGAGCGTTTCGAGGAATTTGACGACGTCCTGCTCCTCCACATTGCGCAGCGCCGCCTTGGCAAGTTTTTTCACCATGACGCGCGCCGTGCGGTTGAGGCGCCAGTCGCCGCCCGCCTCGCAGAATTTGGAGAGCTCCGCGAGCTCCTTTGCATCGGGCTCGACGAGCGTTTTGAAGTGCTTGAAGTAGTATTCGAGGCAGGTATCGAGACGGCGGTTCGCGTTGTAGAAGGTGTAGAACTCCGCCTCGTCCGCGCCCTTGAAATATTTATCGTACGTCCCCGCGGAAAGTTTCTGCGCGATCTCGGCGAGCACACGGATCTTGCGCATGGTGAGCATGGAGACCTTCTGGCGGTAAAATTCCAGAAAGAGCGCCAGAAACGCCTTGAGATGCTTGATCTCGGCGAGCATGACTTCGCACGCGCAGAAGAGCCTGTCGCGCAGCACCTGCGAGTATTCGGTGAGATTGACATTCTCGAAGGGAGAATTTTTCACCCCGCCGCATTCCTTGGCGGCGGCTGCCGCGGAGAGGATCATGCGGCGGCACTCGAAGAGCTTGCTCTCGGTGAGCGTATCGTAGAAGGAACTCTCGATGTCCATGACGTCCGGCGCGGACTTGTTCTGCAGATACAGCAGGATCGCCTGATAGACGGAGAGCCCCAGCCGCCGCTTCATGTGCAGCGCCTTCATGGGCGCCTTCAGCTCCTCGCGCAGGGAAACAAGTTCCTTGGCGCGCTCCGTAAGATCGGGCAGCTGCCCCTTTGTGAGCGCGAGCGTATTTTCGATGCGGCGGAGAACGTCCGTCTTGTCCGTCTTGTTGGAGTGAAGTTCCAGGCAGAACTCGCCGATGCCGATGCCGTCGAGCCTCTTTTTGACGACGTCGAGCGCCGCCTTCTTTTCGGCGACGAACAGGACGCGTTTGCCGCGGAAGAGTGCGTTTGCGATGATGTTGGTGATCGTCTGGCTCTTGCCCGTTCCGGGAGGGCCGTGCAGCACGAAACTTGCCCCCACGCCCGAGAGCGACACCGCGGAATACTGCGAACTGTCGGACGGGAGCGGAAGGAGCGTTGCGGCGGGATCGCCGTCGTCCTCTTCGGCGGGCGCGGGAAATTCGAGCTTCTCCATGCGGTTCTGCATGAGCGCGGAGACGACCGCGTTTTTGGAGAGCTCGCCGAAGTGGTTGCGGATATCGTTCCACATGAGGTAGCGCTGGAAGGAGAAGGCGGCGAGATAGACGTCTTCGACCACGTCCCAGCCCTTCATGCTCACGATCTCGGCGCGCACCATGGCGAGGATCTCGGCGATCCTGAGCGCGGAAACGTCGCTGCCGAGGCCGCGCACGTCGATGTTGAACTCCTGTTTGAGAAATTCGAGGAGGGTGGAATTGACGGAATACCCCTCGTCCTGCGAGAGAGTCACGGAGAAATCTTCGTTCCCCTTCGCCCTTCCGATGCCCGCGGGCGCGAGCACGAGGGGCGCATAGCGCGCCGTTCCGTCCGCGATATATTTGAGGAACCCGAATGCGAGATAGAGCACCTTTGCGCCCGTCTCCTCGTCCGCCTCGCGGTTGCGCCGCATGAGGCGCGCGGCAAGTTCGGACGCGGTGCGCGCGTCGTCGTAGGTGCGCAGGATCCCCTTTCCCGCCTCGAGCGCGATGAGCTCCTTGCGCTGGGAGGTGAGCTCGCCGCCGAACGGCAGCACGTTCTCGGGCATCGCCGCCCCCTTGAGGCGCATGCTCCCCTTTTCGCGGAACAGGCGATAGAGCTCGTCGGGGCTCGTCTCGTTGAGGTGAAGAGCGTTCTTGCCCGAAAAGTTCAGAAGCGTATTCTTGGGCGTGAGATCGAGCAGGCGGCGTTCCCACTGCTTGTTTTTGGGCTGTTTGCCCTCCAGCCGCAGTTTCCGGAACACCGGGATGGGCGCGGGCGCGGCCTCGTCGGACATCTCCTCCTCTTTGAGGAGTTCATAGCCCTTGAGCCCCTTGCCGCGCAGCGGGCAGGCGCGCACGCCGCCCATGCGGCAGCGGCGGATATCCACGAAGAGCTCGTAGCAGCCCGCCCTGAGTTTCTGGCGGAAATGCCCCTCGGAAGGCGTGAACGCCGCATTGGAGGCGGAATACAGATCGTCCGCGTCGAAAAAGCTCAGGTTGTTGATGCCCTCGGAGATGTATTTTCCGACGATCTCCGCGTCGTCCGTGACGCTGTCGAGAAAGCAGCTCTCGTACAGCCACACGCCCACGCCGACGTGTTCTCTGCCGACGGCGAGCACGGGATTGAGGTGCGCCGCCTCCATGCACGCCGCGGTGAACACGGCGAGCTCGAGCTCGGTTGCGGAGTGCTCCTTGATGACGGAGCCCGCGCGGGCGGCGGGCAGCGGCGCGGAAAGATCGGTCGCGCCCGATTTTTCGATGGAAAAACTCTTGACGGCGGCATAGATCGCGGCTGCGATCTGGCGGATATCGTTCTTATCCGCGCCCGCATAGCCGTAAAATTCTGCGTTCGCCTTCCAGCGCTTGAGGCGCTTGCCCGCATCGGCGAGCACCGCGGCGCAGTCGGCGAGGCGCGGGCGCACGAACGCCGCAAGGCGCTCGGCGTTGCCCTCCAGCCCTTCCCACCAATCGAAGGGGAGCGCCGTCACGTCGACGCTCTCGCGGCAGACCTCCTTGCCGTCGAGCTCGGCGCGCACCGTAACGGCGCACGTTCTGACCTCGTCGTTCTCCGCAAGGAACAGGGGCGAAAAAACGCCCTCCGCCGAGATGGAGACGGCGCTCTCGAAGGGCACTTCCGCCTGCGTCTCGTACGGGACGACCAGTCCGCTCTCGCTCTCGAAAAAGACGCGGAGCGTCGCCGCCTCGGCGCTGTCGTTCTGGATCTGCACCGCAACGGGCGTGGAAAGAAAGTAATCCGCATACCCGGCGAACCTGGGGAACTGCGGGGTCAGAATGAATTTTTTATCCGTAGACCTGACTTTTTTATTTGCCATAGTGCTCCGTTCCGCGCATCTGCACGGGAAATTATTGATATCTCTCTGCCTTATTATACCATCTTTCTCCGAATATGGCAACCGCCGCGCCAGAGATAAGTAATATAAAATAATTTTATAAATACGGGCGGAAAACGTGATAAAACTGCGCGGAAAGCGCAGACGCCCGGCAGAAAGCGCCGCAGAAAACGGCGAAGGGCGCCCGCGGCGGGGCGCCCTTCAAAGATACGCGTTTTCGAAATATTCGAGCTTTCCGTTGAGGACGGAGGCGACGTCGAACCGCACGCAGACCTCCTCGCCGCGCGCGGCGCAGAAATAGCGCGCAATGTTCCTGTAACGCGCCTGTTTCGCACGGTCGACCGCCTCGGACGGAAGCGCAAGCGGATCGCCGGAGCGCGTTTTGACCTCGACGAAACAGAACGTACCGCCCTTTTTTGCGATGATATCCGCCTCGCCGAAGGGCGTTTTGTAGTTGCGCGCGACGATCCGGTACCCGTGCAGGAAGAGATAGCGGCGGGTCAGCCGTTCTCCCTTCCGTCCCAGAATTTTTTTACGAACGTCCTGCGATGAATGGGACATATACCCACCTCCCGTATGGCGCGGATATGCTGCGCCGTGCCGTACCCCGCGTTGCGCTCGAACGCGTATCCGGGATACTGCGCGGCATAGTCGCGCATGAGCGCGTCGCGGTACACCTTGGCGAGGATGCTCGCCGCGCCGATGGAATACACGAGCGCATCTCCCTTGACGACGGAGCGCTGCGGGAGCGCGATATCCAGCGTCATGTTGCCGTCGGTAAGCACCATGTCCGCGGGCGGAGAGAGTTTTTCCACGGCGCGCTTCATGCCGAGGCGGGTCGCCTGCAGGATATTGATCTCATCGATGACGGCGGCGCTCACCTCTTCGACGGCGTACGCCCGCGCGACGGCGCGGATGCGCTCCGCGAGCTGCTCGCGCTTTTTGGGGGAAAGTTTTTTGCTGTCGTTCACGCCCGGCACGCGCAGCGCCTCTTCGAGCGGCATGATGACCGCCGCGCACACGACCGGCCCCGCAAGCGGCCCCCGTCCCACTTCGTCTACGCCCGCGACGGCACGCAGCCCCCGCGCGGCATATTCCCGTTCCAGCGTCGGTATATCCATCAGACGAGCCCGACCTCCCGCAGGTCGTCCTCTCCGTCGAGGCAGATCCTGCCCAGCCTGCCCTTGCGGAGATCGTCCAGCAGGGCAGCGGCGCCGCGGGAATAATCGTAATCGTTCCCGCGCAGCACGAAACCGCGCCGTTTGCAGAGCGCCTCGTACATCTCGAGCGGCGTTCCGCCGGAAATCCCGTAGCGCTCCGCGAGCGCCGCGGGATACTTTTCCCACAGTTCTTCAAGAAGGGCGAGCGCGACCTCCTCTCTGTCGAGGATGTCGTCGTTCACGCTGCCGAGATAGGCGAGCCGGCGCGCATGGCGCTGATCGGCGAGCGAGGGCGGCATGGTGCCGGGGGTATCGAGGAGTTCGAACGCGCCGCAGCGCACCCACTGTTTGGCGCGGGTGACGCCCGCCTTATCGCCCACCTGCGCCTTTTTGCCGCCCGCGAGGAGATTGATGACGGTGCTCTTGCCGGTGTTCGGGATGCCCGCGATGAGGAAACGGACGGGCTTGTTGACGCCCTTTTCGGCGAGGCGCGCCCGCTTTTCGGCGCAGACGGACTCCATCGCCGCGGTGAGCGGACGGAGCGCGCCCCGGCTCGCGGCGGCGATCTTCACCGCCGCCCTGCCCGCCCTTTGCATGGACGATACCGCCATGTCCGCGCCGCCGTCGGCAAGGTCGCCCTTGTTGAGTATGAGCAGGACGGGTTTTGCCCCTACCATGTCCGCGAGGCGGGGATTAAAGCTCGACGCGGGCGCGCGCGCATCGAGCACGAACGCGACCGCGTCGCACAGTTTTAAGTTTTCCTCCATCATGCGCACGGCTTTCGCCATGTGCCCGGGGAACCATTGGATCGTCTTCAAAGTTTATCCTCTAACAGGTCGGGTCTGTTCTTTTTTGTGATCTCGAGCGACTGCTCCCGCCGCCACTTGTCGATCTCGGCGTGATTGCCGCTGCGCAGGACGTCGGGCACGCGCATGCCGCGGTACTCGACGGGACGGGTATACTGCGGGTATTCCAGAAGATTTTCCGAAAAGCTCTCCTGCACGAGCGACTCGGGCGAGAGCACGCCGTCGATATAGCGCGCCACGCAGTCCACCACGACCATCGCGGGGAGTTCGCCGCCCGTTAAAACGTAATCGCCGATGGAGAGCTCTTCATCGAAAAACAGATCGATCGCGCGCTGATCGACGCCCTCGTAATGCCCGCACAGGAGCACCAGATGCTCGCAGGCGGCGAGCTCGAACACGCGTTCCTGGCGGAAAGTCCTGCCCTTGGGCGAGAGGTAGATGCGCCGCGCCCTGTGATCGGGATCGACCGCCTCCACCGCGCTGCCGACGGGCTGCGCCATCATGACCATGCCCGCGCCGCCGCCGAAGGGATAGTCGTCGCACTTGAGGTGCTTATCCTCGGTATAATCGCGGATATTCACGACTTCGAGCTGAAATTTTCCCTCCTTCTGCGCGCGCCCCAGGATACTCGCCGAGAGCGCCGCGAACATTTCGGGAAAGAGGGTGAGAATGGTGATCTTCACAGCACCGCCACCTCGTAAAAACGTTTTTCGTTGACGGTGATCGTGCCGTTCTCCACGTCGACCGCGACGACGACGCCGTCCGCCACGGGAAAGAGGATATCGCGCGAGCCGTCGAAGAGCGTGTACACGTCGGTGGACGCCTGGCGCACGTCTTTGAGTTTGCCGAGCACCTTGCCGCCCTCGGTGACGATGTCGCACCCCAGGAGGTCGGCAACGTAGTAGCGCCCCTCCTCGGGTTCGGGCGCCTCGCTCCGCGGGATGACGACTTCCTTCCCGCGCAGAAGCTCGGCGGCGTTGCGGTCGGCGACCCCCCTCAGCCCGAGAAAGACCGCCCCGCCCCCCGTGCGCACGGAGAGCACCTTATACTCCTCGCCGTCCAGAAAGACGCGCCTGAACGCGGCGAAATCCTCCGCCGTATCGGTATACGGTTTGACTTTGAGCTCGCCGCGGATCCCCTGCGGTTTCAGCACGACGCCCACCGTGAGCGTATCCGTCATAGATTGCCTCCGAACAGTTTTCCGACTTCCTGCCTGATATTCGCCTGCGTGCGTTCCTTCTCCTCTTCGCTGCGGATGACCGCGATGTTCTCCCGCCCCGCGAACATGCGGAACACATCGAAATATTTATCGCGGATGCGTTTCTGCTTGTCCATCGTCTCGTAGCGCTCCGTCTCGCCGCGGCGGGAGACGCGCTTCATGCTCTCCTCGGCGGGAAGATCGAGAAAGATCGTAAGATCGGGGCGGAGCATGTTCATGGCGGGCTTGTTGAGCTCGATGATCCACTCCATCGGCGCAAATCCGCCGTTATACGCAAACGATGAAAAATAATATCTGTCGCAGAGGACGGTATACCCCTCCTCCAGCTTTTTTACGATCCCGTTGACGGAATTGGTGATGTGATCGATGCGGTCGGCGGCAAACAGCGCCGCGATGGCGCGCTCGTCCGCCTCCACACGCCCCGTGAGACAGGAGCGCAGCAACGCGCCGAAGGGAGAATCCGTCGGTTCATGCGTGCCGTATACGGCAACGCCCTTCGACTTGAGATACTTGCCGAGCATCTTCATCTGCGTGCTCTTGCCGCTGCCGTCCGTGCCTTCGAATACGATAAATTTACCTTTTGTAGCCATAACGTTTCCATTATACCAAACGCCCGCCCGTTTGTCAACGGGGAAAACCTGCGGCGGCAGGCGAACTGCGATGCAAAAACGGGCGCACGCAGCATACGGCATGCCGCACGGCAAAAAAACGCCCGCCGCAGATACGGCGGGCAGGGAAACCTCAGTCGAAAAACTCTTCGTAGACTGCTTTGAGCGTGCGCTCGTAATTTTCGTTATCGACGCCGACGATGATATTCAGCTCGGAGGAGCCCTGATCGATCATGCGGACGTTGACCCCGGCGCGCGCGATCGCCTCGAACAGGCGCGCAGAAGTACCGACGCTCTTCGCCATACCGTGACCGACGACGGCGATGAGCGCGATATCGGTGATGACGCGCAGGTTATCGGGATGCACGTTCTCCTCGATCTCGGCGCAGACCTCCTCCAAAACGCCGTTTTTGAGCAGGTCGCTGTCCACCACGAACGACATCGTATCGATGCCCGTGGGGATGTGCTCGAAGGAGATGCCGTGCTTTAAGAACACGGCGAGCACGCGGTAAGTAAAGCCGATCTCCGCGTTCATGAGCGATTTTTCGAGGAAGATGACGGTAAAATTCTTTTTTCCCGCGATCCCGGTGACGCGCCGCCCGCTGTATGTATGGCGGGAGGTCGGCACGATCTCGGTGCCCTCGTCCTCGGGGCGGAAGGTGTTCTTGATCTGAATGGGGATATCCGCCTCGCGCACGGGGAAGATCGCCTCGCTGTGCAAAACGTTCGCGCCCATGTAGGAGAGCTCGCGCAATTCCTTATAGGAGAGCGCGCGGATGGGTACGGGATTTTCGACGATGCGCGGATCGCAGGCGAGGAACCCGCTCACGTCCGTCCAGTTCTCATACAGTTCCGCCCCCGCGGCGCGCGCCACAATGGCGCCCGAGACGTCGCTCCCGCCGCGCGAGAAGGTCTTGACGCGCCCCTCGGCGTCCTCGCCGTAGAACCCCGCCACAACGGCGCGGGGCTTGCCCCTGAGCGCCTCCGCGAGCAACGAATAGGTGCGGTCGCTGTCCAGCCTGCCCTCCGCGTTGAACTTGACGACGTCGCGCGCGTCGATGAAGGGGATCCCCAGAAGCGCCGCCATCACGCAGCCGGAGAGATATTCCCCGCGGGAAGCGACGAAGTCCGCCGTCCCCTCTTTGACGATCTCCCGTTCCGTCTTTTTGAGCAGGGCGTCGATATCCATATCGAGCGCGAGTTCGTGCACGATGCCGCGGAAACGCTCGGCGACCTTTCCGAAGGCGGCGCCGGGCTTGCCCGTGAGCTTGACGCTCTCGAACGTTTCGTATAAAAGATCGGTGATCTTGGTGTCGCCGCCGAAGCGCTTGCCGGGCGCGGACACGACGACGTAGCGGCGCTCGGGATCGCTCTCGATGATCTTTTTGACGCGGAGCATGGTGTTGCCGTCCGCCATGGACGTTCCGCCGAATTTACAAACTTTAATCATAGCTGATCTCTCTGCCCTCCAGATAGTAGCGTTTACTCTTTGCGTCGCCGACGGAGAACGCCTTTTTGGGGAAGTTCACGCCGCCCTTGAGCCCGGGGAAAAATTCATCTTTATCGAGCGCCGGCAGCACGACCCCCACGCTGCCCTCCTCTTCGGCGAGGCGCGCCAGGGTTCTTCTGCCGTGGATATAGTCGATCCGCCCGCCCGAGGCGCGCACGAACTGTTCGAGGAGCGCATCCGCCCTGCGGATCCCCTCCGCCGTCGCGGGCAGCGCGGGATAGAGCACGTTCCCCTCCCGCTTGCACCTAACGCTGCGGGCGAAAAAGTCGCACAGCGCCTCGGCGTCCGTCTCCTTGACGAGACGGTGGATGGGATGGAACACGACGGCGGGATCGTAAAGATTGACGAACTCCGCCAGCATGAACCGCGCGGGATGCAGGCGCGCCTCTTCATCCGAGAGCGTTTTTTTCACCTCCTCCCAGTGCGCCTTTGCGGCGGCGACGGAGTGATTCCCGTCCGCCACGGCGAAAACAGGATCTCCCTTCGCGTGCATCGACTGCACCACGTCGGCGGCGATGTACTCGGGCACGAACCAGCCCGTGAGGTGTCCGCCGCCCTCCATGAGTTCAAAGTCGTACAGTTTTTCGAGCTCCTCGCGCAGGAGACCCTTGACGACCTTCTCCTTTTTATCGCGGTAAAAGATGAGCGCGTGCGGAAATTCGAGCGGCGCCTCCCTGCGCTGTGCGACGCGGGGCGGGAGGCGGTCTTTGAGCACCTCTTCCGAGGAGCGGACGGGCGCGGAGACGCCCGCCTCGCAGGAATACGCCTCCAGATCGAGCGCGGCGACGATGCCGCGGCGGACGCCCTCGCGCGTGGTGCGCTCGGTGAATACGAGCCCGCGGTTGAGTTTGACGAGCTTATCGCCCTCGAGCGCCTCGTACATGTGCTCGCGGATGGCGGCGACGCGCTCCTCGTCGTTCTCGCCGAGGTAGATCTCGGGCAGAATAAAGTTGAGCGTAGAGGGCGCGTCTCCGACGCACCGCTCTACGCGCTTCCAATACTCTCTGTCAGAAGTAAACTGATCGCAGGCGATGACCGCCCATTTTTCGAATCCCTCCCGCGGGATGAAGACGCGCGGGATCTTCAGGCAATTTTTCATACTGCGTTGATGACGATGACTGCGGCAACGGCCAGCAGAAGGGCAAGGATCTTCAACGGCGCGTTATGCGTGAACAGCTTGCCGACAAAGGTCCAGAACTTCATGCCTTTTTACCTCCGCTCGAAAATTCTTTCCAGTAATAGTCTTTGAGGAAACGCCTCAGGCTTTCCGAATCGACGTAGCGGGTGATCTCGCCGCGCTTGACGATGGAGACGATGCCCGTCTCCTCCGAGACGATGATGGTGGATACGTCCGCCACTTCCGTGACGCCGATGCCCGCGCGGTGGCGGGTGCCGTAATCCTTGGGGAAATCCTTCTGGGTAAGGGGCAGGAAACACCCCGCCGCCTGGATCTTGTCGCCGTAGATGATCATGGCGCCGTCGTGCAGGGGCGCTTTGGGGATAAAGATGCCCTCGATGAGCTGATTGGAGATGTTCGCGTTGAGCGTGACGCCGCTGTCGATGATCTCCTTGGGCAGATTCCCGTTGGAGAGCACGATGAGCGCGCCGGTATTGCTCTTGGAGAGCGCCTGCACCGCCTTGACGATGCCCGTGATGTACTCGTCCGCCCGCGCGCTGACCGCCGTGTTCTTTGCGGCGGGATCGCCCGGGGAGACGATGGCGCGCTTGCCCCTGTTCCAGATGCTGCGCTTGATCTCCGTGCTGAAAAGGAGCAGGAAGAAGAGGGACATCAGGAGCAGGAAGATATAGAACACGTCCGCCGTGAGATGGCGGGAGAACAGCGTGACCACGCCCGTGCACACGATGAGCACGACGTACACGGGGATCAGCTTTTTGGCGTTGTTTTCGTACAGGATCTTGAGCACGAAATAGACGATCAGAAAGAGAAAGAACGCCTCGATGACAATGATCCAGTTGTGGGAGAAGTCTGCAAAGATGGCTTTGATCCCTTCGGCGACTTCCTGCGGTGTGCGCATGGCTTCCTCCTTCCCCCCGCCCTGCGCGGGAGCTGCGTTTCCCCGCCGGAAACGAATTCGCGTTTTTTATATTATACAGATTTCAACGAAAAAAAGCAAAGCGTTTCGTCCGTTATTTTGCGTCAACTGAAAAATATTTTTGCGATCGCCGCAAAAAGAGCGCCCGTTTTGCCGTACAGCCCGCTCTTTGCGCCCGACGAAAGCCCGTACAGCGAAAGATACAACTCCTGCACGCGCGCCTTCCCCAGCCGCGCGGCTGCCTCGCGGTTCTTCTGCACGGCGTACGGCTTCACCCCGAGCGTTTTTGCGACCTCCGCGTCGGATCCAGTTATGCCGGAGACCTCGGCGAGCGTGCGGTAATGGGAGACGAGCGCGGCGAGCACGGCGTATTCGTCGGACCCCTTGCCGAGCATATCGGAGAGGATCTCGGAAAAGAGCGCAAAATTCCTGCGCGAGGCCGCCTGCGTGAGTTCGTAGATCTTATATTCGGTATCTTTGGCGACGTACGCCTCCACCGCGGCGCGGTCGACCCGCGCGTTCCCGCCCAGGATGGCGGCGAGTTTTTCCGTCTCCAACTTCATGCGGGCGGCGTCCTGCGCGCAGTAGCGCACCATGAGCGAGGCGGCGTCCGCGTCCATCGCAAGCCCCTGCCGCCGCGCCACGCCGAACAGCCAGCGGGAGAGCGTTTCTTCGCTCTCGCGCGAGCAGTCCACATAGGTGACGCCCTTCTTTTTTCTGAGATCGGCGGCGTTCGCCTTTTTGCCCGCGTTGACGATGAGGAACACCGTGGTCGGCGCGGGGTTTTCCGCGTACGGTCTGAGATAGGTCTCCCACTCGCGTTCGGTGGGATAGAACTCGCAGGCGCGCACGATCCGCTTTTCATCGAAAAAGGGCAGCGTTTCGAGGGCGCGGCGCAGCGCCGCGAGCCCCTCGCCCCTGAGCTGTTCGCCCTCGCAGCGCGCGTCGTTGAGCGCGGGATTGGAGAGGCGGCACGCGGTGCGGATGCTCTCCACGGCATGGTCGCGGAAGTACGCCTCCTCCCCCTCGATGAGATAGACGGGCGCGAGCCCCTCCTCTTTGAGCGTTTTTGCAAGCTGGACAAACTTCATCTGCTTATATCCCTCTGATTTCCCTGATTATACCATTTTTCAGCAGATATTTCAAGCCCCCGTCCCCCGTTTGCACATATAAATCTGCGCCGAACGCCCGTTCTTCGGAAAAATCGAACTTGACGAGCGTTCCCTCCGCCGAGAGCACGAGCGCATCCCCCTCATAGCGGAAAAAGAGCCCGCCCGCGGAAAACCGCGTTCCGCCGAGAACGGGCGTATCGCAAAGCCCCGTCTCCGTCCATGTCCGCACGCGCACCTCCTCGGCGGGCAGGAACGCCGCCACATTGACGGCGCGCACGGTATCCTCCCCCGCGACCGCGACGGCGGAGAGCGTTCCGCCGTAATGGCGCATGAGAAAATCTTCGCAGGCGGAGAGCGTGATCTCGTCGTCGATGACGAGCACGGCGTGCTCCCGCGAACGGACGAGCGCGCAGGTACCGCCGCCGTGCTCGTACACGACGATGCGGCACCCCGCAAAGACGACGTTTTCCCATACCATGCACGCGGCGAAGACGATGCAGAGCACGCCCGCCGCCGCGCCGCGCACCGCGGCTCTCAGGCGCACGCGGCAGCTCAGAAGGAGCATGGCGGCGAACCATACGGCGGCGCCCGCGCCCAGCGAAAAGCCCGCGAGCACGGCGGAGAAGTCCGCGGCGGAGAATACGTACAGCAACGCGGCGATCATGCCGCCGGGGACGAGGAGAAAGGCGCCCGCCGCCGCGGGGAACATGAGCGCGAGCGCCGCACAGACGATGAGCGGAAGAAAGAGCACGGGCAGCGCGGGGATGACGAAAAAATTGAGGAACGTCCCCCACACGGAGACGTAGCCGAACGCCTCCGCCATGATCGGAAATGTGAAGATCTGCACCGCGGTGCTCGCGGCGAGATAGTCCGCGGCAAACGCGGGCAGACGCAGTTTTTTGAGTCCGCGCGAAAAGCTGCCCGAAAAGAGCGCCAGCCCCGCGACCGCGCCGTAGGAGAGGCGGAACCCCGCCGTGAGGAGCTGCGCGGGCGCGGCGCAGAGCGTGACGAACGCGGCGAAGGAGACAGAGCTTAAAAAGTCGTACTTGCGCCCCGCAAACCGGTGCGCCGCCAGCACCGCACACATGATGAGCGCCCGCACCGACGACACGGTGAAGGCGCAGAGCGCGCAGTACCCCGCCGCGAGCGCGAGCGCGGGGAGCGCGGCGTACCTGCGGAGCGGACGGAACAGGAATGCCGCCGCCCCGTACAGGATCCCGATGTGCAGTCCGGAGACGGCGAACGCGTGCGCGATGCCGCCCGTGCGGGACTCCTCGAGAAAGCTCGCGTCCATCCCCTTTGCATTGCCGGTCAGGAGCGCGTACGCCACGCCCGCCTCGTCCGGCGGCATATTCCCGTAAAGCGCGTTGAAGAGCGCGGCGTTGAGACGGAGAAAGGGATCGCCCGATCTGCCGCGGACGGCAAATTCATCTGCGGCAGCCGCATAGCGCACGTCCGCCGCGTAATCCGCACGGGCGGAGGCGTCGCCGTTGACGGGCAGGGGGCTGCGCGCAACGTGCGCCGTAAAAGAGAGGATATCGGCGGGACGCACCGCCTCCGTGGGAAGTTCCGCCTCCATCTTCCCCGCCACGGGTTCGCCGTCCAGCGTGAGCGAGACGAGCGTGACGGACGACCTGCCGTGCAGAACGGCGACGGACTGCACCGTCCCCGTGACGGCATACTCCCCCTCTGCCGCGCCGGAAAGGAAACGGCGCGCTTGGGCATGCGCAAGCCCCGCGCCCGCACCGGCGGCGACCGCAACGATGAGCAGCGCCGCGAGCGCGCCCCGCCGCGGGCGGCAGAGGATGAGAACGAGAAACAGCGCAAAGAAAAGCGCGTCCGACGGGACGAACCCGCCGAACGCGACGCGCAGATATAAAAATACGCCGCCCAGCACGCCGACCGCCGCAAAAAGGAACGGACGGAAATTGACGCGCGGCAGAACTGCCGCGCGCCCTGTTTCAGACATAGCCTCTTCCGAACGCTCCGTCCCGGACATGGTGCCCCCTTTTACAGTCTTTCGAATACGGGAATGATCTCGACGGGCGAGGGAACGGTGATGTTGCGGCCGCCCTCGTACACTTCGCCCGTGTTCATATCGCGCCACTTGCCCTTCGGCAGATACACGGTTCGGCTCGTGACGCCCGCCCAGAGCACGGGCGCGACGAGATAGCGCGAACCGAACATGTACTCGTCGGAGCACGCCCAGCAGGCGGGGTCTTCGGGGAATTCATAGAACATCGCGCGCATGACGGGCGATCCGTTTTCCGCCGCCTCGTGCATGACCTCGCTGATATACGGCTTCATGCGCTCGCGCAGATCGACGTAGCCTTTGAGCACTTCGTATACGTCGTCGCCGTAGCTCCAGATCTCGTTGGCGAGCCCCGTATGGCAGAACCCGCCGCCCCAGTCTCTGTCGTCGAGCTGCGGGATCTCGGCAGGCCCCTTGTCGCCGTGCATTCTGAGGACGGGGCAGAAGGTCGCCCACTCGAACCAGCGCAGCAGAAGCTCCTTATGCGCGGGATCTTTGACGTTGACGAAGAAACCGCCGATATCCGTCGTCCACCACGGGATCCCCGCGAGCCCCACATTGAGCCCCGCGGCGAACTGATCGCGCAGCGTTTCGAAATTGCCCTGAATATCGCCCGACCACAGCACGACGCCGTACTTCTGGCTGCCCACCCACGCGGAGCGGATGAGGTTGCACACATCCTTCTGCCCCGCCTCGCGCTGACCTTCCCAGAAGGCGCGCGCGTGCATGACGGGATAGATGTTGCCCACCTGCAGATCGGTGCCGAGCCAGTAGCGGAAGTTATCGAAATCGTAGACCGTGTATTCGGGCTCCGCCTCGTCCAGCCAGAACATATCGATGCCGCTCTCGAAGTAATTGTGTTTGCACCTTTCCCAGATGTACGAGCGCGCGGCGGGATTGGTCGCGTCGTAAATGTACGAATCGCCCAGGAAGTCGAAGCACTGGCTGCCGCGTTCGGGACGGATGAGGAGCCCCTTCTCGCGCATTTCCTCGAAGTTTTCGCTCTTTTTGTCCACCGTGGGCCAGACGGAGATCATGCACCGCACGCCGAGCGATCTCAGCTCGCGCATCATGGCGGCGGAATCGGGCCAGTAGACGGGATCGAATTTCCACTCCCCCTGGCGCGTCCAGTGGAAAAAGTCGATGACGATGACGTCGAGCGGGATCCCGCGCTCGTGATATTCGCGGGCGACGGACAAAAGCTCCTCCTGCGTGCGGTAGCGCAGCTTGCACTGCCAAAGCCCCAGCGCGTTCTCGGGGAACTCGGGCGCGCGCCCGACGAGCGCCGTGTAATTTTCCATGATCTCCTTGGGCGAGCCGACCGTCACCCAGTAATCCATCTGACGGATGCTCTCCGCGTGCCATTCCGTGACGTTGTTTGCGAACGTGACCCTGCCGACCGCGGGATTGTTCCAGAGGAACCCGTAGCCGAGGGAGGACATGAGGAAGGGCACGCTCACCTGCGAATTGCGCTGCGCAAGTTCCAGCGTGCAGCCCTTCAGATCGAGCTGCGGGAGCTGATACTGCCCCATGCCGAAGAGCTTCTCCTCGCGCGGTTCGAACCGCAGCGTAAACGCGTAATCGCCGCCGCGGATGGGACGATATTCGCGCGCCGACACCCTGAGGGAGGGCGTATGCGGCATATCGTATTCGTACATGCGGTAATACTCTTCGAGAATGAGCTCGCCGTCGCGGAAAAAGCGGATCTTGCCGAGGCGATCGACCGTGACTTTCAGCCTGCCGTTCACCAGCTCGGCGCGCTCTGCCTCCACCGAAACGACGGGAACCGCCGGCTCCGCGCCCGTGAGCGCCCAGTCGACGGGATCGAACGCGGCGTTCATGGTGGACTGCACGCGGACGCCGTCCTTCCCCTGCGCGCAGATGCAGACGGTCTCCCCTCTGCGCGAAAAATACAATTTGCCCGATCTGACGGAAAACATATTCTTTCTCCTTTTTCCGTCCGCCCGCGCGGACGTTTTTCGCATCGATTATACCATATAAGGGCGGCGATTTCAAGACGCGCCCCGAAATTTTCCGCAAAAAATGCGCCGCCCGCGCGGAGTTCCCCCGCACGGGCGGCGCAAAAGGCAGCGAAATGCCTCACTGCCTGCCGTACTTGCGTTTGACGTTGAGCCGTGCGAGCGCGCGGGCAAGGCGCGCCTGCGCGGCGTGGTGTTCCTCGATGCTGCGCCGCTGAAGGAGCTGTTCCTTTGCCTCGTCTGCCTTGCGGCGCTGGCGCTCTGCGTCGATATCCTCCGGGCGGAGCGCGGAGTCGACGAGGACGAGCGCCTCGCCGTTCTCCACCTTCATGATGCCCGCGGCGACGGCGGCGACGCACGTCTCCCCCGCGGTCGTGCGGAAGGTGAGCGTGCCGGGAACGATGGCGAGGATGGTATTGCAGTGCCCCGCGAGCACGCCGTATTCGCCGTCCAGCGTGGGCACGACGAGCGATTCGCAGTCTCCCTCGTAAAAGGGCTTATCGGCGGCAAGGACGTGGAGCGGGAACATCAGAGCTCACCCGCCTTGATCTTTTCCGCCTTGGCGTACACGTCGTCGAGCGTGCCGACGTTGAAGAACGCCGCTTCGGGTACGTCGTCCGCCTCGCCGTCCACGATCGCCCTGAAGCCGCGGAGCGTCTCTTTGAGCGGAACGTACACGCCGGCGATGCCCGTGAACTTTTCCGCGACGTGCATGGGCTGGGACAAAAAGCGCTGGATCTTGCGCGCGCGGTAGACGGTGAGCCTGTCTGCCTCGCTGAGTTCGTCGAGCCCGAGGATCGCAATGATATCCTGCAATTCGCTGTATTTCTGCAGCATCTCCTGCACCTTGCGGGCGATGCGGTAATGCTCTTCGCCGACCACGTCCTCCTCGAGGATGCGCGACGTGGATTCGAGCGGATCGACGGCGGGATAGATGCCCTGCTCGGCGATCTTACGGCTTAAAACAGTGGTCGCGTCAAGGTGCGAGAAGGTCGTTGCGGGCGCGGGGTCGGTGAGATCGTCCGCCGGGACGTACACCGCCTGCACGCTCGTGACCGAACCGCTGCGCGTGGAGGCGATGCGCTCCTGAAGGGCGCCCATCTCCTGCGCGAGCGTGGGCTGATAGCCGACCGCCGAGGGCATGCGCCCGAGGAGCGTGGAGACCTCGCTGCCCGCCTGCACGAAACGGAAGATGTTATCGATGAAGAGCAGCACGTCTTTGTTCTCGCTGTCGCGGAAATACTCCGCCATCGTGAGCCCCGTGAGCGCGACGCGCATTCTTACGCCGGGCGCCTCGTTCATCTGCCCGAACACGAGGGCGGTCTTATCGATGACGCCGCTCTCGTTCATCTCGCGCCACAAATCGTTCCCCTCGCGCGAGCGCTCCCCCACCCCCGTGAAGATGGAGTAGCCGCCGTGCTCGGTGGCGACGTTGTGGATGAGTTCCTGGATGAGCACCGTTTTTCCGACGCCCGCGCCGCCGAACAGCCCGATCTTGCCGCCCTTTGCGTAGGGCTCCAGAAGATCGATGACCTTGATGCCCGTTTCGAGCACCTGCACGGCGGGGGACTGCTCTTCGAAGGCGGGAGCCTTTCTGTGGATGCACCAGTGTTCCTGCGTTTTGGGCGCCTCGCCGCCGTCGATGGGCTCGCCGAGCACGTTGAACATGCGCCCCAGCGTACGTTCGCCGACGGGGACTTCGATCCCGTGGCCGAGGGCGGTCGCCTCCATGCCGCGGCACAGCCCCTCGCTCCCGGAAAGCATGATGCACCGCACCGTATTGGCGCCCTCGTGGCGCGCGACTTCCATAACGAGTTTTTTTCCGTTTACTTCTACCGTGATCTCATCGTGGATGTGCGGGAGCTGCCCCGCCTCGAACACGACGTCCACGACCGATCCCAGGACCTGTACGATGGTTCCCTTGGATGTCATGTTGTCTCCTCCCCGGCGTTCCGTTTCTGCGCCTGCGCGCCCGAAGATATCTCCGTGATCTCCTGCGTGATCGCGCCCTGGCGGACGTGATTGAGCTGCAGAGAGAGCTCATCCAGCAGCTTCTGCGCGTTGCGGCTCGCCGCATCCATCGCCTCCATGCGGGCGTTCTGCTCGCAGCAGAAACTGTCCACGAGGGCGCTGTAGATGAAGCCCGAAAGATAGCTCGGGATGATGTTGTCGAGCACCTCGCCGATGGAGGGCTCGAAGTCGAATACCGCATGGCTCTCCTTGTGGTCGGAGGAGAACTGCGCGCGGTGGAAGGGCAGAAGGCGGGTCGCGCGGACTTCGCTTTTCAGCCCGTTTTTCATGTCGGTATATACGATATAGATCTTTTTGAGCTTGCCCGCGTTGTATGCGTCCAGAAGGACGGACGCGATCTCGCGCGCACGCTGCATGGTGGGATTCTGCGCCGTGTACAGAAAGCTCCTGCGGATGGGGATATTGTGGCGCTTGTAGTACTGCCGCCCGTATTCGCCCACGACGAAGAGCTCCTTCTCGCCGACCTTCTGTTCGGCAAGTTCCTTCGCCGCCTTGATGACGTTCTGGTTATACGCGCCCGCGAGCCCCTTGTCTGCCGTGACGACGAGCACCCCCACCGTTCCGCCCTCCGGAAATTTCCCCTCCAGCGGATAGAAGTAACGGTTCTCGACGCGCTCGTCGGTGCGGAAGATGCGCTTGATCTCCGCCTGCACCGCGTTGAAGTAGGGGCGCGTTCTGTCCAGCCCCTCTTTGGCTTTTCGCATTTTGGCGGAGGCGATGAGATACATCGCCTCGGTGATCTTCTGCGTATCCTGAACGCTCGCGATGTGCGATTTGATCTCCTTTACGCCGGACATTGCGCGTTCGCCCCCTCCTGCCGCCATTCGGAGAGAAATTCCTCCGCAAGCGCGCAGATCCTGTCGCGTTCCTCGGGCGACATTCTGCCCGTCTCCTCGATGCTCCTGCACAGTTCCTGCGCATGCACTTCGAAATAAGCGAGCAGTTCGCCGCGGAATTTGCCCACCTGCTCGAGGGGGACGTCCTGCATCACGTGGTGCAGCGCCGCGACGAGCAGGATGACCTGCTCATGGAGCTGCATGGGATGATACTGCTGCTGGCGCAGAAGGCGCATGAGCCCCTGCCCGTAGCGAAGCTGACGCTGCGTCGCCTCGTCGAGATCGGAGGAAAACTGCGTGAACACCTCCATCTCGCGGAACTGCGCCAGATCGAGACGGATGGCGCCCGCCGCGGACTTCATCGCCTTGGTCTGCGCGTCGCCGCCGACGCGCGAGACGGAGAGTCCCACGTTGACGGCGGGGCGCTGCCCCGCAAAGAAGAGCGAGCTTTCCAGAAAGATCTGCCCGTCCGTGATGGAGATGATGTTGGTGGGGATATACGCCGAGACGTCGCCCGACTGCGTTTCGACGATGGGAAGCGCGGTCATGGAGCCGCCGCCGCGCTCATCGGAAAGATGCGCCGCACGCTCCAGGAGACGGGAATGCAGATAGAACACGTCGCCGGGATACGCCTCGCGCCCGGGAGACCTGCCCAGAAGCAGGCTGAGGGTGCGGTACGCCACGGCGTGTTTGGAGAGATCGTCGTAGACGATGAGCACGTCTTTGCCCATCTCCATGAAGTATTCGCCCATGGCGCAGCCCGCATAGGGCGCGATATACTGCATGGACGCAGACTCCCCCGCCGACGCCGAGACGATGATGCAGTAGTCGAGTGCGCCGCGCGAACGCAGCACTTCCATGAGCTGCGCCACGGAGCTCGCCTTCTGCCCGATCGCAACGTAGATGCAGATGACGTCCTTCCCGCGCTGGTTGAGGATGGTATCGAGCGCGATCGCCGTTTTTCCCGTCTGCCTGTCGCCGATGATCAGCTCGCGCTGACCGCGGCCGATGGGGAACATGGAATCGATGGCGATGAGCCCCGTTTCGAGCGGGCGGTTGACGGGCTGGCGGTCGATGATGCGGGGCGCGGGGACCTCGATGGGACGGTACCCGTCCGCGCCGATCTCCCCTTTTCCGTCGATGGGCGCGCCGAGCGCGTTGACCGCCCTGCCCAGAAAGTTCCTGCCGACGGGCACGCCCGCCGTTTTCATGGTGCGGCGCACCGCGCCGCCCTCGCAGACGAGCTCCTCGCTGCCGAACAGGATGCAGCCCACGCTCTCGCGCTTGAGATCCTGCACCATGCCGCGCACGCCCGAGGAAAATTCCACGATCTCGCCGTAGCTGACGCGGCCGAGTCCCGAGACGGTCGCAACGCCGTCGCCGACGGAGACGACCGTGCCGAGCTCTTCGGAGACCGCCCTGGGCGACCACGCGCGCACCGCGCTGCCGAGCATGGGGATGACGTCGCCGTTCTGCTTGGGGACTTCGGTGATGATGTCCTGCAGCTGGCGGAAACGCCCGTTCACGCTCCAGTCGTATACCTCCGCGCCCACTTCGAGGCGGAACCCGCCGGGGAAAGCGTCCGTCCGCTCAAAGCAAAGCGTCACGTTCTCGCCGTATTTCTTTTTGAGGAATGCGAGAAAGCGCGCCTCCTGCACCGGTGTGGGCGGCTCCGCCGCATAAAGTTTTGCGCGAATGAGTTCACTCATCTTTTTTGTTCTCCGCTTGCGCGCCCGCGGCGTCCGGCGCCGCAGGCGCTCCTTCGGCGTCCGCCTGAGCGTCTACGGCGTCGAGAAACTGATCGAACGCCTCGGATGCGGTATCTTCGAGTACGATCTTCCCCACCGCGTCCGTCACGATGGAGGCGATCTGCGCGCGGGCTTCCTTCGTTGCCTGCGCCTTGATGCGGGCGGCGTCCTGACGGGCGTCCGCCACGATATTTCTTGCAAGTTCGTCCGTTTCGCGGCGCTGCAGTTCGCTGTACTCCGCCGTCTGCTTTTCCGCCTGACGGCGTTTTTCGGCGATCTCGTTCTCGGCGTGCGCCAGCTTCTCCTCGTACGCGGCGCGCTTCTCCTCCGCCTCGGCGTTCTTTTTCGCCGCCTCGGCGTCCATCTTCTCGTAATGCTCTCTCCGTTTTTGCATAAAGGCACGCACGGGCTTGTAGAGTAGGAACCACAGCCCCGTAAACAATATGACAAAATTGAGAAGGTGGAGCAGGATCTGCTGCCAGTCAATATTCAAAGGCATGACTGCCCTCCGTTACAGGACGAATATGACGAGGATGGCGACAATGAGAGCGTAGATGATCGCCGTCTCGATAAAGACGAGTCCGAGCATGAGCGTGGAGCGGATCTTGCCCTCCGCCTCGGGCTGGCGTGCGATCGCCTCGCTCGTTTTGGCGATGGCGATGCCCATGCCGATCGCACCCGCGGCTGCGGCAAGCCCGATGGCGATGCCCGCGGCAAGCGCCTTGGAACCGGTGGAATCCGTCTCGGCGGACGTCTGCGCATCGCCCGGCGTCTGCGTCTCGGCAAGGGGCGCCGCGTCGGATGCCTGCGCCTCGTCCGCCGCTGCCGCGGCGACGACCGTGTCCGCCTGCGCCGCGGCGGCATTCTCGGCGAGCCCCGTCACGAGGAGCGCCGCCAGAAGCAGCGCGAACGCCGCACAGATGACGACAAACAATCTCTTTCTTACATTCGCTTTCATAACATAACCTCCTGAAGATATATCCCGGAAACGGCTTAGGCGCGTCTCTCAGGCAGCGGGCTCCGTTTCCGGAGCGCCCTTCTTTTTTCTCTGTTTCTTGGGTTTTCTGACGTACGGTTCGCTCACTTCGCCGTAGAAGAGCGTGGTGAGCATGGTGAGGACGTACGTCTGGATGAGCGCGTGCAGCACCGTGAAGAGCACGCCGACGATGACGGGCAGAACGAACGAGAGCGCCAGATAGTAATAGACGAGCTCGGTGACGAGCATCCCGCTCAGAAGCGCGCCGAACAGACGGAAACTCATCGAGATGGGCAGCGAGAACTCCTTGAGCGTGCGCCCGACCCCGCGCAGTTTGTTGGAGACGATCCCGCCCGAGAGGATCACGAGATAGGAAAGACACCCCAGCGCGATCGCCCCGTTGATATCGGAGAGCGGCGCGGGCAGGATGACGGACATGCCCGCTGCCGTGACTGCGGGAACGCCGAAGAGCTCGAAGAGCGTTCCGATAAAGATGTACGCGCCTGCGGCAAAGACGTACGCCCCGAGGAAATCGTTCCTGTGCGGGCTGTTGCTCTTTGCGAGCCCGTCGAAGAGCCCGACCGCCTGCTCGAGAAGCATCTGGAACTTCCCGGGGACGAGCTTGAACCGGGGGATCACGAAGATGCGGACGACCGCCGCGAACACGAGGATGATCCCCGTGACGACGAATGCCGAGATGAGCCCCGGATTGACCGCCAGTCCGAAGAGGCTGATCTTATCCCCTTCGTGCAGGACGGCGTCCTTCATCGTATCCTGGATCGTCGAATCTTTCACATACAGCCCGTCCGTCAGAACAATGCCGACGATGAGCGCGGCAATGACGACGGCGACGACGCCGAGAAAGATACACGTCTGCTTTTTAGTCATGCTTCCTCCTTGAACAGGGCGCACGGAACGCGCCGCCCTTTCAAACCGTTCCTATTATAGCGCGCCCTTCGGCGCGTGTCAAACGCTCGAAGGGCATAACGGTATGAAAAAAACGGATTCCATTTATCCGTTTTAATTATACTTTATCTGAACTATATTTCATCTTTCGCCCGCCGGAGGGGCGGTTTTTGCATATTTCCCGCCCGGGTGAGGCGTCTCCTTCGCGGCAAAACGATGGCGGAAACACGCCTGCGCCCGCGCGCATACCTCTTTGCAGAAGGCGACGAACGCATCCTCGCCGCCGAATGCGTACACGAACTCCTCCCGCGTTCCGTACAGATCGGCAGTCACGCGGACGGGAAAGGCGGGCGAAGGCATCCTCGCGGCTGCCCTCGTATATCCGCCGCCGAGCGCTTTTTCCACCCTGCGTTCGAACTTCTCCGCCGCGGCGGCGTCGAACGAGACGGACGCAAAGAACGGAAGCCCCGCGCGGGGAAGACGCGCGCGGACAAAGGCGTGCGCGTCCCCCGTGAGCCAGCACGCGGTCACGCCGTCCTCCAGCCGCCTGATACGGTGATACAGGTGCGTGAAGTCGCGGCGGAACGCCTCCGCGCCCTCCTCCGTCATATCGTAAAAAACTTCCGTAGCCATACCTGCGCCCCGCACGCCGCCTACATTCTGATCGCGATCTTCATCACGCCCTCCGCCTTCGACCCGAAGAGCGCATAGGCGCGGTCGAGCTCGGAGAAGGCGAACGTGTGCGTGATGAGCGGCGTGGTATCGATCTTCCCCGCCGCAATGAGCTCCATGATCTCGCCGCAGCGGCAGCCGTCCACCCCGCCCGTCTTGAAAATGAGGTTCTTGCCGTACATTTCGGGCAGAGGAAGGATCCGGGGCTCGTCGTACAGCGCCACGACCGCCACGACGGCGTTGGGACGCGCGCACGCCCATGCAAGGCGGAAACTCTCTGCGGTGCCCGCCGCCTCGATGACGGCGTCCGCCCCGCCGTGGGCGCTGTGCGCCCGCACGAAGGGCTCCGCCTCCTCGGGCGGAACGATGAGCACGTCCGGATAGTGTTCCGTGACGAACCTGCGGCGCGCGGGGTCTTTTTCGCACACGATGATGCGTCCGGGCGCCTTCAGCCGCGCGCACAGCAGCGCGCATATACCCGTAGGCCCCGCGCCGATGATGAACACGGTGTCGCCCTGCCCGATCCCGGCGATGTCCGCCGCCCAGTACCCCGTGGCGAGGATATCCCCCGTGAAGAGCGCCGCCTCGTCGGAGACGTGATCGGGGATCTTCGTCAGCCCCGTATCCGCATAGGGAACGCGGACGTATTCAGCCTGTCCGCCGTCGATGCGGCAGCCCAGCGCCCAGCCGCCGTTCGGATCGGTGCAGTTGTTCACGAACCCGCGGCGGCAGAAAAAACACTTGCCGCAATACGTCTCCACGTTGACCGCGACGCGGTCTCCCCTGCGGAAGGGCACGGCGCTCCCCGCCTCTTCCACGATGCCGACCATCTCGTGCCCGACGGCGATCCCCTTGACCGCGCGCGGCACGGAGCCGTGCATGATGTGCAGATCGCTCGTGCAGATGCTGGCGAGCGTCACGCGGACGACGGCGTCGCGCGCGTCCGCGGCGTGCGGCCTTTCCTTTTCCGTGAACCCGAATTTCCCGCGATCAAGATATGTATATGCCTTCATGCCGTCCTCCCTTCCCGCTTGCGCGCGACTTTATGATACGCCTATTATACGCCCCGCGGCGCGCGGTGTCAACGTCTTCTCCCCTCCCTTGCGGTTTTCGGAAAAATGTGATATAATGCTGCATATCATAGAGGGAGCGGCGCGCGCCGCGGAAATGCGTATGCTGGAAAAGCTGTTCGGAAAGCGCTCGACGGGTATTATATGGATGATCAGTGCAGGGATCCTGCTCTTTCTGCTCGCGGGGTTCCTCGCCTCCTACTTCCTGTGGAAGGCGGTGGATCTGTACTCGCTGCTTGGCTATGCGCTCTTCATTGCGCTGGCGCTCGTGCTGATCACGCTGCCCGCCGTCGTCCAGAAAAAATTCAAACTCTATATCCCGCCCTTCGTGCAGTCGGGAATATGCGTTTACGCCGTTTTATACCTCGTCAACGACCTGCTCCCCGCGCCGCAGAAGGAAGAGGGGCTCGCCCTCGTACAGGTCAATTTTCTGCCCGCGATCGGCGGATTTTTCCTGTGCGCCGCCATCTTCTCCGTCGTGTACTCGCTGCTCCGCAGCCGCGCGGCGCGCAAAGGGAAAAAACCTGCGGAATGGGCGGTCCCCCTCGTCACCTTTTTCGTGACGACCCTCCTGCTCGTCCTCATCAACATGCCCGCCCTCTTCATTGCGCTGCCGCCCTTCTCGCACGGGGCGGACAATGTTGCCGCGGCGCTGGTGAACGCCGCCGGGTACGAAACAGGCGCCTTCGCGTTCTGCCTGACGGGCTGGGCGACGATGCTGACGGGGCGGTCGGAGTGGTACACCATCCGCAGTTTCCGCAATGCCGAGCGCGCCAAGAGCGAGGCGGTGCAGCGCGGCAACAGGACGCTCCTGACCGTTGTGGAAAATATGGAGCGCGACAGGACGGACTACAAAAAGCTCCTGCGGCACACCAAGGCGCAGTTCTACCTCGCACGCATCGTCTTTCTCGCCTTCTACGCGGCATACCTCGTATTCTCCTGCATCGGGTTCTACGAGACGGGCGGCGTCGGATACGCGGTCATCGTTCTGACCGCCGCGGGCTTTGCGCTGACCGCCGCCGTGTACCTTTACGAATTTTACCTCTTCCGCCGCAACGCGCTCAATCAGCGGTTGAGAAAGCTCAAGATCGTGCGGACGGCGGTCAAGCTGTACACCTTCCTCCTGACGGCGTTTGCGACGATGGCGGCGAACTTCCATTACCTGCCCGTGACGGCGCTCGTCGCCGTGGGAATGGCGGTGTTCAACCTTGCCGTGCTCTTTTACAACCTGTTCGGAAAACCGCGCCGTTACCCCGCCGCGCCGCCCATGCACCGCCACGAACCCAAGCAAGCCCCTTCGGACATGGCGCCTGCCGAAGGCGCGCACGAGCCGCAAGGCGCAGACATGCCCCCTGCCGATCCGCCCGGCGACCCGACATAGCATGCGAAAAAATCAAATTATCTCCTTCGACCAAACGACCGGTGTGACTCCGTCGTCCGCATAATGCCAGAAATTACCGGACTCCGCAGGCGGCTCCTCGCTGTAAAAATACAGACAGGTTTCGATCACTTCGTTCCATCCCGCTACGGATACTTCTTCCCATTGCTGTTTGGTGCCGCCATAAAAAATGTTTACAAGGCTGTTAGATTCGGTGAATACGTTTCCGCTGATTTTCTGTATACTATCCGGCAAGAAAACCGTTTTCAGCGCTTCGCAGTGAGCAAACGCCCATGCATCCACCCATTCAACGCCATCCGGAAGCGTAACGTTTTCCAAAGCCACACACCTGGAAAAGGTATATTGACCGACATATTGCAAGTTTTTGCTCCACGTTATATCCTTCAACGCGCTGCAGCCGCTGAACGCATACGCTATAAGATGGGTCAAGCTGTCGGGAAGGACGATCTTTTTGAGCGAAACACAACCGGAAAAAGCCTCGTATTCGATCCTCTCCAGTCTGTGGGACAATGTGACGTTTTCAAGAGAACTGCAGCCCCTGAATGTATCGCGCCTGATCGTCGTAATATCCTCCGGGATGAAAATCTCCGTCAGCGACGAACAATTTTCAAAGGCGCCCTGTCCGATAGTTTTTAAGCCGTAGAAGAGTTCTATCTGCTCAAGCGACGAACATTCTTCAAACGCATACTCCCCGATCTCCGCAACGATGAAAGGAACCGTCACTTTTACGAGCTGTGCGCAGCGATAAAACGCATGATCGGCGATATTGTACTCATTATATACAACCCCGTCGTAACCGGTAAAAGACCTCGGGAGCTCCAGAGTCGTCTCCGTTCCGCTGTAATTTACCAGATAATTTTTTCCGAGAACGCTGTCACGGCAGAAGAGGAATCCATCGTCGGTCAACGTAAAGTGAGAACCGCCCTCCTGCGTATACACGTTTTTTGCGTTTTCCGCGATACCGCCGTTTCCCGAGTCCGAAGGCTTGATATCGAGAGCGCTCTTGTTATATATCTCCGTCAGCTTGTAGCAATCTTTGAACGCCGAATCGCCGATGCTTTGAAGGTTCTTTCCAACTGTCGCGTGCATCAGATCGAAGCAGCCGTAAAAAGCGTTTGCGCCAATGGTTTCAACGCTGTTTCCGATCGCGATCTCTTTGAGATCGGTGCAGTGCGCGAAGGCATACTCACCGATCGATATAACGTCATCGCTGATGACCGCACGCTCTATAAAATAACAACTCATGAACGCATCCGGGCTGATTTGCGTTACGCCGTCAGGCACAATGAGCTCGGTAAGCAGTTCCCCGTTCAGATACAGCCGCCCTTGGGAAACGCTCACGGGCCGGCTGCCGAAATCGATCGTGCACCATGCGGCGATATCTTTAATGTATACGCCGTCCAATTTGCAATTTTCAAAAACCTGATCTTCGATCTTTTTCACGCCGCTCCCTATCGTAATTTTTTTGAGCTGACTACAGTTAAAGAACGCTCCCGATCCGATCGTCTCGACGCTGTCCGGAATAACGAGTTCCTCAAGCGCAGAACAAGAGGAGAACATCCAGCCGCCGATCTTTAACAACTTCACGGGAAGCGTGATCGACCGCAATGCGCTGCAACCCTGAAATATTCCTTCGCCCACCGTCGAGAGATTATCGGGCAGCACAACATTTTTCAGCGAAGTGCAGCCTTGGAACGCCGAATCGCCGATCGAAGAAAGCTCGGGGTTGGTCAGAACGACCGTTTCGATGAAAGTACAGTCCCGCAGCGCGTTTTCCCGGATCTTATCGCCCGTTATGGTAATCTTTTTCAAACTTGCAGGGGACTCCCATCCTGTCAGCGGCCCGAAAAGATCTTTCAGCCAAGCAGGTTCCGCAGAACCTTTTTGCTCGCCGATAAACGGCAACGTCAGGCTCTCCAACTGAACACATCCTTCGAACGAGCGTTCAGCTATTTTCTGAACACTGTCCGGAACAATGATGCTCTTGATCGAATTTTCCCTGCCAAACGCCCAGCTGTCGATCTGAGTGACGGGCAGCCCGTTAAATTCGGAAGGGATAATAATATCCTCATCCGTTGCGTTCCCGAAAGAAGTAAATTTATATGCCGTGCCGCCGTCGATCAGCATATAATTCATGTCGTATGTATAGTCGAAGGCTTTGGCGCATTCTGTGCATACCCTGTTTTTGCAAAGATGCTTATCATGATCCGCCATGACGTCGCACCCGCAGGTCGCCTCGCGCCAATGATACATTTCGTCGCTCGACCATGCCTCGGAATATGTATGCCCCTTCGCAGGAAAATAGTAGCTGCGGTCCGTGATCTCTTCCGTGCCGTTCTCATCGTAAAAAAGTTTATTGCAATCGCGGCAGCTCCAAAATTCGATATTCCCCGATTCCGTGCAAGTTGCCTCTCGTGCCGGGTTATGGTACATATTTTTATGCGCAAGCGGAGCGATCGAAATGCTGAAAAGTTCGTTATAGCCCCCTCCGTCAGAATAATTTCTGCCGCAGTCAGCGCAATGATAATGCTCTTTTACGCCTTCTTCCGTGCAGGTCGCTGGCACGGAAGGCACATATTCCATATTTCTGTGTCCCGTCGCCCATATCACCGTTTCAAACAGTTCCGTTTCTCCTTCGCCGTCCGAAAACATCTTCCCGCACACAGAGCAATCCCAATATTCCACGTTTCCGTTTTGCGTACATGTGGCGGGGACCGCCGCATGATGGGTCATCGAATGCCCTTTCGCAGGGATCACGATCTCATCCCACGTCGTTTCCTGCGTGCATTCTTTATCCCAAAAATATTTCTCGCATACATCGCAATAGAAATATGCCTTATTGCCGTTATGAATACACGTCGACGCCCATTCTCCATACCCGCTCCAGCTATGGTTTCTTTTCGCAAGAAACAGGTTTTCATAAGATGTCGGCTGCGTACCCGCCTCGTCAAGAAAATAACCGCCGCACGAAGCGCAGAAATAGTATTCCGACATCCCCGTTTCGGTACAGCTGGAAGGCACATAGGCGCTATACTGCATGGAATGCGGCTGTTTTGCAATGCTTTCGGTCTCCTCCTCGCCGCAATTTTCACACCTGCGAAAATTTTCGCCCTCCGCGGCGCAGGTCGCGGGCGTACGCGCCTGCCAGTTGCCCCATACGTGCCCCGTTGCGGGAATCACGGTGGACTCATACGAAATCTCCCGTTCTCCTTCCTCGTCGGAAAAGTATTTTCCGCAATCGGTACACAACCAATATTCAATGAAACCTTCCTCAAGACAGGTCGCCTCGACGGCGGGGACATACTGCATGACATGCTCGTGAGCGGGCGGCGGGGTTACGCCGTGATCTCCGTGATCCCCGTGATCTCCGCCGTCCCCGGCGCCGCTATCACATGCGGCAAACCCAAAGGCGCTTGCGGCGAGCGTCAGCAATACTCCGAGGACAAGCAAACGTTTGTGCTTCATATTTTACCTCCAAAATTTTTTCGCAAGCGGGCAAAACCGATACGCCGCGGAGTTCCGCAAAAAATAAGAGCGCTCCCAATCAAGGGAACGCCCGCAAAGTTGTACCCCTTAATTGTTTTGCGCTACAATCTTTTCTTTATGAAGGAAAAGAGGATACACCGATGCCATTGTGTAACCTTCAAAAAGAAAATATTCGGTTGTAGCGCATTTTCAGTATACCATATCTTCCGAAAAAACACAACATTTTCGGGCAAAAAAGCCGCGGCTGTGCAAGCCGCGGCTTTTTTCCGTATGATCCTGACCGTACAAACCCCCGCCCGCCGTGGATACGGCGGGCGGGGGCTGCTTATTCTTCCGTTTTTTCTTCGCCTTCGTAGGGCATCGTTCCGGCGTGCGCGGCGGCAAGCTCCGCGCCCTCCGCGGGATGATCGGGTTCCTTCGCCGGGGCGGGCGGCGCGTCTGGCTCGCGCACGGGCGCGGCAGGACGGCGCAGCGGCGCGGCGGGGACGGCGGACGGCGCAGGCTCTTTCGCCGGGGCGCCCGCAAGGAGCTGCGCAAGCAGCTTTCTGACGGCGGGGATGCGCCCTTCGTAGACGTTCCCCGTCAGGTCGATGGCGTACAGACGGAGCGCGCGGAGCACCTTCCCCCGCTTTCCGTCCACCAGGAGCGCGAGGAGCTCCTCCCGCTCGAGACGGAACCCGATGGAGCGGCGCTGCTCGATGACGATGTGCGTCTTTTCGTCCAGCCCCTCCTTCTTCCGGTACAGCGCCGTGAGATTGAACGCGATGCGCCCGTTTTTCACGCCGAGCTCCTTGAGCGCGATCTCGCTGACCGAACGGTTCCCGATGGTGAGCGAGGCGTAATCGGTGCGGTCGTCCACATCCGTCGCGTACAATCCGACAAATTTGAGCCGCTGCACCGCAAAACGGTTCCTGAGCGTAAACACGAGCCAGAGCACCGTGACGAGCAGAGCGAGCGTGAGCACGCCGAACACGAGCACGACGATGCCTGCGTTTTCATTCAGCCACATAAACATACCTCCGTTATCTTTTCTCAGACAGGGTCTGCTATATTATACCACATTCGCGCCCCATATCTGCAAAAATCCGTAAAATTTCCCGATCCTGCGAAAGACGGGCGCTCGCACACACGAACGCCCGCCCTCTTTGGGGGATATGCGGTCTTGTTACTTTTCGTCGTAAGTGAGATCGAGATATTCGTTGGGATCGACCGAAACGCCGTCCTCGGCGATCTCGAGATGGAGGTGCGTGCCGTCGGCAGCCTCCGACCCGTACGCCTCGGCGACCGTGCCGATGACCGCGCCCTTCTCCACCTTCGCGCCCTCTTTGAGCGATTCGGTCGGCTCGATAAAGCGGTACGTCGTCGTGAGTCCGTTGCCGTGATCGATGGTGACGAGATTGCCGAGCTCTTCGCTCAGGCTGATATCCGCAACGGTGCCGTCCGCCATGGCGTACACCTCGGTGCCCGCCTCCGCCGCAAAATCGACCGCCTTATGCCGGTAGATGAAGTCCGTCGTCTGATTGACATAGACGGCGTTGTACTCCACGGAACACGTCTCCACCGCGATGGGGCGCACATAAGAGGGCTCTTCGGGCTCGGAAGGTCCCGTCGGTTCGTCGGGCTCGTCATTGTTTCCGTCATCGGGATCGTCGGGCGTATCGATGGGCGGATTCTCTGCCACGTCGCCGCGGCCGTTCGTCGTGAACCACACCGTGAGCACGGTCGCCGCGGCAAGCAGCAGCACGCCTACGGCAAGCAGAATGTAATAAATACCCTTTCTCTTTTTTGTGTTTTCTTCTTTCATGATGATGCTCCTCCGAAAACTTTGTATGTAAATGATGGACAGCCTTTGCGGCGTTTATACCCGCCGCCGCAAATTTTTTTTCGGGCGCCGCGCCGCCCGTCAGCTCCCGCCGAAGATGAGCGGCGTACCGACCGCCGTCTGCTCCGCGCTCACCGCGATGTGCAGATTGACGAGATATCCGCCGAGCATGACGCCGCCGCCGAGGCGGGGAGAATACAGATAGTAATTGACCACGCCGCACGCCTCCTCCGTGAAGAGGAGCTGCGCCGAGAACGCCTCTCTGAGCGCCTCGTACCTGTTCCCCGCATAGCGCGCGCTCTCCCCCGCGACGGGCGTGAACAGTTTGTACAGTACGGGATCGTCGGCGCGCACAATGCCCGCGGATGAGGACGCGCCCGCGGAAAATTCGTACCCTTCGCCGCCCGAAAATACGGGCGCGCGCCACAAAAGATAGCAGAACGCCCCTGCGGCGAACGCCGCGAGCACGGCGCAGATCCCCCGCGCCCGATGCAGTTTTCTGCGCATAAAAAAACTCCTCCCGCTCTTCCCGGAAGGAGTTTTGCCACAATCTTTTGCGTTTATACCTCTTTTCGCCGCACGGGGCACCCCGCGCGGTTCACCAGCCCAGCGTTTCGCCGCCGAGCACGTGAATATGCAGATGATGTACCGTCTGCCCCGCGTTCTCGCCCTGATTGACGACGAGCCGGTACCCGTCCTTCAGCCCCCACTCGTCCTTGTGGGAGGCGATCGTTTCGAGCATGCGCCCCACGAGCGCGGTGCGCGCGGGCGTCAGCTCGGCGAGCGTTGCGAAGTGCTCCTTGGGCACGCAGAGCAGATGGATCTTCGCCTTGGGCTCGATATCCCGGAAGACGAGCATCTCGCCGTCTTCATACACCTTTGCGGAGGGGATCTCCCCCGCGGCGATCTTGCAGAATACGCAGTTTTCCATGTTTCTATTCCTCCATGATTTCTTTCACGATCTCAGACATGCACCCGTCTTTTGCGCGTTTTGTGAGCCTGACCTCGTACATGCCCCCCTCTTTTGCGCCCTCGGCGTATACGCGGATGTAATTCTCGGTATAGCCGCCGTCCTCCTCGAAGAGCGCGGTGAGCGTACGCCCGACGAAACGCCCGAGGAAACGCTCCTCCGCCGCCTGCGCCGCCGCGAGCATGCGCCCCATGCGCTCTTTTTTGAGCGCCGCGGGAAGATCGGGCAGTTTTGCGGCAGCCGTCCCCTCCCGCCGCGAATACGGGAACGCGTGCACGCGCGCGAGCCCCGCCTCCTCCACGATGGAAAGAGAATTGGAAAAGTCCTCCTCCGTCTCCGTCGGGAACCCCACGATGATATCCGTGGTGACTGCGGCGTCCGGGAAAAATTCGCGGATGAGCGCGCACGCCTCGAGGTATTGCGCGCGCGTGTAGCGACGGTTCATTTTTCTGAGCACGGCGTCCGATCCGCTCTGCAAGGAGAGGTGGAAATGCGGGCACACGTTGCCCGCCGCCCTCATTTTTCCGAGAAACTCCCGCGTGACGACGCCCTCCTCCAGAGAGCCGAGACGGATGCGCGCGGGGAGCTTGCCGAGGCGCAGCAGCAGATCTCCGAGGTCGGTATCGCCGTCGCGGTAGGAAGTGATATCGATGCCCGTGAGCACGATCTCGCGCGCGGGCATGCGCTCCGCCTCGCGGACGACGGCGTCCGCCGAACGCGACCGCGTACGCCCGCGGAGATAGGGAATGAGACAATAGGAGCAAAAGCGGTTGCAGCCGTCCTGTATGCGCAGAAAGGCGCGCGTTTTGGTCTGTTTGGGCGCGGGCAGTTCGCAGAACGCGCGCTCCTCCTCGAGAAATACGCCCTCGCGGTCGAGCAGTTCCAGAACGCGATCCTTGTGCGCAGCTCCCGTGACGAGCGTTACGCCCTCGCGCGAGGAAAACGCCTCGGGATGGCTCTGCGCGGCGCATCCGCATACGATGATGCGGGCGGCGGGGTTGAATTTTCTGAGGCGGGCGACCGCCTGGCGGCTCTTTTTTTCCGCCTCGGCGGTGACGGCACAGGTATTGAGGATATACAAGTCGGCATAGCCGGGCTCGTCCGTCGTTTCGTAGCCGCGCGCCTCGAGCGCCGCAAGGAAGGAGGCGCTCTCCACCTCGTTCACTTTACAGCCGAGAGTAAAAACGCAGGCCTTCATCCGAGTTCGCCCGCCTTGTGCATGATGACGGAGACGAGCGCGATCGCCGCCGTTTCGGCGCGCAGGATGCGCTTTCCGAGCGACACGCCGCAGTAGCCCAGCCGCTGCGCGAGCGCGTACTCCTCCTCCGCAAAGCCCCCTTCGCTGCCCACGACGGCGCAGACGGTCGCGCCGGTATCGATGGCCTTTTCCGTTTCGGAAATAAATTCGCAGGCGAACAGCCGCGTGACGCACTCCGCGCCCGCGCGGAGCGCCTCTTCCAGCGTTTCGAAATACTCCACCCGCGGCACGGAGGCGCGCAGACACTGCTTTGCCGCCTCCCGCGCGACGCGGTTGAGCCGTTCGAGCTTGTTCCCGTTCATATAGGCGGAGCAGTAGCGCGAGGAAAATACCCCGATGCGGCTCACGCCCAGCTCGGTCGCCTTTTGGACGACGAGCTCTGTTTTGTCCCCTTTGAGCGCGCCGATGAGCAAAAACACCCACGTTTTCGGCTCGCGGCCGGAGGCGCTCTCCCGTACGACGTGCACGGAGATGCCGCCCTTTGCGACCGCGGTGACGATGGCGGAGTACTCCTTGCCGCTGCCGTCGAAGAGCGTGACCTCGTCGCCCTCGGCAAGGCGCAGCACGTTCCTGGCGTGGCGGCTCTCCTCCTCGGAGAGCGTCATTTCATCGGAGATATGTTCGGCAAAAAATCGCTTCGGTGCGGACATAGTTACCTCTTATACACGAGCGCATACCACTCGCCCTTGCGGAGCTGCCGTTCGAGCGAGAGCCCCTGCGCTCCGAACGCCTCTTTCACGAGGGGAAGGCGGTCTTCGATGATGCCGCTTAAAATGAGCGTGCCGCCCTCCTTCAGGTTCTTCGGCACATCGGGCGCGAGACGCGCCAGAATTTCCGCCGTGATGTTGGCGAGCACGACGTCGCCCCTGATATCGGCGTCGTCCAGAAGATCGGAGAGCGCAACGACGACCCTGTCCTCTACGCCGTTCTTTTCGGCATTGTGCGCGGCGCTCTCGACCGCCACGGGATCGATATCGGTGAGATAGGCGCGCTTTGCGCCCAGTTTCGCCGCCGCGATGCCCAGAATGCCGCTGCCGCAGCCGACGTCGATGACGGTATCTCCCTCTCTGAGCACCTCCTGCAGCGCCTCGAGGCACATGGAAGTCGTCTCGTGTTCGCCCGTGCCGAACGCCATATTGGAATCGAGCAGGACGATGACTTCGCCCGCGGCGGGATGATATTCGATCCACTCGGGCACCACGACGACGCGCGCCCCGATATGCAGGGGGCGGAAGTGCTTTTTCCACACGTCGATCCAGTCGTCGCCGTCGATCTCGCGGCGCGTCTCTTCGAGCGAGCCGAATTCCAGCCCGCCGCGCGCCTTCATCTCGGCGAGCTCCCTGCGGATGGCGGAGATCGCCGCGTCCGCGTCTTCGGGCTTTACAAAACACTTGACGAGGACGTCGCCCTGCGGTGCGCGCAGCTCTTCGTCCATGTAATCCCAGAACACGCCGTTCTCGCCCTTGACGAGCGCAACGACGTCGCGGGAGTCGCTCACGGCGACTCCGCCCTCGGTATACTGCCACATGACGTCCGCGACGAGCTCGCTCGCCTCGGACGTGGTATGCACGGTAAGTTCGATGTACTTCATGCCTGTATTATAAATCTTCGGGATACACTTGTCAAGAAAAGGCGGGAAATATCGGCGCGATCGCAAAAAAACGCCCGCATCTGCGGGCGTTTTTTGCTGTATTCTGCACTCAGTAGGGATTTTTCCCATAGAGTGCGCTCACGTTGTCGGCATACTTTTTTGCCTTGTCGTACTGGCGGATATCCAGCGTCTCGGCAGCGTCGGCGATCTTCTTTTTCTGATCGCGCGTGAGGCGGGTGGGCACCTCGACGGTGACGCGCAGATAGAGATTTCCCGTACCGCTGCGCGAGCGGATGCCCTTGCCGCGGATGGTGAACGTGGTGCCGGACTGGGTGCCCTCGGGGATCTGATAATCAAAGGTATCGTCGAGATCGGGCACCTTGACGGTGCCGCCGAGCGCCGCCGTCTGGAACGGGATGGGCAGATCGACGTACAGATCCATGTTCTTGCGCTGGAAGATCTTGTGCGGTTCGACGCGGATGACGACGATCAGATCGCCGGGCGCGCCGCCGTCCGTTCCCGCCTGCCCGTAGCCGCGCTTGCGGATATACGAATTGGTATCCGCGCCCGCGGGGATGTTGAGCGTGAGCTTGGTCTCGCGGCGGATGTAGCCCTTCCCCTTGCAGTCGGGGCATTTTTCGGTGACGATCTTCCCGCGCCCGCCGCAGTCGGGACAAGCCCCCACGCGCACCGTTCTGCCGAACATGGTCTCCTGCGCGTAGCGGATCTGCCCCTTGCCGTTGCATTTGGTGCAGGTGCGGAACGCCGTTCCGTTCTTGGCGCCCGTGCCGCCGCATACGGGGCAGGGTTCGTTTCGGGAATAGGAGATCTCGCGCGTGCAGCCCTTCGCCGCGTCCATGAAACTGAGCGTGAGCTGGAGCTGGATATCGTCGCCCGTCGTATCGCGCTGGACGGACGCGCCGCCGCCGAAGCCCTGGAAGATGCTGTCGAAGATATCGCCGAAGCCGCCGAACCCGCCGAATCCGGCGCCGCCCATGCCGCCCATGCCGCCCATGCCGGGATGCTCCTGCTCATAGTCGTACGCGGCGCGCTTCTGCTTATCGGAGAGCACCTCGTTCGCCTCGTTGATCTCCTTGAATTTTTCCGCGGCGAGCTTATCGTTGGGGTGGAGATCGGGGTGGTATTGCTTTACGAGCTTTTTATATGCCGCCTTGATCTCCTCCTCCGTCGCGTTCTTGCTCACGCCGAGGATCTCGTAATAGTTTTTCTTATCTGCCATAACATTCCTCTATGACGGCAAAAAGCGCCGCAAGGTACCGCCCGCGCGCTTTTTGCTTTTTCGCGGCAGATGCCGCGAGCCCGAATTGATTTACTGATGGAACTCGGTATCGTCCGAGCCGCCCGCCTGCCCGTCGGCGCCGGGTGCGCCCTGCGCGCCCGCAGCCTGCTGGTACATCTTCTGGAAGATGGGCTGCACCTTCTGCGTGAGCGCCTCGAAAGCCGCGTTGTACTTCTCTTCGTCGTCCGCCTCGAGCTCCTTCTTCGCCTCTTCGGCAGCGTCGGTCAGCGTCTTCTTCTCCTCTTCGGTGAACTTGTCGCCGTTGTCCTTGACCGCCTGCTCCACGGAGAAGATGAGTCCGTCGAGCTTGTTGCGCGCCTCCACCTTGGACTTGCGCTTCTTATCCTCTTCGGCGTACTGCTCTGCCTCTTTGACCGCCTTGTTGATCTCGTCCTCGGAAAGGTTCGTGGAGGAAGTGATGGTGATATCGGTGCTCTTGCCCGTGCCGAGATCCTTCGCCTCGACGTGCACGATGCCGTTGGCGTCGACGTCGAACGTGACCTCGATCTGCGGAATGCCGCGGGGCGCGGGCGCGATGCCCGTCAGCATGAATCTGCCCATCGTCTTATTGTCTTTGCAGAATTCGCGCTCGCCCTGCAAAATGTGGATCTCCACGCTCGTCTGGTTATCCGCCGCCGTCGAGAACACCTGGCTCTTCTTGACGGGGATGGTCGTGTTTCTGTCGATCAGTCTCGTGAACACGCCGCCCAGCGTTTCGATGCCGAGGGAAAGCGGCATGACGTCGAGAAGGAGCACGTCCTTGACCTCGCCCGTCAGCACGCCGCCCTGGATGGCGGCGCCGATCGCGACGCACTCATCGGGGTTGACGCCCTTGAAGGGCTCTTTGCCCGTGATCTCCTTGACCTTTGCGACGACGCAGGGTACACGGGTGGAACCGCCGACGAGGATGACCTTGTCGATATCCTTGTAGGAAAGCCCCGCGTCCTGCATGGCGAGGCGCATGGGCTCCGCCGTCTTCTCCACGAGGTCGGCAATGAGCGCCTCGAACTTTGCACGGGTGATCTCCATATCGAGGTGCGCGGGACCCGCGTCCGTCATGGAGATGAAGGGCAGCGAGATGGTCGTGGAGTTCATGCCGGAGAGTTCGATCTTCGCCTTCTCGGCAGCCTCCTTGAGCCGCTGCATCGCCATCTTATCCTTGGAAAGGTCTACCCCGTGGCTCTTTTTGAACTCTTCGACCATGTAGTCCATGAGTTTGTGGTCGAAGTCGTCGCCGCCGAGCATGTTGTTGCCGTTGGTCGCAAGCACTTCGAACACGCCGTCCGAAATTTCCAGGATGGAGACGTCGAACGTACCGCCGCCGAGGTCGTAGATCATGACCTTGCTGTTTTCCTTGTCTTTATCCAGCCCGTACGCGAGCGCCGCCGCCGTGGGCTCGTTGATGATACGCAGCACGTTGAGCCCGGCGATCTTGCCCGCGTCCTTGGTCGCCTGACGCTGTGCGTCGGTGAAGTATGCGGGGCAGGTGATGACGGCGTCCGTCACCTTGCTGCCGAGATACGCCTCTGCGTCCGCCTTGAGCTTGGAGAGGATCATTGCGGAGATCTCCTGGGGCGAATACGCCTTTTCGTCGATCTTCACCTTATAATCGGAACCCATCTTGCGCTTGATGGAGATGACCGTTTTATCGGGGTTGGCGACCGCCTGGTTCTTTGCCACGCGCCCGACGACGCGGGAACCGTCCTTCTGGAACGCAACGACGGAAGGCGTGGTGCGGGAGCCCTCCGCGTTGGGGATGACGACGGGCTCGCCGCCCTCCATGACTGCAACGCACGAATTGGTTGTACCGAGATCGATACCGATAACCTTAGCCATAATATTTTTCTCCTTCTATATTCCCTTAAAATGATTTTTGATTTTATTTTGTGACGAGCACCTGCGCAAAGCGCAATACCTTGCCGTCCTGCTCGTAACCTTTCGCATACACTTCGCGGATGATGCCGCTCTCTTCGCCCTCGGCGGGATCGACCGCCATGATCGCCTCGCAGCGGTTGGCGTCGAAGGGCTCGCCCACGGGCGCGATGACGGTGATCTTTTCGCCTTCGAGAAGTTTTTCGAAGTTTTTAAGCACCATCCCGATGCCCTGTTTGGTCTTTTCGTCGGCACACGCGGCGAGCGCGCGTTCCAGACTGTCCGCAATGGGGAAGAGTTTTACGACGACGTCCTTCCTGCCCTCGGTGTACGCCTGCGAGCGGGTCGTTGCGGTGCGTTTGCGGTAGTTTTCGTACTCCGCCGAGACGGAATACCACTTCTTTTTGAAGTCCTCCGCGTCGGCGATCGCCTTATCGAGCGCCGCTTTGAGCGCGTCCTCGGGCGAGGGCTCCGCCGGCTGTTCGGGCTGTGCGCCCTCCTCCGCCGCCGGGAGTTCCTCTTCCGTGAGTTCCTCAGCGGGGAGTTCCTCTTCGGGTGCGGGGGTATTGTTCTGATGGTTTTTCTTTTCGTTCACGATGATAACCGCCGTTTTCTTTTCGATCACTTTTAATATAATATAAATTCGCCGTCCTTAAACGCTTTTTACAAAATTCTGTAAAAATTTTTTGCAGGAACGAAAAACCCGCCGCCTTCCGGCAGCGGAAAAAGAGCGAACGCGGCAACGCCGTATTGTTGTATCATCTTCTCAAAAAAGTAACCCGCGGTCAGCCGTAAATGCGCCCGCGGATCGTTCTAAAAATATAGTTGCAAAAGGCGCCACTGCGTTATGCCTTATTGTTATAAATCACTCGCGCAAGCAGGGTTTCCCTGCGCCAGCGCCCTCAATTTGTCGCTTGCGACTTACGGGAAAACGTGAGCCGCCGCGTGCTATACTGTTGCGAAAACAGCGGCGGCGAGAGAAAACCCGCGGTTAGCCATAGGCGTGTCCGCGGGTTGTCTTTTCATCTCACGGAAATTCTTTTCGTCAGTTCGAAAAGAATTTCGTGAACTCATTCAAATTTATACGTCGCGTGGAAGGAATATTCCGCGCCCGCCTCGAGAATGGAACTGCCCTTCTCGGCGTATTCGGGCACGTTGACGTTGTTGGGGATCGCCTGCGTTTCCAGGCAGAATCCCGCGCGCTTTCCGTAGAAGGCGCTCTTGCCCTGCTGGTGCAGCCCGTTGCCCGCATAGAACTGTACGGCGGGCATATCGGTGTAACACGTCATGCGGATGCCCGTTTTGGGGCTCTCCGCCGTCGCATACTTCACATAGGTGCCGCACTTGTTGCGCAGAACGTAGCAGTGATCGTAGCCGTTCCCCTGCCTGAGGTCGATATCGTCGGCGTCGATCGCCTCGCCGATGGGACGGGGAGCGCGGAAATCGAAGGGCGTGTGCGCGACGCGGCGGAATCCGCCGACGGGGATCATCGTGGGATCGGTGGGCGTGATCTCGTCGCTCTCGATCTGCAAAATATTGTCGAGAATGCTGCCGTCGCCCTCGCCGTTGAGATTGAAATAGGCGTGGTTGGTGAGGTTGACCGCCGTCTTTTTATCCGATTCGGCGTGATAGAACAGACGCATCTCGCCGTTTTCGAAGATATAGGTCACGCGGACGCTGAGCGTGCCGGGGTAGTTCTCTTCTCCGTCGGGCGAGACGATGGAGAGACGGAGCTCGTCCCCCACGATCTCGTGCTCCCAGATCTTTTTGTTGAAGCCCGCTTTGCCGCCGTGCAGATGGTTGCCGCGGTCGTTGCAGTAGAGCTGGTACGTCTTGCCGTCGATGGTGAGCAGCCCCTTGCCGATGCGGTTGCCGAACCGCCCGATGAGCGCGCCCAGATACCCGCCGTTATTTTCGTAGCCCGCGACGTCGTTATAGCCGAGAATGACGTCCGTCGGCGTGCCGTCTTTGGCGGGAACGACGATGCTCTGGATGATGCCGCCGAGATTGAGCACGGTCGCTCTTCTCTCGCCGTCGATAAAATCGAACGCAAGCACCTCGCGGCCGTCCTGCGTCTTGCCGAAAACCCTCTTTGTGATCATAAACCTTCCTCCTCACGCGCGAGCGCGATCTTTATATATCCTATTATAGCACGCCCGGCGGAAAAAGTAAATATTTTTGTAAAAATTACCCAAGATGGGAATATGCAGAAAAAGTATGTTCCCCTGCTCCTCTTCTTTGCCCTCCTTCTGGTGTTCGCGGCGCACCTCGGCGCGCGGCTCGCGCTGAGCGAACCCGCCTTCTCGCTCGCGTGCGCGCAGGAAAAACGCGTGTATCTCACCTTCGACGACGGGCCGAGCACGGTCGTGACCAACAGCATCCTCGATACGCTGCGGCGGGAGCGGATCAGGGCGACCTTCTTTATCGTGAGCGACCGCGTGGCGGGGCGGGAAGAGACGCTCGGGCGCATCGCGCGCGAAGGGCATACGCTGGGCGTGCATTCCGCAACGCACCGGTACGAGGAGATCTATGCCTCCGACGAGGCGCTCCTTGCCGACGCGGAAACCTGCGCCGGCGTTATCCGCCGCATAACAGGCGTGACGCCGCACCTGTACCGCTTTCCGGGCGGCGGATGGGACGCCGCACGCAGGAGCGTGCTCCTCGAGGAAAGGGGATACCGCGTCGTGCGGTGGAACGCCGAATGCGGAGACGCGACGGCGGGTGCAACGGCGGACGAGCTCGTGGAGACGGCGATCGAGACCTCCCGCGGCAAAAATACCGTTGTGCTCCTGATGCACGACAGCGCCTACCGGAAGACGACGGCAGAGGCGCTGCCGCGCATCATCGAATATTTCCGCGGGCAGGGATACGCCTTCTGTGCGTACTGAACTTCAGCCCGCGCTTTGCGGCGGCGCGGTAGAGCGCGCCCAGCGGGAGCACGGCGGCCGAGCACAGCGCCACGACGAGCCACTGCGCCCCCGTGAGCGCCGTGAGGCGGAACACCGTTCTCAACGGCGGCGAAAAGACGAGGAGCAGGTTGACGAGCACGCCGAAGAGCACCGTGAGAAGCAGGATGCGGTTGGAGAAGAAATCTCTGAACCTGAGATCGAACCCCTCGCCGCGCACGTTGAAGGCGTGCAGGAGTTCGGAGAAGGACATCGTGACGAACGCCGCCGTCGTTGCGGCGCCGTTCCCCCAGCGGTGCAGGAAAAAGACGTACATGGCGACGACGACCGCAGCCATCGCGCAGCCGAAAAAGAGCATCGTGAACACCGAACGGCGGGAGAAGATCTCCCTGTCGGAGACGGGCGGACGATCGAGCGCGCCCTCCGCGCGTTCCACGCCGAGCGCCAGCACGGGCAGGGAATCGGTGATGAGGTTGAGCCACAGGAGCTGGGTGGACGTGAGAAAATCGTACTTCCACAAAAAGAGGGTGGCAATGAACACGCACAGCACCTCGGCAAGGTTGGTGGAGAGAAAGAAGGAGACCGTTTTGCGCACGTTGAAAAAGACGTTGCGCCCCTCCTCCACCGCGCGCACCATCGTGGAAAAATCGTCGTCGGCGATGACGACGTCGGCGGCGTTTTTTGTAACGTCCGTCCCCGAACCCATCGCCACGCCCACGTCGGCGCTCTTGAGGGCGGGCGCGTCGTTCACGCCGTCGCCCGTCATGGCGACGACCTCCCCCGCCGCCTGCCACGCCCTGACGATCTGCTGTTTGTGCCCGGGCGAGACGCGCGCGTATACCGAATACCCCCTGACGCGCCTTCTGAACTGCTCCTCGCCCATCTCGTCGAGTTCATCGCCCGTGACGACCTCGCGCCGGGAGGATGCGATCCCGAGACGGGAGGCGATGGCATACGCCGTTTCGGGGCTGTCGCCCGTGATCATGACCGTCTTGATGCCCGCGCGGCGGCAGGCGGCGACCGCCTCCTTTGCGCCCTTTTTGGGGGGATCGAGCATGGCGCACAGCCCGAGAAAGACGAGCGAGCTCTCCCGCTCCGTATCGCCGCAGGCGAAGCCCAGGACGCGCATGGCGCGGGAGGAAAATCCCGCCGCGCAATTTTGCACCGCGAGAAGATCGGCGGAAGTGAGCGGGCGCACCCCTTCGCGCGTGAGGATGCGCGTGCATTTTCTGAGCACGACGTCCGCCCCGCCCTTTACATACAGCCGCACCCCCCTGCCGTCCGCCGCGTATACGCTCATCATTTTCCGCTCGGAGGAGAAGGGTGTGCCGCCGCGTGGCTCGAAGTCGGCAAAGAAGCCGAGACGGTCGGCAAATTCGACGAGCGCGACCTCCGTGGGGTCGCCCACATACGCCCCCGCGCGCCCCTTTACCGTGTGACATGCCCGCACGCAGCGCATGAGCTCCGCCTGCGGCATGGTACCCGAAAAACGCTCCTCCTCAGACATGGGCGCGGCAAAATCGGTGCGGAACGCCTCGACGGACATCCTGTTTTCGGTGAGCGTTCCCGTTTTATCGGAACAGATGACGCTGCACCCGCCCAGGCTCTCCACCGCCGAGAGCTTGCGCATGACGGCGCGCGAGCGCGCCATACGCTGAACGCCCAGCGCGAGGATGACCGTGACAACTGCGCCCATGCCCTCGGGAATGGCGGCGACCGCGACGGCGACGGCGTTCATGACGTTTTCGAGAAAGCTCACGCGCCCCGCGAGCAGATTCCCCGCAAACAGGAGCGCCGCCACGGCGAGCACCGTGACGGTGACGACCTTGCCGAGTTTGGCGACCGTTTTATCGAGCGGCGAAGGCGCCTGTTTTTCCGCATGCAGGAGCGCGGCGATCTTGCCCGTCTCCGTATCCATGCCGCATGCCGTAACGAGGCACCGCGCCCGTCCGCGCACGCAGAACGTGCCGTAATGCGCCGTGTTGGCGCGCGCCGAGAGCGCGCGTTTTTTTACGATGCAGTCCGTTTTTCTGACGGGTCTGCTCTCCCCCGTGAGCGCCGATTCGTCGCAGCGGAAATCCTCCGCCATGAGCACGCGGCAGTCGGCGGGGACGCGGTCGCCCTCCTCAAGTTCGACGATATCCCCCGCCACGAGTTCCTCGGCGTCCAGCCGCACGAGCTTGCCGTCGCGCACCGCCTTCGCCTCGCAGGCGGATAGTTTTTTCAGCTTTTCGATGGCGGCGTCCGCCTTGTACTGCTGCAGGAAACCGACGACGGCATTGAGCAGGATGACAAAGAGCAGGATGCCGGTATCGGCAAGTTCCGCCGTATCCTTCGTGATGAAGGCGAGCACCGCGGAGAGCACGGCGGCGCAGATGAGGATGACGGTCATGAGATCGGCGAACTGCGCGAAGAACAGCCCGAGCGCGCTCCGCTTTTTCCCCTCTTTGAGCGCGTTCCGCCCGTGTTCGGCGAGCCTGCGCTCCGCCTCCGCCTGCGAGAGCCCGCCCTCGTCCGCCGCGAGCGCCCGCATCACTTCTTCCTTGGACAAAGCATATTGTTCCATACCGCTATGGTATGAACGCATCGCCCGTAATTATGCCACGCCGGCGCCGCGCGGACATTTTTTTGCCGCGATCGCGTTTGCCGAAATGATCGGAGGCGTGCACGAGGGGACGATGCGGCGCGGGCGCATCATCACGTTTGCCGCGCTCTCCCTTGTATGCGCCGTGCTGGTGACCGTGTTCGCATTCCTCCTCAGCCAGCAGCTCCTGACGCTCCTCGGCGGCTCGTCGTCTTCGGTCTCCGGGCAATCCGTCACGGCGGGAGCTGCCAATGCGATCGCGCTCACAGTGCTCAGCGCGGTCGCCCTCATCGCGCTCATCGTGTATGCGGTGCTCCCCGCCGCCAAAGAAAAGAAAGAGGCATGATCCCGTAACAGACAGGGCGCCGTGCGGAATTCCGCACGGCGCCCCTTTTTTTGCCTTCAGACGAACGCCCCCGCGGAAGTTCTTCCGCGGGGGCGTTTGCAGATAATTTCAGTTATACGCCGTACTGCGCGCGGTAAGCCCGCATTGCGGCGAGATGTTCCCTGCCTGCGATGACGCCCGCCTCGATCGCCTCGATGATGTCCTCTACCGTGACGATGGAGTACACCTTCACGCCGAACTCGTCGAACGCCTCCTGCACGGCGGACTTTTCGCCCGTGCCCTTCTCCTGACGGTCGACGGAGATGATCATGGCGGTGATATCCACATCCGCCTCCGCCTTGATCTTGGGAAGCACCTCCCTGAGCGCCTTGCCCGACGTCATGACGTCCTCGATGATGGCAACCTTATCCCCTGCCGCGAGCGACTGCCCGACGAACATGCCGCCCTCGCCGTGATCTTTGACCTCCTTTCTGTCGAAACAGAACCCGACGTCCACGCCGTGATTCTTTGCGAGCGCGATGGCGGTTGCGACGGCGAGCGGGATGCCCTTGTAGGCGGGGCCGATGAGCGTTTTTGCGTCCACCTTGTGTTCGAGGAAGCACTCCGCGTAGTACTCGCCGAGCGCGGCGATCTGCGTGCCCGTGCGGTACTTGCCCGCGTTGATGAAGTAGGGCGCCTTCCTGCCGCTCTTGAGCGTGAAATCGCCGAAGAGGAGCACCTCGTTTTCCACCATGAACTGAATAAAGCGCTGTTTGTACGATAACATGATAGTTCCTCCTTTCAGTTTAATTGCAGCGTATCCGTGAGAGAGGATACCTTTTCCACCCCGTGCTTATCGCACCAGGCGTTGAGCCCCGCGATGATCTTGGGGCAGGCGCGCGTATCGGTAAAGTTCTGCGTGCCGACCTGCACGGCGACGGCGCCCGCCATCATGAACTCGACGGCGTCCTCCGCGCAGGTGATGCCGCCCATGCCGATGACGGGGATGGAGACGGCATGCGCCGCCTCGTAGACCATGCGCACGGCAATGGGCTTGATGCCCGCGCCCGAGACGCCGCCCGTGTTGTTGGCGAGAATGGGACGGCGGCGTTCGATATCGATCGCCATGCCCGTGAAGGTGTTGACGAGCGAGAGACAGTCCGCGCCGCCCCTTGCCGCCGCCTGCGCGTTCGCCGCGATGCTCTCCACATTGGGCGAAAGTTTGACGATGAGGGGCGTATCGGGACACTTCGCCTTGGCGCGCGCCGTGATCTCCTCGATCGCCTCGGGACGGATGCCGAACGCCATGCCGCCGCACTTGACGTTGGGGCAGGAGATGTTGAGTTCCAGAAAGTCCACGAGCCCGTTGAGGCGCGCGCACACGCCCTCGTAATCCTCCGGGGTGCGCCCCACCACGTTGGCGATGACGCACGTCTTTTCTTTGAGCCACGCGAGATCCTCCGCGATGAACTTTTCCACGCCGGGGTTCTGCAGCCCCACCGCGTTGAGGATGACGCCGCGGCTCTCGGCGATGCGCGGCACGGGATTACCCGCCCACGGCACGAGCGCGATGCCCTTGGTCGCCACCCCGCCGAGGCAGGAAATATCGTATATTTCGTCGAATTCACGCCCGAATCCGAACGTGCCGGATGCAGTGATGACGGGATTTTTCAGCGTTTTCCCGCACAGCGTTACCGAAAGATCAGCCATTGTTTTCTCCTTGAATTTTTACTTCCCGCGTCATTCCGCAGAGCGCGGACCGCCGTGGGATTCGATGATATCGTTGAGGCGCGCAAACAGCTCCCTGACGTCTTCGACGTAGTTGCAGGAGAGCGCCGTTCCGTCCTTGAGGTAAAAGAAAAACCTGCCCCACGGATAGACGGTATGCCGCACGCGAGCGCGGCGGTAATCGATGCGCGCGATATCGGCGATCGGGATGCGCCTGCCGCGGAAGAGAAAGGTCTCCCCCTCCAGCGTGAGCACGGTTTCGGGCACGCAGAGATAGCGCACGATGACGAACACCGACCACAGCGCGAACGCCCCGCCGATGGCGACGGCGATCCACCACATGATGCCGCTCTCTCCCTCCGAAACCATAAATCCGACGCCCACCGCCGCCAGGATCAGCCCGACGACGAGCGAGACGACGTACAGCGAAACGACGCCCGCGGCGCGTTTTGCGATGATCTCCTGTTCCATTACTCCTCCTTGGCGGCGTATTCGTATTTGAGTGCGAGGAGACGATCCTGTACGCGGTCGACCTCCGCCACATAGTCGCATTCGAGCGTTCTGCCCTCTTTGAGAAAGACCGTGAGCCTGCCCCAGCTCTGCATGCCACAGCGGCTGCGCGCGTGACGGTAGCGGACGTCCTCGATCGCGGAGAGCCTGACGCGTTCGCCCAGAAATACGAGCGTATCCCCCTCGCGCGACGCGATCACTTGGGGAACGCGGCTCAGGCGCACCAGCGCACGCACCGTGAATACCGCCGTAAAAAGGACGACCGCGCAGAAAATGACTATGAATATTATCGCCATGCTCCCCAACCCGGCAAACGCCCGGAAAGAGACGCCCGCAAAGACGACAAGGAGGGCGAGCACGAGGCCGTACGAGAGAAAGAGCCCGTTTTTCCGCCGTGCGATGATCTCTTCTTCCATCGTTTACAGCACCACGTCGTTGATCTCGAACACGGGTCCGTCTTTGCAGACGCGGGCGTGCGCGCCGCCCGTCGTTTCGCAGACGCACACAAGGCAGGCGCCGATGCCGCAGCCCATGCGCTCTTCCAGCGAGACGTAGACGGGCACGCCCTTGCCCTCCATGGCGACTTTGAGCGCCCGCAGCATGGGCGCGGGGCCGCATGCGAGAACGACGTCGGGCTTGACCTCGTCGTACTCGCGCATGAACGCCTGCACCGCCGTTCCGTGAAAGCCGATGGAGCCGTCGTCGGTGGCGACGACGAGCTTTTCGCTGCGCATGAGCTCATACTCCATGCACAGAGCGGCGCGATTGCGGAATCCCATGTACGAATAGACGTGTTTCGTCTTGCTGTAAGCGCGTATCGCGGCGATGAGCGGGAAGATGCCCACGCCGCCGCCCACGACGGCGACGCGCTCCTCGCTCTCCTTTACATAGAACCCGTTGCCGAGCGGCAGCAGAACGGAGAGCTTTTCCCCCTGCTTGTATTCGCGCGCAAGCGCACGCGTGCCGCTGCCCTTGAGGCGGTAGCACACGGTGATGCGCTCCCCTTCCGCCTTGCATACGGCGATGGGACGGCGGAGCGGAAATCCGCCCACGCCCACCATGCAGAACTGCCCGGGACGGACGGGGATCTCGTCCTCCGTGGCAAACGTGAGCATATAAACTTCGTCGGCGATGCGTTTGTTTTCCAGCACCGTTGCAGTTACTTCGCGCATATTTCCCCCAATACGGAAAGAAGATCCGCCTTCATGGCGAGGCACGCCGCGCGCGCCGCCTCCCAGAACGTTCCGCCGTTCTTTTTATACGCGGTGAGGATGCCGCGCGAGTTGTTGACCACGCCGCCCAGACCGTTTGCGTCGAAACAGTTTTTGAGCATCTCCGCCTTGCCGCCCTGCGCGCCGTAGCCGGGGATGAGGAAGAAGGTGTGCGGAAGGCGGTCGCGCAGAATCTTCGCCTCGGCGGGGTGCGTTGCGCCCACCACCGCGCCGACGGCGGAATAGCCGTATGCGCCCACCATGTCCGACCCCCAGCCCTCGACCATGTCGCCCATGCACTCATACACGGTACGCCCGTCGGAGAGTTTCAGATCCTGCAATTCGCCCGACGAGGGGTTGCTCGTCTTGACGAGGATGAAGAGCCCGCGGTCGGATTTTTTGCAGTCGTCGAGGAAGGGCTGGACGCCGTCGGTGCCGAGATAGGCGTTGACGGTGAGGAAGTCGCACCCCGCGACGGAGACGTTCTTTTCCCCGAGCGCCGTTTCGCCGAGATATGCCGCGGAATAGCGCCCCGCGGTGGAGCCGATATCGTTGCGCTTGCAGTCGGCAATGACGACGAGTCCCCGCTCCTTCGCGTAAGCGACGGTATCGAGGAACGCCTGCATGCCCGCCGCCCCGTACTGCTCGTAATAGGCGACCTGCACTTTGACGGAGGGAACGATATCGTACACGCTGTCGATGAGCTTTTTGTTGAAGGCGAGAATGGCTGCCGCCGCGTCCCCGCACGTCATCACGCCCGCGCGCATCTCATCGGGCAGGTAGTCGAGCTGGGTATCCAGCCCCACGCAGGTGGGATTCTGTGTTGCAATGATTTTTTCAATGAGTTTATCGATGATCATGCGTAGGTTCTCCTCAAAGATATTGTCTTATATGAAATGGTTGCGAAAGGCTTCACTTGTTGGGTTGTCTCTCAATCTCACGACATTGTCGTACCGCAGCGCTCGCAAAAAAGATTTCGCAGAAAGATTTTTTGCGAAGAGGAGCGGCGAGCGTTGTAAGCGTGGGGGTCGGCTGCGCCGAACCACCCGCAGGGTGCGCTCCGCCGCGACGACGTCAGTTCAAAAAGAAATTCGTGAACTTAGTCGTGGTATTTGACCTCTCCGTCGACGATCGTGTACTTCACCTTCCCGTAGACCTCTCTGCCCGCAAAGGGCGTGTTTTTGCCCTTCGAGACAAAGTCCTTCGGGTCGATCGTCCACTTTTCGTTCAGGTCGACGACGGTGAGATCGGCGGGCTGCCCCACGGCGACCGCGCCGCCCTCCAGAGAGAGGATGCGCGCGGGATTCGCGCTCATCTTTGCGGCGAGTTCCGGAAGGCTGAGCGCCCCGCCGCGGACAAGCTGCGTATAGGAGAGCGCGAACGAGGTCTCAAGTCCGCTGATGCCGAACGCCGCAAGCGCATACTCCACGTTTTTATCGTCGAAGTGGTGCGGGGCGTGATCGGTGACGATGCAGTCGAGCGTGCCGTCTTTCAGCCCCTCGATGATGGCGAGCCTGTCCTTCTCCTCGCGGATGGGCGGATTGACCTTGGTGTTCGTATCGAACGAGGCGATCACCTCGTCGGTGAGCGTGAAATAGTGCGGGCAGGTCTCCGCCGTGACCTGCACGCCGCGCGCCTTCGCCTCGCGGATGAGCTGCACGCCGCTGTAAGTGGAGACGTGGCAGATATGCACGGGCAGCGAGAGGCTCTCGGCAAGGCAGATCTCGCGCGCGATGATGATGTCCTCCGCGGCGCGGATGCTCCCCTTCAGCCCCGTGAGCGTGGAATAGTAGCCCTCGTTGACGACGCCGCCGTCCACGAGCGAGCTGTCCTCGCAATGGCACAGGCATCTGAGCCCGAAGTCCGCCGCGTACTGCATGGCGTTCGCCATGATCTTTGTGGAGGGAACGCTCTTGCCGTCCTCCGAGATCGCAACGGCGCCCGCCGCCTTCATGCCGCCGATGGCGGCGAGGTTGTTCCCCTCCTGCCCCTCGGTGATCGCGCCGACGGGGTTGACTTTGCAGAGATTTACCTCCTTCGCGCGGTTTTTGATATAGGACACGACGACCTTATTATCGGTGACGGGCTTGGTATTGGGCATGCAGCACACCTGCGTGAACCCGCCCCTGACGGCGGCGCGGCTGCCGCTTAAAATATCTTCCTTCTTTTCGAAACCCGGCTCGCGCAGATGCACGTGCATATCGATGAGCCCCGGCAGCACCGTGAGCCCCTTGCAGTCGACGGCGTCCCCGCCCCCGAGCCCGCGCCCGATCTCGGCGATCCTGCCGTTCTCGATGCGGATATCCACTTTTTTCACGCCGTCTTCCAGGACGACTTCTGCATTTTTGATGATCATTTCAAATTTCCTCCTTTGTGAGCAGGAAGAGGATCGCCATTCTGACCGCAATGCCGGAGAGCACCTGTTCCTCGATGCGGCTCGTATCGCCGTCGATGAGCCCGCTCGTGAGCTCCACGCCGCGGTTGACGGGGCCCGGGTGCATGACGAGCGCGTTCGGCTTCGCATACTTCATGATCTCCTCGTTCACACCGTAGAATCTGGCATATTCGCCGAGGGAAGGGAAATTGCCGGCATGCTGGCGCTCGAGCTGGATCCTGAGCCCCATCACGACGTCGGCGCCCTCCACCGCCTCCTCGCGGGAGCGGCAGACGACCGCGCCCATCTTGTCGATATCCGTCGGCATGAGGGTGCTCGGCGCGAACATCCTGACCGTCGCGCCCATCTTCCGCAGTCCGAACAGATTGCTCTTCGCCACGCGCGAATGGCGGATATCGCCCATGATCGCTACGGTGAGCCCCTCCAGAGAGCCGAAATTTTCGCGCATCGTGAGCATATCCAGAAGCGCCTGCGAGGGATGTTCGTTCATGCCGTCGCCCGCGTTGACGACGTGCGCCTTCACCGTTTTTGCAAGCAGCACGGGCGCCCCGCCCATGGGATGACGGATGACGATAACGTCGTTCTTCATCGCGTCCAGCGTCTTGCCCGTATCGACGAGCGTCTCGCCCTTCTGCACGGAGGAGGAGGACGCGGAGATATTCACGACGTGCGCCCCCATATATTTTGCGGCGAGTTCAAAGCTGCAGCGGGTGCGCGTGCTGTTCTCGTAAAAGAGCGTCGTGACCGACTTCCCCTGCAGATGCGGCAGTTTTTTGATATTCTGGCGGAGGAGCTTTTTCATGCTCATGCCGACGGTGAGGATCTCGTCGATCTCCTCGGCGTCGAGCTCGAAGAGCCCCAGAACGTCCTTGTGTTTCAACATCGTCATCTCCTTATGATCGTCAGCGCGTCCTCCGCCGCCCCGAGTTCGGTGAATTGTACGCTGATATATTCCTCTTTGGATGTGGGCACGTTTTTCCCCACGAAGTCCGCCCGCACGGGCAGCTCCCGCCCGCCGCGGTCGACGAGCACCAGGAGCTGTATCTTCGCGGGGCGCCCGAGGCGGAAAAGCGCCTCGATGCCCGCCACGGCGCTCCTGCCCGTATGCAGGACGTCGTCGCACAGCACGACCGTCTTTTTATCGAGCGAAAACCCGAGGTCGTTCTTTTCGGCGTCGGGCAGAATGAACGCCGATACGAGATCGTCGCGCGTCATGGCGATATCCAGCCCCGCGCAGGGAACTTCGCCCCGCCCCGACGCGGCAAACTCCCGCTGCAGACGGCGCGCGACGACCTCGCCGCCGCGTTTGACGCCGACGAGCGACACATCCGCGAGCCCCTCGTTGCGCTCCTCGATCTCGTGCGAGAGCCGTACGATGCTGCGGCGCATGCCTTCCGGGTTCATGATGACCGGCACGGTTTCCGTTTGTTTTCCCATTTCCTTCCCCGCAGCTCAAAAAAAAGTCCTGCGGACATGATACCGCAAGACCGTTTCATCTTCGTAAAGCATAAATGAAGCAAGGCGTCTTGTCGGCATCTCTGTGCCGCTCTTAAAGAACTGCTCTTGCAGATAGTATAGCATACCCTTCCGCAAAAGGCAAGAGTTTCAGTCGATTTGGGTGAGAGAAAATTTTGCCTTGTCGCAGGAAGTGAGAAAGTACTCGATCCCCGCTTTCTCGCACTTTAAGGGAAAATACCCGCTCCCGTGCAGATGCCCGAACACCACCTTGTTCACGCCGTTCTGCTCAAAGAGCTCGGTAAAGAGCGTATCCTCCCGCTTCACGTTGAAGGGAGGATAGTGGATGAGCGCGATGAGCGTATCCCCCTCTTTGCGCACCTTCTGCACTTCGTGGAACGCGAGGCGGAACCGCTCCGCTTCGCGCAGATAGAGAGTGCGGTCGTGCTCTGTGTAGTCGGCGCTGCCAGGGCATGTCCACCCGCGCGATCCGGCGATCACATAGTTCCCGATCTTCACGCAATCGTTCTGCAAAAAAAAGAAGGTATCGTCGGGCGCGCCGGCACGCACGCGCGTGATCCCGTTCCACCAGTAGTCGTGATTCCCGCGGATGAACACCTTCCTGCCCCTGAGCGGCGCCAGGGAACGCACGTCGTACATCCCCTCCTCGAGTTTCATCCCCCACGACGTGTCGCCGCCGATGAGGACGATATCCTCGTCCGCGACTCTGGATTCCCAGTCGGCTTTGATTTTTTCGAAATGCCCCTCCCAGCCGTCACCGAAGATATTCATCGGCTTTTCCTTGAGCCCGGAGAGATGCAGATCGCTGATCGCAAACACCTTCATAGAGCGTATTATAGCATAAAACGGGCGCAAACGCAAACCATTCTTCCCGCGGCAGTCCGCTTTTCCGCTTTTTCCGGAAACGCGGCGCGTCCGTACGGGCGCGCCCCGGCTTATTTATATCCCCCCTCCGGGGCATCCCGGGCGGCGCGCCCCCCCAGCACCGCGTTACGGACAGGCTTGTAACCACGTCCCACAAAAAACGCGTTAAAGCGGTGATCGCCGCGCCCCGTGAGGATGCGCATGCTGCGCGTGAGGAACGGGATCCCCACCTTCTCGACGGCGAGGATCTCCGCGAGAGGGATGTCGAGGGAGAACTTTTCTCCCGAGGGCAGCGTGGCGTCGAAATGGAAGCGTTCGTCCGTAAGAATACTGTCTCCTGGCGCGAACGGCATATATTTGCCCGTGGAACAGTAGTCCATCATCCCCTGTTTGAGGATGGTCTCTCCCGACCGCAGATGGAATCTTGCGCGCTTGGACTTGCTCATATCTCCCCCCTTTTTTACATATCATAACACGGACGGCGCCGCCGGTCAAGCCCCGCCTTCAATTTTGCAAAAATTTTGCGATTGCGGCGGATTTGCGCTTGACAGCGCCGCGCCATTCGGCTATAATAAACGCACTGGCAGTGATTTGCAGGAATCGCCTAGCGGTATGGCGTCAGCTTCCCAAGCTGTTTCCGGCGGGGGCGTTGCGCAGCCGCCGAGCACCGCGCAGCGGGCGCAGGCTCTCCCGTTTCCGAGGGAGGCGAACCCACAACTTCATTTTCTTCACCGATTTGCAGGAATCGCCTAGCGGTATGGCGTCAACTTCCCAAGCTGTTTTCGGCGGGGGCGTTGCGCAGCCGCCGAGCACCGCGCAGCGGGCGCAGGCTCTCCCGTTTCCGAGGGAGGCGAACTCACAACTTCATTTTCTTCACCGATTTGCAGGAATCGCCTAGCGGTATGGCGTCAGCTTCCCAAGCTGATTCTGGCGGGTTCGACTCCCGTTTCCTGCTCCAAAAAGACGGACAAAATGTCCGTCTTTTCTTTTTCCGCGCCGCTGCCCCTCTCCGCGAATACATTATACCCGTCAGTCGTTCCCGACGTAGAAACAACGGCAGTCGCCGACGGCGAAACAGCCCAGAACGCCGCTCAGATAAACGCCCGTATCCAGATGGATTTTGCAATAATCGGAAATGTCGGCGCCCGCATAACCCGCACCTGCACGCGGATAAAATACGATCTCATCTTTCCCGGTCAGATATCGCGCGGGCGTATGCCCGTACAGAACGTACTTTCCGCCCTTCGGCAAAACGTCTGCATCCTTGAATCTGCGGTCGTAGACAAGCTGTTCGCACGACGCCTCCGCCGCGGGCAAGAGCCTTCCGTCCGCAAGCGGAAGCCCCGCATGCACGCCGATAAAACGCTCCGTTTCAACATAAAACGGCAGAAAATCGAGCTTATCCACCGTATCCCAGTCGAGAAGGCTGCCGTCCGCAAAGTATGCGCGCAACTTGCGCATGACGCCCTCATAATCCTCCGTCTGCCGCATCAGACCGCGATAAAACTTCAGAAAGTCGTACTCGTGATTGCCCGCAATACACACGGCGTTCGGCATCGAAAAAAGGAGCTTTACGAGACGGACGCTCTCGGGCCCCTTATCGATCATATCCCCGAGCACAAACAGACGATCCCCTCCGCAGAATCCGATCTTATCCATCAGACGGCAGAACAGCTCGTAATATCCGTGTATATCCGAAATACAGTAGTCCATGGAATCAATATACCACGTATGCCTGCCGAATGCAATCGGAAAGGGCGAATTTGCATTAGCGTCGGGAAAATTTTCAATGCTAAAAATCCCCCGCCGGAAAAAAAGCAGATAAACAAAAAGAGAAGTGCCCTGCTTGGGTACTTCTCTTTTTTGGCTGCCCCTGGCAGGGCTTGCGCCTTCGGCGCAAAGCTCCGCGGGCGCGCGCTCCGCGCATGCCCACATCGCCGAACTTACAGTTCTCGTCCGCCGCGGCAATACAAAAAGGGAACACAGCATTGGCTGTGTTCCCTTTTTGGCTGCCCCTGGCAGACTCGAACTGTCGACACTGCGGTTAACAGCCGCATGCTCTACCGACTGAGCTAAGGGGCAATGAAAGGTGGCAACTACCTATCCTCCCGGGTCGTTAGACCAAGTACTTTGGGCGT
>ERZ1090879.102-NODE-102-length-60645-cov-41.444463_pt1 | contig 60645 bp, 40 predicted proteins | sample MGYA00478472_ERZ1090879 | MGnify/ENA primary metagenome ERZ1090879 (study PRJEB33644, sample SAMEA5815723) | chicken gut metagenome | biome: Chicken; feature: Gastrointestinal Tract; material: Caecum | place: Ireland | collected 2019-01-01 | study: A study of the... | reverse complement strand
ATCCAATCTACACCCACCCCCCCGCACCACTGCCAGCCCCCTACTTCAAAAAAAAAACCAAACACCCGGCCCCCCCCCCCCCCCCCCCGGGGGGGGGGCGGGACGATTGTTTTTTGTAAAAAATTACTCCGAATGAGACGAATTTTGCAGGGACGTCCCCCTGTTATTGATACCGTGCGCCCGATCGACGGTGCGGTTGCACAGTTCCGTCATCACAAACAGAAGCACCAGAAATGCACCCAGCCACAGCGGCAGCCACGCGAGGGAAACGTACTGCGCGAGCACGCCGAACAGCGGCGGCATGAAGGTCGTACCGAGGTAGGCAAACGCCATCTCCACGCCGATGACCGACTGAGAATTTTCCGCGCCGAAGTTCGCGGGCGTCGCGTGAATAATGGAGGGATAGACGGGCGCGCAGCCGAAGCCGATGATGAGAAAGCCTGCCACGGCGGCAGATGTTCCGAGCGGCAGCGCGAGCAGGACAAGCCCGACGGCGATGACGCCCGCGCCGATACGAATGAGTATCCGATCGCCCAGTTTTTCCGAAACAAACCCGCTCAGAAGCCGCCCCGCCGTCAGTCCGATATAGAAGAGGGAGCCGAGCATTGCGGCGAGCTCGGCGCTTGCGCCCTTGTAGCCCGCAAAATAGCTGCTTGCCCAGTACATCGACGTCGCTTCCAACGCGCTGTATGCAAAGAATGCGATCAGCAGAAAGGCGACTCCCTTTAAGCGGAGCGTCTGCGGGAGCGTAATGGGCTTTGCACGCACCTCTGCAGCCTGCGGTTTTTTCCAGAGGGGCAGAGAGAAAAAGAGCAGCGCCGTCAATCCGATCTGCACATAGGAAGTAACACGATACCCTCCTTCCCAGCCCGACGGTCCCGTCAGACAGGCGCCCATGATAAAGGGACTGACCAGCGCACCTACCCCCCAGAAGCAGTGCAGCCAGCTCATGTGGCGGGACTTATAGTGCAGCGCCACATAGTTGTTGAGCGCCGCGTCCACGCCGCCCGCACCCAGTCCGTAAGGCACGGCAATGAGCAGAAGCATCCAGAAGGAAGACGCAAAGGAAAAACCGAGCATTGCCGTCGCCGTCATAAGGACGCTGACCGCCGTCACGACGCCTGTACCAAACTTACGGGTAAGGAAATCGGAGGCAAGGCTGGAGACGATCGTCCCCGCCGAAATGATCATGGTAACGATGCCCATCGCCGAGAGCGGCGCATTGAGATCTTCGTGCATGACGGGCCACGCGGATCCAAGGAGAGAATCAGGCAAACCGAGGCTGATAAAGGCAAGATAGATGATCGCAAGCAAAAGTGCAGCCATACAAGGAATTTCGTAAGCGCAGGATGCGCAATTACTCCTCCGTCAGAAGAATGAGTTTATGAGAAAATTCGGTCAGCCAGCCGTTGGACAAATTCAGACCGACCCGCATATAGTACTCGCCCGTGTGGGTGTGACCGTCCAGCGTATTATAATAGCGCTTCTTTTCGTCCAGCCCGCGCAGTTTGAGAAAGCGGAACTGCTCCAGCTCCTTTAACTTGTTCATGAACAGCACGAGGGAAGCCGACTTATCCTGCGAGACGCACTGCATGCACATATAGTTGCCCTCGCGCGGGGCGCGAAGGTGATAGAGCGTCCCCCCTTCGACGACGTCGCGGTGGTACTTCCGATAAAGTTCGGCATGCGCGGCGAGATCGGAGATCTCCGTCTCGGTCAAAACATTGGGATTCATCTCATACCCGTATGTACCGAACAGGGCGAGCGCCGCCTTTGCAGCATAGGGCGCGACCTTGCTGTCGTTGACGTGCGAACCGATCGCGGAGAGCGGATAGCCAAGCGACGTGTTGAACTGGATATCTATGCGCTGAGCAGGGTCGGACTCATCGCTGCACCAGATCTGCGGGCAATAATAGAGCGTGCCCATATCAAACCTGCCGCCGCCCGAGGAACAGCCCTCGAACATGATATCGGGGTATTCGCGCGTCAGGCGCCCGAGAAGGGAATAGTACCCGAGAACCAGCCTGTGATAGATCTCGCCCTGCTTTTCGGGCGGGTAAACGCGCGAAACGTGTTCGGAGACCGTTCGGTTGTAGTCCCACTTGATATAGTCGACGGGGTACTCCTGCAAGAAGTCGCTCATCTGCGCGTAGATCGCCTCAACGACGGCGGGATTGGCAAAATCGAGGTGCAGCTGATGACGCATGAGCGAGAGTTCATCCTCCCCCCAGCCGAGCACATATTCGGGATGCGCGCGGAACAGATCGCTGTCCGGATTGACCATCTCCGGCTCAAACCAGATACCGAACCTGACGCCCTTTGCGTGGCAGGCGTCGATGACGCGTTTTAAATCGATCTTTTTCCCGTTGACTTGCCAGTCGCCCAACCCGGCGGCATCATTGTCCCTTGCTCCGAACCAGCCGTCATCGAGGACAAAGAGTTCCGCCCCGATCGTACAGGCATCCTCCAGGTAGGAGAGGATGAGATCGGTATCAAAGTTGAAGTAGCACCCCTCCCACGAATTGAACAGAACAGGCTTATAGTCCTTGTTTTTGGCATACGTCATCAGATTCTCTCGGATAAAGCGGTGGAAGGTCTGCGACATTTTGTCCACGCCCTCCGCGGAATAGGCGATGACCGCCTGCGGTGTCTGAAAATCATCGCCCGGCTCCAGAAGCCACTCAAAGTCCTCATCGTTGATGCCGTAGGTGATATGCAGTCCGCGGAAGGGACCGACAAAGGTGCGGAACTTGAAGTTTCCGCTGTAGATTAAATTGAAGCCGATGACCTCGCCGCTCTCCATGGTGGCGTGGCGCTCTTTTAAATAGACGAAGGGATTTTCCTCCGCCGAAGAGCGCCCCAGGTTGGAGGAGACCTCCTGCACGCCGTCCACGACGATATTCTCCGTGTAGTCGCGCTCCTTCCCCCACCTGCCCCTGAAATGCACGAGGTCATAGTCCGCACGGGGAAGATCGAGCTGCATGGACATGGCGCGCGTCAGGCGCACCGGCTCGTCTGTGCCGTTCTCGACGGAAAAGCTCTTGACGAGCACGTCCTTGTCGGAAAAGATCGTGAGCACGAGGTGCGCCCACAACTCGCGCGTGCGGTCCTTGAGAAGAATGTCCAGCGTCTCGGCATTCTCCCCGTGCGCGTGCGGCAGCTCCTCCAGATCGGGCGCGCCCTCCTCGATGGTGTAGCTGTCATAGCGGAAGTCGGTGACGTACGAGCCGGAGCCGTCGCGCACGATGAGCGGTGCGCCGCGTTTATCGGAAAGAGCATGCGGCGAGCACTCCAGGGGCGCGCAGTCCGCCTTGAAGCCGTCCGCATATCCCACGTCCGCGCCGCTTTTTACAAGATAACGCGCCGTTGCGTATCCGCCCGCATCACGCATGCAGGTAACATCGGTATAGTCCTCCATATGTCTGCCGAAATAGACCGTCTCCAAATAGCCCGCGTCATTGACATAGATCGCATAGCCCATGCTGCCGTTCTCCAACACAAACATGCGCGCGTCCTCGTGATAGGTGATCATTGCCGCCCTCCCAATATTTTTCTCATTATAGCGCATTTTCTTTTGCTTGGCAAGCGGGTGATCGCAACAAATCTCCATCTTGACAGACTTTGCGATCAATGGTACAATAAACATGCAGAAACAACGCACGATAAGGAGGAAAGAATATGGATGCACGTTATGAACCCCTGTTCACGCCGTGGAAGATCGGCAACGTGGAGATCAAGAACAGGATCGTTCTCTGTCCGATGGGCGGGACATCGCTGTTCGGCTGGATGGAACATCAACACTTCGACGAAGATGCGGCAAACTTTTTTCTGGAGCGAGCAAAGAATAACGTCGGGCTGATCATCCCCGGCATTGCGCCGCTGCGCGGCATCATGTTCGGCGAATGGCTGTACAAGGATAAGAAAATGTTTCGCCGGCTGAAAGATTATATGGTCAAGATCCACGCGACGGGCGCAAAGCTCTTTGTCCAGCTCACGGCGGGGTTCGGCAGATCGTTTGCGATCACAAACCCCCTCGTCCCCTTCCTGAAACATCCCGCACTCGGCGTATTGCTCAAACCTTTTATCGACGTCTCCTATATCTGCGCGTCTCCTTCAAAGTTGCCTTCGCGTTGGGCGGAGGACGTCAAGGTGCGCGCGCTCAGAAAGAAAGAAATCGAGCATATGGTCTACGCCTTTGCCGAGACGGCGCGTCTTTGCAAAGAGGCGGGCGTGGATGGCGTGGAGGTCCACGCCGTACATGAAGGATATCTGATGGATCAGTTCACAACGCCCTACACCAATCAGCGCACGGACGAATACGGCGGAAGTTTTGAAAACCGCTATCGGTTTGCAACGGATGTCGTGAAGGCGATCAAAGCCAAATGCGGGAAAGAATACCCCGTGTCGCTGCGCTATTCGGTCGTCAGTAAGACCATCGGCTTCGGCGTTGGCGCAATGCCCGGCGAGGACTATGTCGAAGCCGGGCGGGACATGGCGGAGAGTGAAAAGGCTGCAAAATATCTGCAGGATGCGGGCTACGACATGCTCAACGCGGACAACGGCACATACGACGCCTGGTACTGGGCGCACCCGCCGGCATACATGCCCAAGAACTGCAACCTGGACGATGTGGCACACATCAAAAAGTTTGTGGATATCCCGGTCGTCTGTGCGGGCCGCATGGAGCCGGAAGTCGGCGCGGATGCGGTACGCGACGGAAAGATCGACGCCGTGGGCGTCGCGCGGCAGTTCCTGACGGACGGCGCGTGGGTCACCAAACTCATGGAAGGGCGTACCGAGGACATTCAGCCCTGTATCTGCTGCCACAACGCCTGCTTTGCAATGGCGCACTACAAGGGCGCGGCGAACGACGAGCCGCTCTCCGACGCCAAGCATATGGCGCGCTGTGCGCTCAACCCGCAGACCATGCACGGCGGCAAATACGCCATCACGCCCGCAAAGAAGGCAAAGAAGATCGCGGTCATCGGCGGCGGCATCGGCGGCATCGAAACCGCGCGCATCGCCGCGCTGCGCGGGCATACCGTCACGATCTATGAAAAGACGGACAGGCTGGGCGGCGTCTTTATCCCCGCCGCGGCGCCCTCCTTCAAGGAGAAGGACAGAGAGCTCATCCAATGGTACCGCCGTCAGATCGCCGCGCTGCCCGTTACCGTGCAATACAATACCGAAATCAAAGATCTCTCCGCGCTGGACGCAGACGAGATCGTCGTCGCGACGGGTGCAACGGCGAAGCGGCTGCGCATCCCGGGCATCGAGCGCAGCATGGAGGCGATCGACTACTTAAGCGGCAGACAGGTCGGGCAGGACGTCGTCATCATCGGCGGCGGGCTGACGGGCTGCGAGATCGCGTACGATCTGTATCTGCAGGGCAAAAAGCCCGTCATCGTCGAGGCAAAGAGCGACGTCATGGCGGTACGCGGGCTGTGCCTTGCCAACTCCTCCTATTTAAGAGACTTCTTCCGCTGCAACAAGATCCCTGTCTATCTGGAAAGCACCGTGCCGAGCATCGGACAAAACAGCGTGACCGTCCGCTATAAGGACGGCAGCACGCGGGAAGTCAGGGCGGACGACGTCATCGTGTCCGTCGGCTACGCGCCCGCGCCGATCGCAAAAAAATCGGCGCACGTCCACATTGTGGGCGACGCCTGCAAGGTCGGAAACCTGCGCACGGTCATCTGGCAGGCATGGGACGTGGCGCTCAGGCTCTGATTCGTTTGCCGCGGCATTCAGCGTGTGGCAAGATAACGCGGATTTGCGCAAAAAACTCTGACGGATCCGAAAATTGTAACCAAATGAAAGCGGCGGGGCCCCCCAACGGGGGCCCCCCCCAAAAAAATTAAAAAAAAAAACCCGAAAAACATAAAAAAACCCCCATAAAAAAACAAAAAAAAACCAAACCCCCAAAAAAAAACGCGGGTAAAAAAACAAAACCGGCGCCCCGCCCCCCCGCGGCGCGCGCCGCATTCTGCTTTCTTTGATCACAATTCCGTTTCTATGAAATGCACGGCGGAATCTTCCCAATACCTACGATAAACGCGACTATCGTTGCCGTCCAAATTGAGCTGATACATCCTGAACGTGACAAGAAGATTTTTGGGCTGTCACTGCTCTTCGTATGAATACCGATACTTCATCCCCAAATTACGCATCACGCCGCCGCTTCGGGGATTATCCCTGTCGTGCGTCGCCGTGATATAGGCGAAGCCATCCTTTCTTACCTGATCTATGACCGCTCGCCCCGCCTCCGTAACGAGCCCTCTGTGCCAAAATTCCTTGCATAGCCCATAGCCGAGATCATGAGGTTCTTCCGTATCAATGGTCATGTAGCCGATGGGATAATCATCTTCTTTCATACAGATCGCATAGGCATATGCCTGCGGCAGAGTATACATTGAGGCATATCTTTCTTCGTAAAACCTTTTCGTCTCCTCTATTGATTTAACCGTATCCCATGGCAAAAATCTGTTGACTTCTTCATCCCGGAGAATATCGAACAATGCTTTTAAATCCCGTTCCGTAAATCTTCTTAAGATCAATCGCTGCGTTTCCAGCCTCGGTGTATTCATAAAACACTCTCCATGCGTTTATCATTAACTCTGTGCTTGTATTATACCATAGAATTCGGATTCATTCAACTTTACGGTCCGACTCTTGCATTTTTACAGCTTTTTCAAGGATTCGTTTTCACATAAAACGGGGACGTCCCAAAAGGGACGTCCCCTGATACAATGACTACGGAATCAAAACCTGCTTTCTTTATTTGTTTTTGGACTTACGGCATACAAGGATGATACCAACAATTCCTATAACAACGGAAACTCCGCAGACAGTGCCGAATACCCATGCCAGAACGGATATATTTTGACGAGCGCCGTCAAGATCCGTCTGAAGATCGCTTGCCTGTCCCTTCATATCTTCAACCTTGCCATCGAGATCGTCAACATCGCCCTGCAATGCCTCAATTGCCGCCCATATCGCATCGTCTGCCGCTTTGTATGCCTGATCGAGCGCTGCCAGGTCCTCCGCAAATTGCTCATCGGAAGCTTCAAGCGCAGATATGTCAGCAGAGATAAGCGCATCCGCCGCTTCATATGCTGCCTGCAACGCCGCAAGCCGTTCCGTGATTTCGACAGGATCCGATATCAGAGCGATCGCCGCGTTGAGTTCTGCAACGGCCGTGTCAAGGTTTTCCTGTACAGTGTTGATTGAATTCTGCAAAGTGCTCTTTGCGTCGCTGAGCGATGTAACCAGAGCGTCGATCCTTGTCCCCAATGCCGCATCTGCCGAAGTAAACTCCGTACGGATGAGCGTATCTGCCGCTTTATATGTTTCGTCAAGCGCGGCAAGCGCATTCTCAAGATCTTCGGCATCTGCTCCGCCCTGCTCAATCATATCCTCCAGGCGTGCTACTTCATTTTCAAGGTCGGTTTGCACTTGCGTAATCCGGATTGCCAAAGATTCCCCGGCGTCGGATAACGCCTGTTCAAGGGCAGCTATCTGCGTGGTGTGATCGCCCGATGTATTCTGAAGTTCGGAAAGAAGTTCCTGAGCTTCGTTCATTGCTACGTTCAATGCCGTGATCTGATCCTGCAAACTATTTCTGTCGCCTGAACCGTTCACTGTGTTCTCCAGCGCCTCAACCGCCGCTTGAAGGATATGAATTGCACTGTCCACGTCCTCGAAACCGGAAGCATTGACTGTAACATACGAAACAGCGGGTGCGATATAGCCGGCGATGTCGTCCCCTTGCAAAGTATATTCAACCCGCACAAGCCAACCGCTTTCGGCATCGCCCGTAATTTCGCCGACAGTTGCCATAACCGTCACATCCTCTCCATCAACGATTCCGGAAACAGAGAATGATTTTATGCTCGCGTTGCCGTTTTCGTCCACGGTTACATCTATGCCGTCAATGCTCAGCTGATTTGCATAGATAGATACATCAAAGGTAACCGCTGTCTGATCGTAGTCTCAAGGTCGCACACAACATAAAGAATGCCGCAAACAGCCACAAAGTGATTTTGCGGATAGTTGTTCGGGTTGCCATGGAGTATCCTCCTAAAATATATTCATTCAACCGTCTGCACTTGCTCGACAGACGATTTCCTGCTTGACTATTTTGCCGTATATTTTTCCGCGATCATCGGCAGCACTTCTTCGATAAGCGCAAGTTGTGGCTGCAAATACTCTTCGTCCTCGAACAATGCGTAATGTACGCACGCACGCACAAAAATATAGATCAACGGACGGATGACCTGACACGGAATCCCCAGCTTTCGCTCCAATAATTTTGCGTATTCGGTATAACGCTTTGTAACGCCTTTAAAAAAGTCCGTACCGTATTGCCGGTACTTGGGTGACGTATACACCTGATACATAAAACGGTATTTTGCGCCGTGTTTTTCCGCCGTCCAGTACGGGATCTCTTTCAGAAACCGCCTGATGTCGGCGACGTTTTGGGGCGCGTTCGCCATGAAGTCGTCCTCCACTTTTGCCATGCAATGCGCCGTCGACTCAATGATAATTTCATCTTTCGTGGCAAAATAATGAAAGATGTTCCCGGAACTCATGCCGCACGCTTCCGCAAGCATTTTTGTAGAGGTCCCCTCCAGTCCGTTCCTGCAAAAACAATCGAAGCATATTTCCAATAATCTTTCTCGTTCGCCTAAATTTTTTGTTCTCATATATCCCTTTTATTAAGTAAGCAGTCAATTACGTTTTCATTATATCAGTACAATACCGATCTGTCAATAGGTCAGACAAAATTTTTTGTTTTGAAAGGACATCGCGAACCGTCACACGATTTTTAAAGAGAGCAGTAACAGATACAAGTATCGGGGAGCTTATATAACCTTTCAATAACATACATTGTGACTGAATATCATCTATGTAAACAAAAAAGAGACGGAACTCTCGTTCCGCCTCTTTTTTGTACAGCCGCTTCTGCGACCGGTTATGCCTTTTCGATTAACACAGTTACTGTGCCATCATAAGCAGTCCATGTATTCATGTCAAAAATGTTAATACAGAACTCAAAGCTTTCGCCCGCATCAAGCTCCACCTCATAAGGGAACTCATAGATTGATTCATGCCATGTAGACATCATATCAACCAAAGCGATATCACCCTGTGCATTTTCTGCAGATACTGAGAAATTATATGTCCCCGCCACGTCAGCAGTGAATACAAATTGCGTACCATAGGCACTTCCGTCATCCGCATAGTCATCCGCGTAGATAAGGCAAGTATTCTCACCCAGCTCAAGCTCTGTTCCTTCCGGCTCCTCTTCGCCCGGAGCGGTCAGCGTGTAGACCTGCGAAACCGTCAGAACGATCGTAACAGCCGAATTCGTATCGTTTTTCAGCGTAAATCTGATCGTATCTCTTCCGAGAGGCGCTTCACTCGTGAAACTGAAAGGAAGCTCACCGTCCGCACGATAGGTCATTCCGTTGTATGTCGCGGACACAGCCGTGCTGTTCGCCGTCACCTTAAGTTCTACAGACGCGTTGTACGAAAGATTGAGCGTTGCACCGGAAGCGATCGTGATTTCATATGCACCGATGCCGCTGCCGGCAGACCCGAGCATGATATCCGTATCGACTCCGTCGCCCGTGAAGCTATCATATGCGACGTCAACTTCCTCAATCGTGACGGTACCTGCAGCGTAGGAATTTATCTGGTAGACGGAACCTGCTCTCACCGAAATGATCGTAGGGTTATTATAATACGTCTCTTCTACACCCCATCCGTTGTCCGCAAAATACGCTACGCTACCCTCGTTCCCGGAGATCCGATATTCGCCGGACTGCATAGGAATGAAATAATATACTGCAGGGGTAAAGAAGTCTGCTCCCTCTTTGACTTCATTGTCACCGACCTGAAGCAGCGTACCAACCAGTTCGGTCTCTTCCGTTGCAATCAGCTCCGTAACTTCGTACTCGTCCAGCGAGAAATTGAACTCAGCAGCAGCGCCGTCCGTCGTCGTGAACTCCATCAGGTTGACGTCTTCCTCCGTCGTGAACGAAAGAATACCGTCCTCAGGAAGATAGGTCTCGCCGTTATAAACGACCTTTGCGTTGTCCACATCCTCGATCGTTACAATGTGACGTCCGCCGGAAACTTCATAGTACGTTGAACCGTTTGCCGCAATTTCCGCACGATAAATAAGCGCTCTGCTGACGATATACGGATCGTCCTCCGTCCCGGAACCGCTTTCGGGATATTCATATACGGGACGCTCACCTTCCATAAATACGATGTCATGACTTGCCGCACCGCCGCCCTGGAAGCTGAATGTATAGGAAGTTCCGGCAACAGCTTCAAACGCATACGTTGCACCTCTGCCGTCTGTATCAAACCTGGACATATATCCACCGTCTGCATCGTAGACGTTGATCTGTGCCAACGTGTTCGTCGTGTAAAGTGTATAGGTACCGGCTTTCTCTGCGGTAAACAAATAGAAGAGTTCGCCGTAGAGATTATCCCCGTACTCCGCAGTCGTGGTACCGACCGTGAGGTCGAAAGGATTATACTGCGTACCCTCTGCAGCCTCGGTCACTGTAAGGATTACAGTTGAAGAGGTATAGTAATATTCTGCATCGGGATTGACGCTCGTTTCGGAAGAAATTCCCGCATACACTACATTTCCGAGGGAATCAAGATAATAGGCGACAGGATAGGTAAAGCCATAATCCTCTGCCTTCATAGACCAGAACCCTTCACCGAACGTGAAGTAAACATTCTCAGCGCCTTCAGGCATGACGAGCGCGTAATCCCCTTCCTTTGTAATCACATAGGGATCCTGCTCAGTTCCGCTGCCATCAGCGATCGCATCGACTTTGGTCACCACGAAGGAATATTCGCTGCCCGCGGAGAGCTGCGAACCGAATTGCAGCAGCACAGGTTCTCTTGCAGTCAGCTGCAACGTCACAAGGAAACCGTCGGTCCCCACAGCAATCGGAGCATACTCTCCGAGTTCGTCGTTATACATGCCGACCTGCGCACTCGACTCCTCGCCAAAAGCGCGGATCGCATATACGCCGCTTGTTGCGGGCGTAAACTCATAGTAAAGTGGTACTGCTTCGTACGTAACGCCCATCTGAACGTCTTCCACAATCGTGAAAGGCTCGTCTTCATTCAGTCCGAACGTACCCTCGGCGACACTGAACTCAACGGTAACATCGCCTGTCGTCGTATTGGTCAGCCCAAACGTCGTCCAGTACAGCGTATAATAAGTGTTATGCTGATCGGGAGTCGTCTGGAATCCAAACTGCGTCGCGGAACCGGAAGCGGAATACGTTTCGCCGTCATACAAAGCAGAGACCTGAGAACTGAACACCGTGACCTCGTAGCCTCTGAACCCGTCTACACGGATATAGCCCGTCTTGCCCGCCGGAATGGTGATCTTGTAATATCCATAGCCGTCAAGTTCTGCTGCCTGCTCTTCCACGTCACGGAACGCAACGTCCTCGGCATCCGTCTGATAATAGTAGCAGGGAATAAGCCAGTAATCCTCTTCATCCACTGCACCCTGATAGATACCCATGGCGCCCATATAACCCGCATAGCGCTGCAGGAACAGAGCCAGCTCTTCCGTAATACGGACAACGCCATCGTCGTTACAGCGATCGGAGTACTGTGCGATAAAGCAGGAAGGATCGATCTCAGGCACCGTACCGGTGGTGTCGCTGTAATTGATATACATATAGATATCCTGCGTGTTGGTCTCCTCGTCAACGGGACCGGGGATCTGCAGGTTCTTATTGCCATAGAACTCTACGTTTTCAAAGCTCTCATCCATGTAACGGGAAGAACCGACAAGCTTTGCCAGAAGGTAAGGACCGGTCTCCGAACCGACATGATAGAACCCGTCGCTGCCGAGTACCGCCTGTTCGCTGTCCAGAGGCGCACCAAGAAGAAGACCCTGCGGCACTTCGTACACTTCGGGAAGTTCTTCCGCCTTCATGATGACATTGTTCTTCACGACCGGAGGCTTGGGATCGCCCGTTCTCGTAATCGTGATCTTGAGATCTACGGGATAGTTGTCGCTCGTTACCGTTACGGCAAAGGTATGATAGGAGGACTCGATCGCAGCCGCAAGTTCATCGGTTACCTCAAAATCGAGGGAGTTCGTATCCTCGGACGCACCGTCCTTCACATAGAAGAATGAGTTCGTACCGTTGTTATACGTCGGAAGTTCCACGATTGCAGAATCGTCACCGGAGACCTCGATCGTATACGCACCGGATACCGTCGTCTGGAAAGTATAATAGATCTCCGCGCCGTCGGTGGCGTGAATATCGAACTCTCCCGCATTGGTAAGGAAATACATCGGAACCGCCTCGGATGTGCTGAGTCCCGTAGCGGGATCTGTCACAACCTTGAATACGTTCTTTCTTTCGCCAAAATTCCCCTCAACGGCCTCAGACTTCGTGACCGTGATCACCTTATTTTCATCATTGGTGCTGATCAGATCGCCGTTGTATACATATCCCGGTGGACATGTAATGGAAACGTTATATCCGTTGGGATCAGCCGTAACGCCGCTTGCGAGACGCAACGTAGCCTGACCGTTCGCGTTAGTCGTCGCCATGACCTGGTTGCCGTCAACCGTGATGCTCAGGAGCGCGCCTGCAACAGGATTTCCGTCTTCATCCTGAACCGTATAGGTGAAGGACGTCGTACCATAGTCGATAACGATGGTGTAATCGTAGACCCCATCCTCCGTCGTGATTTCTTCGTACGAAGCATCAGGATACTGCGCAAGAATGGAAGACCAGGTGGGAAGTTCGATATGATATTTCCCCTCTTCCAGTTCAAATGTGGCAACACCGTTTGCATTGGTCGCAGCGGGCGTACACAAACCGGTGCCGCCGTTCTCTGTTACAACGCACATCTGAACCATCATTCCGGACAATGTCACTCCGTCTGTATCCGTCACTGTTACGCTGTATGTCTTCGTCGAAGGCTCAGGCCCCGGCTGGTCTTCCGTCGGAGTACATGCCGCGAAGACCGCACCAAACAGCGAAAGACAGAACAAGGCGCAAATCAGCAACACTGTCTTCAGTCTTTTGCTCATAACTTACCTCCAAAAATATTCTCTCTGCCCGCCCGAAAGCGGGAGAAATCCGAATGAAGCCTTCCGATCAGGTCGTAGGACGCGCGTAGTAGCACAGCTGTAACCACGCAATATCAGGCGTAAAACGATCTTCCATTCTCATCAGGATACGAAGGATCTCAACGATCTCCTGATTTGCGACCACATATCCCTGATCGTTCATGGAATCGGCATAGTTCTGCATGACAGACGTATAATTCAGACGATCTTCCTCCGGGATCTTATCGTAAACCGCCTGATACTTCTCATAAGAGTAGAAGCCGTTCCCCGTGAAATCAAAGAGACCTTGCTCGATAAACCAAGTCAAACCGTAAGGGCTGAACGAAGTTGCATTCTTGAAATCGACCATGACGGGCGCAACGGGGTCTCCGTTTTCATCGACAACATACCATGCATCTTCCTGTTCGAAGTACTCTACTCCGTCTACATAAAGGGGAAGAATGATATCACCGCCCATGTCTTCGCCTTCGGTCGTCCACACCGGACTTGCAATGGGCGAAATAATATAGTCTTCATCGTACTTCATGCAGAAGAAGTCGTATTCATCGCCGAAATAAGTGGGCGAATAGAATGCACATGCCAGATAGTATGACTCACCCGCAATCAGGTCATAGACGATCTCGAAGTTCCCGTCCGTCGCAACGGAAGGTCTGCCTTCGCCGCCCGCACTCTCGGCAAGAATATTTCCGGAATCGTCAAAGAGCCATGCCATCGTTTCATTGCCCGACGTATGATCGCCGACGGAATAGAAGATGTAGCTGCCCGATTCCTCCGGAACAAACTTATAGCGAATACCGCGAGGAACGAGGATCTTGTTGAGTACGAGGTGGTTTGCGTTATTGACGCCGTCCGTGCTGAGTTTCATCGGAATCGCGTTCCAATCGCGAAGTCCGCGGATAGGATCGACCATCGGTTCGTAGTCGCCGTACTGTTCGATATAGCGGCATACCTCAAGCCATTCCGTCTCGTTATCGTTGGGATTGTTATTCCCGCAGGTTGCGACCATGCGGACAAGCAAATCTTTCAGCTCCTGCGTCACAGGCGTAAGCTGGATATCCGAGAATCTGCCCAGCCATGCATAGTCCGTGATCAGATCATAATTATCATACCAGAAACGATCGACCTCGTTAAGGCTCTCAAGCACACTCTGGTTGATGGAACCATCCTCAGCGACCACACGATTATAGACATCGAGCGCCGTGCTGTAAATCTTAGGTCCCCACTGCGTATCCTCATTGATCTCCGCAAGCAGATAGGGATCTCCGTCCGCCGCAGAGCCGTCCGCCTTCGTACCGACATGGTAATAGTTGTCGTCTGCAAGATAGATGTCGACATAGTTGGTATAGACGGGATTCTCGGGATCGCTGTCGTCAAATCCGGTTGCAGCCTGACGGACGATTTCCATGTATCCGCCCTCTGCTTCCAACTCGTCGAGCGAAGAGATACGCATGTTTCTCAGCCAGACGGTATCTTCCCCCACATAACGGCTCGCATCCTTGACATAGGCAAACGAGAACTCGTGGGCATAACCGTCGCCGAGATAGGCGTAACAGGTCGTCCAATCATTGCTTCCGGAATACTCATAGGCAATTTCACCGTCAATAAAGACATAGAGAATATCGCCGTCTTCTTCTGTATCCGTCTTATAGTCAAACGCAAGGACCGCATCCTTTTCCAACGTGACGTCCAGATACAAAATACTGTAGGAATTGATCTTGGGAGAAGCATTGCCCGCAATATTGGAGTTATGAATGCTCTTTCCGTCCTCGGAAACGACCCAAGGCCAGTTATATTCCAACTCCTCATGACGATATGTGAACCCGGATGCCGTTTCTCCGTTCAGCGCAGCCGCGATCTCTTCGACTGAAGGCGCTTCTACGTTGGGCATCTCGATCTGATCGATGGGCTTATCGTCGGGAACATAGTCGTCTCCGGTATAGCTTTCAAAGATCTGACGGAAGATATCGGCATCGGTAATGCCGCCCGCTTCGATCTCGCAGACAACACCGTAACGGTCGACAACAACGTTCGTAGGATATCCGGAAACCGCAAAGTTCAAATAGAGCGCGCTGTCATGACAGACATCGAACGTCAATCCTCTCTGAGACTTATATGCAAGACTTTCGGAACCGGACTGGAAAGGATTGATCGCAACGATCGCAACGGAATCCTCATAATCTTCATAGGCTTCCTGCATGAGCGGAAATTCCACGTCGCACCAAGTGCAGCCGACATACCAGAAGTTCAAAAGGATCATCTCTTTTCCGTCTGCCAGAAGCTGCGAAAGGGTCTTCGTTTCCCCCGTCTCCACTTCGGTATATGTGAAATCATACATGACGGAACCGACCGTATAAATATTTCCGGCAGGCATTTCATCTTTGATGATAGAACTTACAAGACGAATGGTAACAGGGGAACCCTGCGCATCCGTAACGTACTCCTGATCCACGTTATAGCCTGTCGGAATATTGCCAAGCTCAATGGTATATATGTCACCGGGAGCGGATATTTCGGCTACACCTTCTTCATTTGTGAATGATGCGCCCTGGACCTCCCCGTCCTTCAGCAATCTGACTGTAACGTTGCTGATCGCCGAGCCGCCCGCCGACTGTACGGAAATGGAATATGTGACATCTCCGTCATTCTGAGGCATACAGGCAGCAATCCCGATCGCGGCAAGCACCAGCATGACACTGACCAGCAGCGTTCTGACAATCTTTCGCATGATAAACTGCGTCCTCCTGAAAAAAACTTACTTTAAAATTTGCATATAATGCTGATATGGTCAAATGTGCACGGAAACGGGCGCGCAGTACGCTGCACCCGTATTCCAATACTTCGTCTGACCAAATCATATTTTATCACGAATACGCCAAAAAGGCAACAAAACCGCTTCACAGATTTATGACAAATGCTTATATTGAATATCCGCATTTTCGATAAATCGTTCATCGTCCCTACAACATCAGCCGCGCATGAAAAAATACAAAGCCACAAAAATGAGAGTAAAAGCAGCTATAAAACAGAAGAATGCCGGCAAAAACTGTGCCATGGAAGCCTTATACAGTGCCTTGCGCTCTCTTTTGCTCAGATTCAGCGAACGAAGCTCCTCATGCTTCTTCCGCTCCTCTGCCGACTTGTAGCCCGTAATATTCTCATAGTCCATGTTGGCGATCGTTCTTCCGTCATCGACAAACTCTGGCTTCTGTTTTTTTTCCTTATGTCTCATAGCTGTCTTAATCCTGAGGATACAGATGGCAGGCAACCATGTGTCCGTTCCCATAATCACGGAACTTCGGCGCCACCTCTTTACAGATGTCCATGCAATGGTTGCAACGGGTATGGAACTTACAGCCGGAAGGCGCGTTGATAGGACTGGGAATATCCCCGCTCAGAATGATGCGCTTGTTCGTAGCATCGGGATCGGGAACGGGAACAGCGGAAAAGAGCGCTTCCGTATAAGGATGCATGGGCCGCTCGAAGATATCATCCGTCTGCGCGTACTCCACGAGGCTGCCCAAATACATGACTCCTACCTGATTGGAAATGTGCTCCACCACGGAAAGATCGTGAGAAATAAAGATGTACGTCAGTTCCATCTTCTCCTGAAGATCTTTCAGAAGGTTAATGATCTGCGCCTGAATGGACACATCGAGCGCAGAAACAGGCTCATCGCACACAACAAACTTCGGCTTCAACGCAAGAGCGGTTGCAATGCAGATACGCTGACGCTGTCCGCCGGAAAACTCATGGGGATAACGTTCAAAGTAGTGGGACGGAAGTCCGCATTTCTTCATGATATCCAACACATACGCCTTGCGCTCGCTCTTGGGTACGAGTTTATGCTGTCCCACCGCCTCACCGATGATTTCTCCGATCGGCATACGGGGCGAAAGACTGGAATAAGGATCCTGGAAAATGATCTGCATCTGCGGACGTAATGCATTCATATCGGCAGTTTTAAGTTTGTTAATATCCTTTCCGTCAAAAAATATCTCACCGCCTGTCGCCGGCTGAAGACGAAGAATCGTTCTGCCAAGTGTCGTTTTCCCGCAGCCGGATTCCCCGACAATGCCGAGTGTCGTACCGGCTTTGATCTTGAAGCTGACATCGTCCACCGCTTTTACAAACGCTCTCGGCCTGCCGAAAAAGTCCTTGTTCGCAGGAAAATATTTTTTCAGATGTCTGACTTCAAGAAGCGCTTCGGGATCGGGCGGAAGGGAATCCTGCACAGAAGGCGCTGCTGCTTCCACCGTCCCGTCGCCGGGTTCGCGTTCAGATGCAGCCAGCATCGCCTGCTCGTCAGCAGCATTGCTTTGTTCAATCTGCGCTTCATGCATGAGGCTCTCCTCCTTCATCGTAAAGATAGCATGCAACACGATGCGTGGGCGAAACCTGGATAAAATGCGGATATTCGCCATCGCATTTCGCCGTGCAGCGGTCGCATCTCTCTTTAAAGTAGCAATAGTCAGGCATATCGATCGGGTTTGGAACCTGTCCAGGGATATTATACAGCCTTTCTACTTTACGCTTGACAACAGGCTTGCTCTTCTGCAACCCAACCGTATAAGGATGGAGCGGATTATGGAAAATCTCCGCCGTCGTGCCGCTCTCAATGACACGGCCCGCATACATAACGACCACATAATCCGCCATCTCGGCAATTACCCCGAGATCATGCGTGATCAGCATAATGGAACCATCGATCTTCTTCTTGATATCACGGAGAAGATCCAGGATCTGCGCCTGAATGGTTACATCAAGGGCCGTCGTCGGTTCGTCGGCAATGATGAGACGAGGATCGCAGGAGAGCGCGATCGCGATCATAACGCGCTGGCGCATACCGCCGGACAGTTCATGAGGATAACACTTATAGACGCGTTCGGGCGCAGCGATCCCCACCAGGCGGAGCATCTCCAAACTATGTTCCCTGGCCTGAACCTTCGTACAGCCGGGTTGATGCAAAAGTACCATTTCATCCAGCTGATATCCGATGCGGAACACAGGATTAAGACTTGTCATCGGCTCCTGAAAGATCATTGCGATCTGTTTTCCGCGAATCTTGCGCATGTCGCTGACAGGCATTTTGGCGATGTCGTACGCCTTATCGCCCATATTAAAGCGAATGGAACCGCTGACGATCTGCCCCTGCGGCGCCTGTACAAGCTGCATAAGAGAAAGACTCGTAACTGATTTCCCGCAACCCGACTCGCCTACCACACCGACAGTAGCCCCCTTGGGAATGGAAAACGTAACGCCGTCTACCGCCTTTGCGACGCCCGCATCCGTAAAAAAGTAGGTATGCAGGTCGTCAAACTCAACGATATTTGCGGGGTCTTCCATCTCGCAAAGATATTCCGCCTCCTCGACATGACGCTTTTTGCGCTTTTCAAGTTCGCGGATCGTCTTTGCGTTGCTCCTTGCGATCTCACGCGACTCTTTCGCAGAGAGATAGTGAGCATTCCCCTTGGGTGCAGCTGTTCCGGATGCATTTTCTTGTTTCTTTTTTTGAAATAACATGGCTTATCTCTTCGATTTCGGATCGAACGCATCACGCAGACCGTCGCCGATAAAGTTGAAACCGAGCACCGCGAGGACAATGCAAATTCCGGGCGGAACCCAAATATTGAGATAGTTATTCAGAACCTGCGGGTCGGTAACGTTATTGATCATACCACCCCACGATGCCTTCGTCAGCGGAACGCCGAGACCGAGATAGGAAAGCGACGTTTCCATCAGGATAATGCTGCCCAATCCCAGCGTCATGGAAACAATGAGCTGCGGCATGACATTTGGCACAAGGTGTCGGAAAATCTTACGCGATGTAGATAACCCTCTCGCCGTTGCCGAAACCATAAACTCCTGCTCTCTGAGACTCAGGATCTGACCTCGCACGATCCGCGCGATACCCGTCCAGCCAAATAGCGTCAGGAAAATCATCATGAAATATATTCGGTTATTCGGATCGACACCTACGCCCTCCAATACCGAACCTATGATCAGGAGAAGCGGCAGCGAAGGAATACAGCTGAAAATATCGACAATACGCATGATTAGCGTATCCACCCACTTTCCGAAATAACCTGCCAGACCGCCGAATATGATACCGAGCACTGTCTCCAAGATGACGACGATAAGACTCAGAGAGAGCGATACGCGTCCGCCGTACATGATACGCGTAAAAACGTCGTATCCTTCCTTTGTCGTACCGAACCAATGCTCGGCAGAGGCTCCGGCAAGTCTGTCAATATCCATCTGTGAACGCTGGACACGGTAGACAATAAATGTTTCCGGCTCCCCGTTTTCATCAAGGACCACATCCCCGTTTTCATCGGTGACTTCCACCTCGATTGCCGTCACGATAACATCGAGACGATCCGTTTCTCGGTCGATAGTCTCCTCGCCATAGGGAGAGAACAGTGGTCCGAGCCAGCAAAAGGCAAACAAAAAGATGATAATGCACAGTCCGACAATGGACAGTTTGGAACGAAAGAAACGTTTCGCAACCAATTGCATGGGCGTAAGAGAACGCACGTTATCGGCAAGAGAGTGCACTTCCTCTTCAGGCTCATGCGGGGGTTCCGGGGCCGGCATCGGTTCGGGGAGGTCTTCCGGCGGGAGAGGGACTTCGTTCCCGATCTCACCCGCTTTGAATTCTTCTTCCATATGTGACCCCCCTTATTTTGTTAGCTGGACGCGAGGATCGACCAGTACATACATAATATCGGTAAGCAGCATGCCCAGAACGGTAAGCACTGCAAGGAACATGTTGTATCCCATGACGAGCGGGATATCCCCTTCATTCATCGCCGTATATCCGATAAGACCGATACCGTCGATCCCAAAGAATTGCTCCAGGATCATCGAACCGCCGAACAGTCCCGGAAGAAGACCGGCGAGCATCGTGACCATGGGAATCATCGTGTTCTTGAAGGCATGCTTATAGATGACGGAACGCTCCGAAAGCCCCTTTGCCCGTGCCGTACGGATGTAGTCCGCATTCAGCACCTCCAGCATATTGGTGCGCGTATATCGCATGATCGAACCGATACTCAGTACAACGGTGACGAATATGGGCAAAATGAGATGCCATGCCGAGTCCAGGAAATACTCCCACGGCGTAGGATTGAGAAGTCCGGCCGAATTCAATCCGAGCGCTGAATCGAACCACCCGAGATCGTATGCGAAAACCTTGACAACAAGCGCCGAAAAGAAGAACGTCGGAAAAGAGATCCCGACCATCGTGAGCACCGTAGTCGCATAATCGAATGCACCGTACTGCCTCACCGCGGCACGCGTGCCGAGATAGACCGCAAGCGGATAATATATGACAAGACTGAGCAGGGTGAGAATGAACGAAATCCACATGTGATCCGAAATGACTTTTGTCACAGCTTCTTCATATTTAAACGAATTTCCGAAATCAAAAGTGATCGCGCCATGTGTCTCAAGTTTCATGCCGCCCCAGAACGAGCCTTCATAAAACCAATTCTGAGGCATCCACCAATCGCCGAACATCCATTTGATATAACCGCCGATAATGCTGCTGTCCAATCCGTACAGCGCGCGCATCTGTTCCAATCTCTCCTGCGGATTTTCCACACTCGGATTTGCGGTGAACTTTTGCTCAACGTAATCTCCGGGTACACAGCGCAACAGTACATAAAGGATGACCGATACGCCAAAAATGATCAGCACGGAGAGAAGCAGCCGTTTGATAATATAATTTACCATGGAACTCTCCCGTTGTAGGAATATGTGCGAACAGGCTTACGCCTTGAAACTGACTTTCCAAATCTCCGCAAACGGACTCATATAAGGCGTTGCGGGAGAATAGAGCGAGGCTGCATCGATCACATCGCTGTTGTATACATAGATATCACTTCTCTGATAGAGCGGGAATTCGACCGCCAGCTCCATAACAAGGTCGGTTGCCTCACGGTAAATCAACGCACGCTCACTCTGAATGATCGTCTCACGACCCGCATCGATCAAATCGCTCAATTCATTGATGATCCGATCTTCTTCCGCCGTAGCATTGTCCTGCGTGATAAGATAATCATAACCCCAGTTAAGAACGGAAGTTGCACGGCTGTCCTTATGATAGACCTGATACATATCGGGATCCACCGTCGAAGTCCAGGCAGCCGCCCAAACAGCAAGACCGCCGCTTGCGAGCTTATAAAGCGCACGCGCGTCGTTGACGACGGTCGTCTTGATCCCGTTTTCGTTAAGGATCTCGCTCGCTCTCAGGAAGGTCGAATATGCAGGGTGGTCATACGTTTCACCCGCAACCGTGAGCGTGATTTCGATCGGCTCGTTGTTTTCATCGTACCAAACCCCGTTGCTATACGTGCAGCCACCCTCATAAAGGAAATCTCGCGCCGCAGCAAAGTCCGCATCAAACTCATAATAAGGTTCGGGATTCCAACGCTCGACACCGTCATTCGGGAATTCGTTGTATACCCAGCTGACCAGCGAGAAGTTACGATAAACAGGCGTAGAAAGCGTGCCGGGATAATATGTCTGAACGAGTGTAGGATCAAAAACAGTCATCAGTGCACGGCGGATATAGATATTTGGAATAAATTTAGCGTTAATTCCGATATAACCGTAACCCGCAGAACGGACTGTTGTGTAAGAGAGGAAGCTGTTTGCATCGATCGTAGCGAGATTCTCACTCGTCGCGCTCGGATCGCCGACATCGATGCTCTTACCCGTCAGAGCGCTGACCATCTGCGTGGTCTGCAACACTTTGTACTGCACATGCTTGATCTTGGCGTTGTAGATCTCCCCTTCATTGCCGCCCACCGTCACAAAATTATCATTGCGAAGGAGGTAAACAATGTTGCTGGAGTTGAAATTCTCGCGAAGATTCACGAAACTGTCGACGGAAGCCTGCGTCTGATTTCCGTTTGCATCCGTCTCCCAAAGCAGCGTCTCATCATACATTGTAGACGCCTGATAGACGCCGGCGCCGACCGGCACACGGTTGCGGGACTTGACCTGATTCATAAAGGTCACAGACATGAATTCAACGCCGAAGTTAGAACTGTACGTTGTATCGTTCATTGCCGCCATCGTCAGTTCGGGCGTGGAATAGTAGTGCATGGGCGCAACGGAGAACGCGAAGTTCCACTTCGCCTTGGGGTCTACGCCGTTGATCGTTATCTGCAGCATGTTGTATTCGCCCTCGGCATAGTTTGCGCCGGTCTTGTCAAACTCGGATGCATCCAGCATCTGAATCCCGGAGATATTGGGAACGGCAAGACCCCCGGCAACTTGCTTGATTGCTCCGTAGTACGCCTCTTTGGCTTCGCCGGCAAAAGTCGTAAGCATGGTCGAACCGGTCGAATAGCCGTTCATGATATCGATGACCGACTTATCGTTATAACAGAGCGCCTCATATGCATAATCAAGCGCCTCTTCCATCGTGTAATCCTCGTTCCGATCGACGCCCTGCCAATCGATCACGAAGTTACCGTTCTCATCCTTCAGATAAACCGTTCCGCTGATGACCGAAGGGTCGAGCACGCGGCTGATCAGCCCGAGTTCAAGGAAGAATCCCTGCCAAACCTTATCCATATCGAGGTCATAGCCGTCGGTATACGTTCCCGTCTCCTGATCGAGCTGACCGCGGTAGGTATTCATATCGATCCCGTTATAGATCGTCTGAAGTTCGTTCTTGAATTCCGCCTTGATCGCCCCAATGTCCGCTTTGATGTCATCCTCACCGTAAGGAACAAACAAATCGGTAATGTTTCCGTTATTGGATCCGGCATTCTGGCTGTCGTAATCCTCAAACTGCGCACGGCGCTGACTGTTATAAGTATTGACACGGGTCTGCCATGCGGTCGTATCCGAAGGATCATCCGCATATTCCAAAATAGCATAAGCGCGCATGCGAGCGAGACCGTTGTAGGTTTCGTCGAAAGCGGATGCAGATTCCTCCGTCGCATTCGGATTCTGCGTCGTGTAAGCGCGCAGCCCGACGATATCGGTGGAATATAAGGTATTTGACCCCGTATAGTTGGGATCGAGATACATATAGAGGTTGAACAGAACGTCATGCGCCGTCAGATCAACGCCGTCCGAGAATTTAATCCCGTTTTTGAGCACGATCTGATAGACGGTCGTCGCAGCGCTGTCACCGTTCGTTGTCGGCTGACCGGATGCGGTATACATCGTCTCGTTATAGTCAAGAGCAACAACGGGCTCATCCACCCCGTAAGTGACTTCCTCACCATCAGGATCGGAGCCGAGCAGAGCGATTTGTGTCTGTCCGACGACGTTGGAATCGTAGAGCGACGTCGCAAAGAACGGATTGAACACATTGTCGAAAGCGCCCGAGCTGATGGTCAACGCACGGTCTTCATTCAACTGCGTAGGATCGCCGCCGCTAGGACCGCTATCGGGTGTGCAGGCCGCGAACAGCGGCACCGCCATCGCGGCGGCAAGCCCTATCCCTGCCAGACGCGTCCATGTTTTTTTCATAACAGTTTCCTCCTGTTTATTCCTGTATTCGTTTGCGCGGCAGGCGCCGCGATTCAAATTAGGTATCGAGCCGAAGCTTACAGTCCAAGCATATTATCGGACGTATTACCCGTATATTCCGCTTTTCCCGTAACCGTACTTTCCTCAGAGCCGGCTCCGTCGATCCAGTTATCATCCGCAAGGATACAATAAAAGCCTCTTTGCGCCTCATCCTCGCGCTCGGCGTTGATCGTTCTGATCGTACATCCTTCCAGTGCAACATCCCTGAACACACCGCCATCGAAGGAACCCGCAAGGAATGCAACGGTAATTTCCGGCTTGGGATCGGAAGTGTCGTCAAACCAACCTGACCAGACAGTGAGACTGACTTCTTCGAAAACAAGATCCTCCACCGTTCCGGACATGACGCCGAATATTGAACGAACGCGCGTAAGTTCTCTTGCGCGGACACGGGTTCGGAAATCCACTCCTGTGATCGCATGCCCGTTCCCGTAAATCGTTCCGGTGAACGTCGTAAGAGCGTCCCACTCCGCCGGCTCACCGTTGCGGTTGCTGAAGTCGACGTCAGATACAAGATACCAATTGCTGTTGGACATCAGACGCGTGCTTGAAGAAAGCGTGTCCTGAGAAAGAACGGTAAAATTCCCCACAAGATAACGCGCATAGAGATTGAACTGAGCTTCACCGTTTTCAGGATATACCGCGTTCTCGACCGTGAGCGGCACGGTCATCTCCTCATCGAGATAGAACGAAAGCAACGTATAAGTCTGATCTCCGATCGTCTGTGTGCGCACTCTGCTGCGGACATAATCCTCGCGGACAACGGAATTGCCGTACGCATCCGGATCATAGAGCATGGAAAGAAAACTTGCGCCGAAGGAAACACGGTACGTCGTTTCCAGCGGAACGAGCTCGCCGCCGATCGACAGATTGATGACAACCTCACCGCGCTGCGCCCACTCTGCGCGAAGCGTGATATCGCCTGTCACGCGATCCGTCTTAAAATCCCAGTATTCTTCCGCGGTTCCCGTTTCATTCCCCTCGGCATCGAACAGCACCTGTTTCCATCCGAGAAGATCGTATCCGGAACGGGTGGGAACGGAAATGATATCCAACGCACCGGCACCTGCGGGAGTATATCCCGGCTCAACGGTAAGCGAATTTTCCTGCACTCGGACATAATTGTACTGTGTAGGGATGCTGGGATCGAAAGACCCGCCGTTCGCATCGTATACGACTTCATGCACCCAGCCGCGATCGATGATCTGATCCTCATCGTTTGCCGTAGAACAGGCGCACAACACACCCGCGGCAATCACCGCCATCAGGGCTGTAACGAGAATCAGAAGCAAATTGCGTCTTTTCTTTTTCATACTTTTCAAGGCACTTGCCTCCATGCATGCGGGAACTCCGCTGTCTTTTTTCGATTGTTCATGCGATACACAAAAGAATCACAATAATATCACTATTATAATCGTAATATGCGTAAAAGTCAAGCAATCAAGCCGACTCAGCGCAATTTCCCGTGTTCACAATGCGATCAATCAATGATGACCAAAGTGACCTGATCGGTGAAGGAATTACCGAAACGATCTGTCGCCGTCACATAGACGAGATATCGTCCCGTATCGCTCAGATCGTAGACGTTTCCCGTTCCCTCCAACTCCGTAAATGAACCGTCCTCCGTGAGAATGTCGGTCCGATAGACCGCATCGACCGAGACCACGATCTCCTCCGAAGCCGAGGCGTTGTCCGTTACCGTAAGTCCGAGGTCAGACAACAGTCGAGCAACGTCCGATGCATCGGAAACAGCCTCATCGTGCAACAGTAACGTATAGGCAGGAACATGGATCGAAGGCGTCTCGGATTCCGCCGCGCGTACGTCTGCAGAAGTGAGCATATCCGCATAGATCTCGACATAACTCAGCATCGAATCGGTCTCTGCATGATAATACTGACTCGTACGGTCATAGGAAGGGCTTCCGGATGCAACAAAAACGACCAAATCGTCAGCCCCGTCCGCAAAAGTATCCGCAGCCATCTCGACCGCCTGATCCCCGATCGTACGCGCAAACAGGATTACCGTACGAAGGGAACGGCAGTCATCAAATGCCCCTTCATAAATTTTCGTCAGGCTGGAATCCGCATCCGCATTGACCGTGACCGTCTCAAGTGAAGTGCAGCCCGCAAAGGCATAGGCTCCGATCGACGAAAGAGTCTGAGGCAGCACGACAGACACCAGCTTGCTGCAGCCGCGGAAGGTATCCCCAGGCAAATCAAACGTATTCACTGCAAAGAAACCGGAAGGCGCAAGATTCCTCAGATCGATCGACGTAAGTCCGCTGTTCTGAAACACACCTTCTCCCATTTCAAGCACACCGTCCATCTGAACGGATTCCAGTGATGTACAATCCTTGAAAGCGTGGGCGCCGACTTTTGCCGTACGCTGCGCAAGCGATACAGATTCAAGCATACTACAGCCTTCGAACGCACTCTCTCCCACCGATTCAAGAGGCAATGCAGAAAGATCGATCGAAGCAAGTGACGCACAGCCATAGAAAGCATATGCCGGAATACGTTCAACGGCGCAGCCTGCGGCAAACGAAACGCTGCGCAAAGAAGTGCCGCGGAATGCCCCTTCCGCGATCGCTGCTGCGTATGCCGGAACCGTAATGCGATCCGAGCCGCCCGCATATCCGAGCAACGTACGGCAGGATGCGTTCAGATAAACAAATCCGTCCTGCTCAAAGGTCTGCAACGAATCACATCCATCAAATGCACCGTCCCCGATATCACTGACCCCGTCCGCTCCCACGACGGATACCAGCGAGGTACAACCGGAGAACGCATGCGCTCCGATCGAAGAAATACTTGACGGGAGAGAAACGGTCTGAACATAGGTATTGCCCGCGAAGGCATCATCCGCTATCCCGATCACGGGAAGATTGCGGTAGACCGAAGGCACGTTCACCTCAGCGGAATTTCCGGTGTACTGCTCTAAATAACAGTAGCGAGACTCTACAACGAAGGAGAAATTATCGTAGGGGATCTCCGGCGAAAGCAGCATATCGCGTTCCGCAGGATCGGAGAGCGAAAACGATGCCCCGCTCTCCGTCATGAGCGCAGGCGCGGTGCCGCCATAGAAAGCGTTCACGCGTGCAATCTGCTCTCCGCTGAGCGCACTTCTTTTCTCTACATAGAGAATCAAAGTCTCGCTCTCATTGACAAAAGTCAGCGATGCATATGCAGACGAACGCGTCCACTGCGCATACAGTGTGACCGAACCGCTCTCGAAGTGTCCCATCTCCTCGCCGACGGGCTGTCTGCCCGCCTCATCATACGACCAGTAGCCGAAGGTATAGACGGGCGCGCCCATCGCCTCCGTGAGCGCCGCCGTAAAAGTCTCGTCCGCACTCACATCGAGCGGCTCACCCTCGTTCGCCGTTGCCGTGACCGGAGTCACCGTCGCCGCAACGGGAAGATTGGGCATCAGCGTGACGGCAATATTCGTCTGACGTTCATGCCAGTGCGCATAAACGGTAATATCCTGCGCAGGGATCGTGTCAAAAACATAGGGAGTCGTCCCCTCCGCATCCGTGAACCAACCGTCAAAGACATAGTTCGCGAGGATGGGTGATTCAGGCGCCGCCAACGCCTCCCCCGCTTCGCCGGTGACATCGTTGACGAGCGAGCCGCCGCGACTGTCGAACGTGACCGTATAGAGCTTCGTCCACTTGGCGTAGACGGTGATATCCGCCGCGGGCATGGTGTTTGTCGCAAAGATAAATTCGCGGGTATACTCTGCATCCCAGTACCAGCCGTCAAAACGATACCCTTCTCGGGTGGGCTCTTCCGGCGCCACCAAATAAGCATGCTTTGGATAATTGACGGCATCAACGGGCGTACCGCCGCAGCTGTCGAAGGAAAGACGGTATCCTGTCTGATCACCCGATTCCGAAGACGGGAGCGTCGTATCGATCGTCGCATGATCGCCTGCTCCGCCGGGAAGATCGGGCGTGCGGGACGCACTCGCGTCGCACGCCGCAAAAACCCCTGCGGAAAGAGTAAGTGCAAGAGCCGCCGTTATGACAATCCGTTTTTTCATTGCTTACTCCTCCTCACCGTTTGTTTCCGCAGAATTATCCTCAGCGGATTCCGAGTTTGTCTCTGTCTGACTCTCGCAGACTTCTTCAGACGATCCTTCGGAAGAGTCTTCGGAAACCTCCGCATCCGACGCATCCTCTGCCGCACTTTCAGCAATGATTGCGTCATCCGGCGATTCTTCTGAGTTTTCTCCGTCCGGAGCATTCTCCGTGTTCTTCTTTCTGCGCAGCAACAGAAGCACAACGACCACAACCGCAACGACCACGACCACGCCTGCAACGCTCAGACCGATGATCAGACCAAGGTTGCTCGACGTACCGGGATCCGGCGCAGGATCGATGCCTGGACCGGAATCCGGCGTCTCGCCCTTCAGCTCGGCAATTTTCGCAACTGCGCTCTGAAGTTTATCGACGTAGTCGGCAAGGAACGCCTTCTGCCCTTCCGTGAGCATGTTGTAATTGGTATTCATCTGCGTGACTTCCGCTTCGTCCTCAAGCGTAAGCGCATCAACGTCAAGCGCGATCAACCAATCAAGAATGGCTTGTGTTCCGCTTTCGATCACCTCTGCCGTATACTGCTGCTCTCCGAAGAAGAACTCATAAATGACAGACTCAAATCCGGTTGCATTGACGGGAATGATCATATCTGCCATCTGATAGCCGATCATGTAGGTGAAGTTGTTGTACATCTCGATCAGTGTGATCGTCTCCGTAGCATCCGTCGTCGCCTCAACGGCGGGAGCCTCCAACCCCTTGAAAATATACTTAGGATAGTATTCACGAGGAACCGTATTGATCGAATCGGCAATCAATCCGATGCCCATATAGAAGAACGCACTGGGTCCGATACTCTTAACGGATGCCGGGATCTCGACCGCATGAATATTGCGGCAATATGCCATAGCGAAGTCACCGACGCGGCTGGTGCCGTCAAGGATCACATAAGGCCGCATATTTTCACCGACTTCACGCATCTGCAGTCCGTTGGGCACGGAAACCAGTTCATATGTTCCGTTCTCCAGATAACGATACAGCCCGCCGTACGAAGCGTCCACAAAGAAGGCCTCATTGGCTTCGTCAACGGTGATCTGAAGAAGTCCGGAACAACCTGCAAACGCGGGCGAACCTATGATCTCAAGCGACGCAGGCAAATGGATCGTTCGGATACGGGAATTGAAGAACGCTCCTCCGCCCAAGCCGACAAGCTTGTCCCCAAGTTCCACGGCGGTAATATTACCCGTCAAGGCGGAGCCGTTTTCAGTTTCCGTAGGAACATAGAAAGCGCCGCTATAGATCTGCACCGCGTTAGGAAGCGAAACAGTACCGGAAATGTTCAGACAGTTATAGAATGCATTGTCGCCGATCTCAATCGCATCGCTGAAATCGTTATTGCTGATCGCGGTACCATAGAAGCTGCGCGCATCGAAATATTCAACGCCCGACAGATCGATGTTCCTGACCGCACTTTCCTCAAACGCGCTGACGCCGATATAGCTCGTCGCCCCGTTCAAAGTAACATCGGTAAGCGCCGTTGTCTGGAAGAATGCATACGAATCGATAAATTCAACGCCCGAAAGGTCAATGCTCGTCATTGCCGCATTTCCTGCAAAGGCGTACGAACCGATTGCTTTCACGCTCTCGGGGATAATGACTTCCGAAAGGTAAGGCATGGGCAGAAGCTGCGTTCCGTCCAAAGCGACAAACGCATAATCACCGATAACACTTGCTCCGTCACGGAATTCGACCCGCATCAGGCGCGTATCGTTGAGGAACACACGATCCGCCATCGAATCGAGCGAAGCGGAGACGGTAACGTCCGTAAGCACGGGACAATTGGCAAATGCCATTGACCCGAGATCCGTAACGCTGTCAGGCAATACAAGTTCGGAAATATACGCACCGTTAAACGCATTCGCGCCGATCTGCGTAAGATTTGCATTTTCCGCAAACGTAAGAGAGGTGAGCTGCGCACAGTTCATGAAAGCGCCGTCTCCGATCGTGCGCACATTGCGTCCGATCGTAATTGTCCCGATTGCAGTACCCATGAACGCCCGCGCGCCAATAGAGGTCACGCTGTCCGGAATCTGTACTTCGGAAAGCGAACCGCAGCCATTGAACAAATCAGCGGGAATACTTTCAAGATCGCTGAGGAATACAACGGATTCAAGATCGCCGCAATCCGCGAATACGCTCTCTCCGAGGTAAGCAAGACTTGCGGGAAGAACGACACGAACGATACCCGTACCGCGGAACGCACGCGCCTCGATGCGTTCAACACCCTCCGCAACGATCAGCGTCTTGCCGTCCAAAGAACGATTATTCGCATAGGCATTGGCATGGATGACTGCAACGCCTTCTCCTACCGTGACGGTATCGCTGCTGCCCGCAACGGGATATGCGGGAGGCACAAGGACGGGTTCGTTGCCGCCTACCGTCACCAGCATAATATAAGTCTCGCCTGCATCGATCGTACTCTCTTCGGCGTAATAATTGCTGACGCCGCGCAGTGAAACAGCTTTCAGCGACGAACAACCGGAGAATATATCGCTTCCGAGAGATGTAAGACGTTCTCCGCCGTCAAGCGTGACGCGTTCCAATGCTGTGCAGCCGCTGAATGCACTGTTCCCGATGGAAACAACGCCTGCGGGAAGATCAAACTGCGCCAAGGAAGTACAGTTCATAAATGCCCCGTCACCGATCGCGGAACATGTCGCTCCGTCGGCAAACGTAACGGTCGTAAGCGAAGAACAGCCTGCAAAAGCATTCTCGCCGATCCGATCGACGGGATTATGGAAAACAATGCTCTGCAGCGACGTCATGCCGCGGAATGCGGCAGAAGCCACCGTGGATGCATAGTAATCCAGATGCTCGATCGCCGTTCCCGCAAAGAAATCGGAATTAAGCTGCGTCGTCTTGCTCAGCGTCACATTCTCAAGAGCGGAACCATAGAACGCACGAGCGCTCCCGAAACGAAGGTTGCTCAGATCCGCCTCGCTCAGGCTGACCGTATTGTTGAATGCGTTTTCGTAGATACCGGTTACCCGGCTGAAGTCAAACGTTGCAAGTCTGACGCAGTCACGGAACGCATCCGACCCTATGACCAGGCTCTGCGTCGTGCCCTCTTCCGACGTTCTCTCAAAGAAAGCGTCCCATGTCACACGATTTTCCGTAACCGTCCCGGAGACGGTGATCCCGTCTACCTTATAACTATTATTATCCGCGTCGTAAGAAAGACCGCTCTTGTTATCTTGGCTCGCATCATACCAGACGACCTCTTCAAGCTGTTCACAACCCTTAAACGCATTATAAGAGATTGCGATCAGCGAAGAAGGCAGGAATATCCTCCGGAGCGAAGAATTCTCAAAGCAGGAAAGCCCGAGCGTCGTCACGCCTTCGGGAATGATGACGGTATCGATATCCTTATTCTCAAAGAAAGGACCCTCGCGCGTTGCCACCATGTATCCCATATTGGTAATACCCATATCCGCCGGGATAACAAGGATATTGCGTTGATCGCCGTCCTCATCGACATAAGTGTCCGTGTATCCGGGACCGTTATAGTCGTAGCAGTACATGCTGTATGTCGTGTACTCTTCTCCGATGGTAATATAGAATGTTGCCAAAACGGCGCCCGCATTCAGATAGAGTTCCACCGTCCCCTGCTGCTTACACAGCACGCGTGCATGTGAAGCATCGGATTCAAGGACCTCAAGAAGTCTCGGATCGCCCGAAGTCCAAGTAAGGTTCGGAATACTGTCCAGATACCACGGTTCGAGGGAAGGATACAAGATGAGTTCCGAACCGTTATCCACGGAGATCGAATTGCCGTTGACCGCACGCGAAACCCCGAGCGTAAGGTTATCGTATGAACCGACGGAGAGCGATTGAAGCTGAATATTGCCTGCCGTGCCGGAAACACGCACTTGGAACGTGAACGCCTTGCTTCCGTCCGCATCGGAGGGATAAGGATGATCCGCAGAACCGGGCGCATAAGCGCTGATGGTCGCCGTTCCTTCACCTGCCGCATACAATCTTCCGTTGTCTACGCGAACGATACTCTCATCGCTGCTCTCCCATAAAACATCGTGGATCATGGGATCGGGCGACGTCTTCGTGAAATTATCGGGCGTAAGCGTATCGTTGCGGCTGTTGTAAGTGAACGTCACCTCGCTGCCGCACGTCGGACAGACAAAATGTCTGGACTCATACCCGGAACCCGAAGCCTGTGCAATGATGTCTGCAAACAGCGTGCCCGCCGGATATCCGTCGGGTAAATCGTTCGCCGTCACCTGACGCACCGTCCCGGTCTCGGGATCATAATAATAATCTCCGTCGGCATATGTCAGCCCTGCATGTTCGTCGTAAACAAAATCACACTGTGTCCCGTGCGCATTGAGATGCGAGCAGGCATACGTCGCATAATTGTATACTTTGACTTCAAAATCAGCAACCGCTTCGAAGCCATCCACCAACAGACTACCCGAATCATCGGTCAGATTTAACGCACTGCCCGCATTCATCAGAAGCGTCTGTCCGCCAATGGAATTCTCAACGCGCGATCCGCTCCCGTCCACATAGCTGGCGACAACATCAACTTTGTTGACTTCCGGAGTTGTGAGCTGAACCAGATATACGCCGGAATTGAGCGCATAGTCGTCAACGCGGACACCGATATACTTTCCGGTCTGTCCTTCGACCGTCATAAACTGATCAAGCCAGTCTGTGATCTCTACCGTCACTCTGTTGACCGCTCCGCGCGAACTGTCCACGGGAATAGAATACTCCGTAAGCCAGTCCACAGCGCCGGTCTCTTCCGTCGCCCAGTCAACATCGCTGTCCGCCTCCTGATAGGAGAACAGCTGTACTGCCTGTACATAGTGATTGTCATAGAGATACAAGTCGAGATATGCATTGCGGATCTTGGTCATATCCGTCGAATCATACTCGTACCGGATAGAACTTTCATACACGACAGGCGCTTCATAGTCCACATAGAAGGTGAACGTCTGCGTCTGCTCTTCCGCAGTTCTTCCGTTGTAATAATTGCGCGCCGTAAATGTGACGGTATATTGCGTATTATTCTTGAGTCCGTATTCAGAAGGGCTTAGCCCGATCTCCGCATAACCGGGCGTCGTGGAATAGGATTTGTTAACATTATTGATGGTGTCCTTCCAGACCACTTCCCCGGTAACGGTATTCTCAATCACGACATCCATATATTGAACGGCGCGGAGAAGTCCGAAATAGACGGCATAGAATTCATATACGCCGTACTGACTCTGACCGATCGCGACCTTATCCGTCGAAGCCGTAATACCGCTCTCCTCCCCTTCCGCAAGATCGTAGACATATTGTCCGAGCGGGAGATAGGTTTCGGAACCTTCATAATATCTGCCGATCATGACGGATTCGTATACTGCCGCAATCGTCTTGTCCTCTTCCTTTATCGCGGAATTGTTGGCATCCGCGCTGACCTCGTACGCCGTCGCGTCAAAAACAGGCGCCTCCAGCCAGTCGCCATAGAATGCAAGATAAGGAATGGACAGATCGACGCCGTTTTCAGCCGCATCGTTGAGCATGATGTAGCCCTCTACATACATACCGTTTTCAAAATTGGCGTCAAGATACGCTTTCTCATCGTCCGTCAGCGAGATGGTCACGGTAATGGTCGCATCTTCGCCTGCAGCGAGCGTCACAGCGCCGTCCGCTCGATACTCGCCGTTGACATAAAACTCTTTTTCCGCATGGTCGAGCATATAGCTCAATTCGGAAACTGTAATGTTATCGATGGAGACGCTCTCCGTCATAACACTCGCGTCCAGCGTATAATTCTTTGCGGACGACGACGTATTCTTGACGTGGAACTCCATCGTGTAAATTCCTTCCCTTTCGGGATCATCGCCCAGCTCAAGCTTTGGTTTGGAGTTGTTCTCAACATACAGATACGCCTCTGTCGCGATCGCCTTGCTGATATCTCCAAGCCCTGCTCCCTGGCGACGAACGGAATACGGAAGTCCGCGCTCATCGTTGACGATCGTCGCCGTGCTCATCAACAAAGAGTTGACGCGATCCGCCAGATCCTTCCCCGTGAGATCGGTTGTCTCTTCGACATGCTGACGAAGCAGCGCTACGGCACCCGCCATATTGGGCGACGCCATGGATGTACCGCTGTAAATGCTGTAACCGCCGACGACGGACGAAGTGATCTCACCGCCGTGCGCGGTGATCTCCGGCTTGATTTTCAGATCGGGTGTAGGCCCCCACGCCGAGAAATCAGACATGAAGGGACCCGCTTCGTAATCCTTATTCAGATAGATCGTACCGGTATTGAGGGCAACGAGAGACTGACCGATATCTGCCGTAACCGTACAGGTGGGAATTTCCTTGCCCGTACCAAGAGAGGCGGTGATACGACCTGACTCATTATTATATATAATGCAGGCAACCGCTCCGTTCTCATAAGCGATACGCTGTTTTTCTTCGAAGTCCGTCTCGCCACGGGAAACAACCGCGATACAATTACCCTGCGCGAGTGCACGACGCACCGCCGCGGTATAGTTGTTGGATCGACCGTATCCGGGAACCACGACAAAATTGAATGTGCCGTCCTGCGCATCACCGAGAAGTTCCTCGACAAAATCGCCCTGCTCTCCGGCAGCATTGCTCGATTCATTGAAATAGATCGCTGTTCCGTCAGAAAGTTCCATATAAGAGGATTTCTGACCGGAAATGGAGGCAACGGAAAGCGCGCCCGCGTACGTCGAAGGCGAACCGACCGTACCGCTGTCAGGATTGGATGTAAGATTCGTGGTGCCGTAAGCGCCGTTCTGCGCAGCACTGCCCGAATTGGATGCAGCAACGACCAGATTGATGCCCGCTTCATACACCTTGTCATACACTTCATTGACGGCTGTCTCATCGATCTCGCGCGAGAATCCCGCGGAAACGCCGAGTGACATGTTGATTACGTCGGTACCCAATGTGATACAGTCAGCGATCGCCGCAAGCATATCATCGGTCTCGGCACCGCCCTCCGTACCGTCCTGCAGATCGGGGAAGACCTTGCAGATCATGAGCTGCGCATTGGGCGCAACGCCGATGAAAGTCTCACCGTTTTCAAAGGCTTCACCATCATCCGCCGTCACATTCTCGTCTTTGCCCGCTATGATTCCGGCGACATGGTTTCCGTGCGACGATGTCTTGGGGAACACGTCGGGATCATTGTCTGCATAGTCGTATGCAAACGGAACTTTTGCATTATAATAGACGTCGTCTGCAGATATGGCGCCGCCCTGCGTACTAGCCGCCAGGTTTTCCATATTTGCTTCGACATCTGCCTTCGTGAGCTTTTGCACCTCAGGCATTTCCTGGAAAGCGGTATGGTCCTTATCATACCCCGTATCCAGCACGGCAATGAGAAGACCGTCACCCTGATATTCGATGTCAGACGAATCGTAAATTCCGGTATCGTAAACGTTGACCACATTCTCCGTTACGGTCGCCTGCGGGACAGAGTACACCTCCGAGTAAATAACATTCTTGACACATGCCATAGACTGGATCGCGGACACATCCTCGTCTTTGACCACGAGCGAAACACCGTTGACAACGGATGTATAGCTGTGGCGAAGCTCATACGAAATAGAGCTGTTTCTTAACGAAGCCAAGAAGCCGCTCTGCTCCCGCTGAAGGGACGCCGCATAGGAATCCCCCTCCGTCCCGTTCACATACTCCGTGAAATCAGCATATCTTCTCTGAACGGAAGAACTGCCAAGATACACGTCGAGCATGGAATCCGAGTTCATTTCCACGATGATACGGCGCGTACCGTCGCTCTTGGTCTTTGCCTGCGCGGCGGCAGACGTCAGCAGATCCTCATTGAGATTCTGCTTCGTGTTGAGCTGATCACCGAGCGCATCGGTCACATCGATGATCTTCTCGCTGCCCGTTCCCGACCCCGTCTGCGTGCCGGACATAGCCGCAGGCGTCGCGCATGCCGCCGACGCCCCCAGACATCCTGCCAAAGCAACCGTAGAAAAGGAAACGAGTAGTCTTCTGATTCCTGCTTTCACTGCAATTCAGCCTCCAAAAGTATTACTGCCGTGCGTTTGCAGAACAGCAAATCATATTTGCGATAAAATCCTCACATTCTGCGCACAATTTTATCACAAATCAGTTCCGTTACACAAAAAAGCTTTCCCGGGAGACATCTCCCCGGAAACCCCGCTTCCTGCGCAATCATAAATGGCCGTTCCTGCAATATCGCCTTTTTTTGTCCGTAACCGACATAATTTCAGATAATATGTCAAGTACAACGTGTATATTATATAAAAAATATGTATGAAACAAAAGTATTTTGACACCCTTTTATCAAATTCAAAGGTTAAAAAAAACTTATATTTCAATTGCAAAATCCTTATAATTGACCTAAAAATCAAAAGACAAAAAGCAGAAGCAATCTTTTCCCGGACAATTTCTTTATTATATATCTTCTGCAATAATTACATTTATATCCTGTAAAAAAAGCATGCGTTCACGAAGCCCAACGCCGGATGCAGATGAAGAACGATATGCAAATATCCCCGCATAATCGCGGGGATATTTGCATGTGTCGGCAAAAACAGGAAGGACCGGATATCAACAATCGGATCGCCCCTCCGATATCAGACGGCGGCATCTATTTTTAGTACGGTGTTGAGGAGCACGTCCGCGCCCTTCTTGCAGTTTTCAACGGGCGTATGCTCCAGCTCGCAGTGGCTGTGGCCGCCGTCCGAAGGGACGAAGATCATCGTCGTTGGCACGATATCCGCAGCGAACTGCGCGTCGTGACCGGGGCCGGAGTACATGCGCATGGAAGGATAGCCCAGCTCTTTGGCACTCTCCTCGACGAAGTCCACATAGGGCTTGTGGAAGGCGACCGTCGCGCGGCTCCACGCTTCCTCATAGGAGAAGGCGCACTTTTCGACCTCGGAAGGGATCTTCTTGATAATGTCGATGCACTGCTGCACGACGGCGGGATCCTGATGGCGCGCATCCAGCGTGAACTTTACAAGATCGGGAATGATCGTGTGGATATTGGGGTGGCAGGAGATCTTGCCCAAGGGATTTTCGCACGGGACGCCGCACATCTGCGTGGTGAGGTCCGCCTCGGGCGCGGGCGCGGCGGGATATACCTGTTCCGCAAGCGCCATTAAGGCGAGGATCTTTGTTGCGCCGTCCGGGCGGATGCAGGCGCGCTCGCACGCACCGCAGCCCACGCAGCCCGTCATCTGCGCGAGTGCGCCTTCGCCGTTTGCAAAGCGCACGGAGCGCACGAACCGATCGGGCGAGAGCCCCTTGGGGCACGCCGCGGCGCAGGGCGCGTCATGACAGAGCATGCATGCGGACGCAAGTTCTGCAATGCGGATAGATAGCTGTTTCATGGTGTGACCTCCGTTGGACGGCGCGCGCCGCACCTTTAGAGATGCTTTGCACGCTTGACAAATTTTCCTTCGCCGTAGCTGCCGACGTATTCGCCGTCGTCATAGACGAGCTTGCCGCGCAGCCAGGTCTGAACGGGATAGCCGTGCAGGCGCTTGCCTTCCCAGATGGTGTGGTCGTAGTCGGAGTGCATGTTCGCAACGGAGATCGTGAAGTCCTTTTCGGGATCGTACACGACGAGATCCGCGTCCTTGCCGACGGCGATCGCGCCCTTTTGGGTGCAGCCGAAGATTTTGGCGGGGTTGGTCGCGCACAGTTCGACGGCGCGCTCGTAGGTGATCTTCCCCTTTCCCGCCGCGTCCAGCATGTAGGGATAGAGGTTCTCGATGCCCGCGCAGCCGTTGGGGATCTTGGTGAAGTCCTCCTTGCCCCAGTCCTTTTCCGCCTGCATGAAGGGGCAGTGATCGGTCGCGACGGTGTCAATAAAGCCGTCCGAGATCGCCTTCCAGAGCGCCTCGCGCGATGCCTCGCCCTTCATGGGCGGCGAGCAGACGAAGTTTCTGCCGTCCTCGCGCTTGTAGACGTCGCAGGTAAATTCCAGATACTGCGGGCAGGTCTCGGCATAGATCTTCACGCCGCGCGCCTTTGCCTCGCGCACCGCCTCTACGCCGCCCGCATTGGCAAGGTGGACGATATACAGCGGCGCACCCGTGTATTCCGCCCAGTAGATCGCGCGCCTGTCCGCCTCCTCCTCGACGAATTCGGGGCGGGAGAGGTAGTGATACCAGGGCGAGAGCTTGCCCTCGCGCTTAAACTCGGCGACTTTGGCGTCGATGACGTCGCAGTTTTCGGCGTGTACGTTGACGAGGATGCCCGCCTTCTTCGCCTCCTCGAGGACGGTGAGGATATTGCCGTCGTCGATCATCATGTTCTCCCTGCGGTAGACCATGAAGCACTTGAAGGAAGTGATGCCCGCCTCCGCCGCAACGGGGAACTCGGAGAGCAGCTTGCCGTCGTCCAGATTGGTTATCGCGACGTGGAAGGCATAGTCGGACGCCGCAACGGGCGCGCACATTGCCATGCGCTTTTCCACCGACTCCATGATGCCGTCCACCTTGTCGCCGTACTTCTTCTGCATGACGTAGTCAAATACCGTCGTCACGCCGCCGCAGACCGCCGCGCGCGTGCCCGCCTTGTAGTCGTCCGCAGAGACTGTGCCGCCGAACGGCATCGCGAGGTGGGTGTGCGCGTCGATCGCGCCGGGCAGGACGAGCTTGCCCGTGACGTCCACCACCTTGCTTGCCGCCGACGCATCGATCTTTCCGATGCAGGCGATCTTCTCGCCCGTGACGGCGACGTCCGCTTCAAACACGCCCTCCACCGTGACCACTTTCCCGCCCCGAAATAAGATATCAAACATAATTTACTCCTTTTTTCCTGCAAAACGGAGGAGCGGTTTGCCCCTCCGTTTTGCTCGGAAAGTAATCGCCTCCGCAAACATGCGGTGATCGGTTGGTTTATTTACGACCCAAATACGTAGCTGTCGAGATCGCTCAGGTCGACTGCATCGTGCACTTCCTCCCAGAACGCCGTGTAGAACACCTGCGAGAAGGTAAGGTTGCCGATCGCTTCCTGCGTTGCAAGGTCGGTCGAGCTGGGCGTCGTGCTTGCCGTGGAGCTGGTGTAGTACTGCGAAAGGATGTCGCGCGTCGTGTTAAATTCACTTTCGACCATCGTTCCGATCGCATTGAGATTTGATTCGGTGACGGTGGTGCCGTCCACGACCAGCTTTGCGACCTCGGAAGCCATGTACTGCTGGTGATAGAGCGAGACGCTGTCACCTGCCTCATAGACCAGAGCGCCCGTATCGTTGCCGGCGACGCCCATCTCTGCGGGATCGGCGTGAGTGCATGCCCATGCCCAGCCCTTGATGGATGCGCGCAGGAATGCCCTGACCGTATCCTGGTTTGCCGCCGCCCATTCGCTGTCCACAAACAGGCAGTCCTCCATCATCGCGACATCGGTATCGCGCATGTAAATGACGTTCAGTTCGTCAAGATCGTACCCCTCTTCCAGGACAAGTCCCAGTTCGTTGTACGTCATTGCCGATGCCCAGTGCAGCTCGCCCGTCAGAAGCTGGTTCATGTCATAGCTCTGCGAGGTCAGCTCGGTATCCAGCCCGAGGGAGGCAAGATATGCCTGCAATTCGTACTGGTTGCCGCCCAGCCAGTTGCCGACGCTCTCGCCCGCTTCGACTTCCGTCTCCTCGCCCTGCGTCTCCTTCATCGAGACGATGGTCATGCCCGAATCCTGATAGAACTGGGCGATCGCCATCAGAGACGAGCCGTTTGCAATGGAAGGCAGCAGGTTAGAGACCCACGTCGTGCCGAACTGCGCGTTGCCGCTCTCCACGGCATCGATCTCGGACGTCGTGCCGCCCTCGACGATGGTGACATCCAGTCCCTCTTCTTCATAGAAGCCCAGCACGTCCGCCGCGTAGTAGCCCATGAACTGGGACTGACGCAGCCACTTGAGCTGAAGCGTGACCGGGGTGAGCTCACCGTCGGAGCTGTTGTCCGGGTCGTCCGATTCGGCGGGTGCGCATGCTGCAAAGGACAGCATCGCCGCTGCGAGCAGACCGGAAGCTACAACAAGGGGAAACTTTTTCATAATGGAAACCTCCACAAAAATTTAAAACAGGTTCAGGATTTTCTCTGCGAAGCGTGCCAACGGATGGCGCGTTTTTCGATGACCGCAACGATCGCATACATGATGAGTCCGATGACGACCGCCATAAAGATGTATGCCCACGCCGCCGTACGGTTTTGCGTATCGAACGCCGTCTTGAACACCTTTCCAAGCCCGATCGACGTCGTGTAGGCGTAGATCTCGGAGATGAACACCGCCGCCATTGCCGTTGCGACGTTGATCTTGAGCGCCGTAAAGGTATTGGGCAGGGAGGCGGGAAGCCGCATCTTGACAAAGCTCGTTGCCGAGGAAGCGTTGTACACCTTCATGAGATCGCCCGAGAAAGGTTTGACGGTATTCAGTCCCTTATAGGCGTTGACCGCCATGCCCGCCATACAGGTGATGATGACGATGACCAGCTTTGCCGCATAGGGCGCGGACGAGCCGAACATGTTGTTGATCGCGGGCGCTAAGGCAACGACAGGCGCGGAGACCAGAATGGTGAGGATGACGAGCACCCCTCCGCCCCACTTGCGGCAGACGGTCGCAAGCAGCGCGCAGCCGTAGCCGAGGAGCGCACCTAAGAGATAGCCGGGAATGAGCGCCGAGAGCGTGATGCCGGCATTGTACATCATCGTGCCGAAGTTTGCGACGGCATAGTTAAAGATGCCGATGCTCGTTGTGGTCGTCGTGACCTGCGTGAGCGCGTTGGTCGTCGAGAATGTCTTGTCGAACGGGAACGGGAGCTGGGAATAGGTCTGTCCCAGTATCGCATGCAGTGCACCCGTCTGCCAGAGGACGAACACGAGGACGAGAAGAAGCAGAAAGTAGACGGCGCTGTCGATCTTGTTCCAGAAATACCGAAATCTGCGCCACTTGAAATTGGTCTTTTTCATCGTTCGCACCTCAGTCCGTCGACTTCCAGCGAATGACAAAGTGCCGGACAAGTTCTACCAGATAGAAGATGAGCACGCCCGCGAGGATCGCCATGAAGATATACCCCCAGCAAAGATCCCAGCGGCTCGCGTACTGCGAAGCGAAGATGCCGTACCCCAGTCCGCCCTGCGTGCGCAACAGCTCCGTGAAGATGACGGCGCAGAATGCCGAGGGCGCCGCGAGCTTGAGCCCGACGAACATGGAAGGGAGCGCGGCGGGGAACATGAGCTTGGTGTAGACCTGATATGTATTCGCCGCGGAGATCTTCAAAAGTTCCTTTCTCTCCCGGTCCACCGCCTTGAACCCCGCGAACGTGTTCGCCGCAATGGGGAAGAAGGACATGTATGCCGCCATGAACATCTTGGATGTGAACAGCTCCGGGAAAATGGAGAGAAAGATGGGCGCAAGCCCGAGCATGGGGATCATCTGCGAGACGAGCAGCAGCGGATACCCCACCTTCTGCACGGGGAGGAACAGGCTCATGAGAAGCGCGAACACGATCCCTAGCGCAAAGCCGATGAGAAAGCCGAGAATGGCGACGCTCAGCGTATCCCACAGATAGCTCCAGATCGTTGCGCCGCACAGCGAATAGGACTGCGTCGCCGTCTGAACAGTATCGGTGGAGAAACACCAGTAGATCATGTCGTACAGGTGCGGGAATACGGTGTTCGAGCCGCCGGACGCCTGCACTGCCGCCGCAATGATCTCCCACACCGCGAAGAATCCGATGAGCCAGACGATCGTCACCAGCCAGCGCGGCGGGATAAATTCCCTGGATGCCCTCTGTTCCTTTTCCTGCGCAGTATGACTGCCGCGCATACGATCACACCCCCTCGAAGTCGGAACGGATCTCCGCAATGTAGTCATAGTACTCCTCTGTTTCTCGTATCTGAGCGCAGCGGGGACGGTTGAGGTCGATATCGAGCACCGCCGAGACCCTGCCGGGATGCGGGCTCATGACGACGACCTTGTCAGACAGATAAACCGACTCGCTGATGTTGTGCGTGACAAAGACAACGGTCATCTTGTTTTCCTTCCAGATGCCCAGCAGATCGTCGTGCAGCTTCTCGCGCGTAAATTCGTCGAGTGCGGAGAAGGGCTCATCCATTAAAAGGATCCCGGGATTGACCGCAAGCGCCCTCGCGATAGAGACACGCTGCTGCATGCCGCCCGAAATCTCGTAGGGATAGCGGTGCGCGAAATCCTTCAGCCCCACCATCTCGAGCATGTGCTCCGCGCGGTCGCGGCGCTCGCCCTTGGGCAGGTGCATGATCTCGAGCGGCATCTCGACATTCTTTAACACGGAGCGCCAGTCATAGAGCACCGCGCTCTGAAAGACCATGCCAAGCTTTCTTGCCATGCGCGCCTGCGTCGGACTCATTCCGCCCACGCTGACCGAACCCGAAGTGGGCGCGATGAGATCGGCGATGATGCGCAGGAGCGTCGTCTTGCCGCAGCCCGAAGGGCCCAGGAGAGAGACAAAGGAACTGCTCTCGATCTCAAGATTGACATCGGTGAGCGCCGTCACCTTGTCGCCCTTATCTGTCTCATAGACCATGTTGAGGTTTTCAATGCTGATCCTCCCCTCTTCATGATCCGCATAATACTGCGTTGCGACTGCCATATTGAGTCTGTCCCGAATCGCGATCCTTTCCATAATAACTCCTTATAAGATTTTCTTATCCCTCACTCTGCCTCGGCTCAGCCGTGCTTGAAATGAAAGGAAGATTCTTCCAATTCCATCATATGAATTTTTGCCATGTTTTTGCAAGAAAAACACTGTATTTTGTTTAATGAAATATATTTATCATTTCAGATGTTTTTTCGTATATATAAGCAAGGCTTATGATACTGCCCATTTGTTTCTGGAAGAAATGAGCCAAACTTAACCGTTCGAGTAGAAGCCAAACGGCGGACAATGCAGACATACCGATACAAACATCAATGAAACAATCCCGCAAAAATAGTAATGAGTCCGGTTCTACGCCGAACTCATTGACAAGTGAAATATTAGATTACATCGGAAAGTTAGCATTTCGTATTCAAAAATTCACGCAAGTCGACTCTCGCCCAACCCATCACGTCCGCATGATCCCGAAAAATATCTACGGTACAGTTATCAATTGAAAATAGTACAGATAATGAATAATCTGTTGAAAGATTCTTCGCTCCCTGTCATAATAGCGCCCCGGCGATAGATGCACGCGAAGCGACTGATACAAGTATTGTTCTCCTGTAAGAACCGCTTGAAACAGTGATTTATCAAATATAGCATTTGCTTGAAGGGACAATAAACTTTTTTTGGCAAGCGGGAATACCCTCATCCAGGAATCGTAATCCACCGCATTGACCTGCTTGATCGTGTCTGAAAGATATTTGTCCCCTTCCTGTAAAATGTGTTTGTTACACTTTTCTATAATCAGGTTGGCTTCCCGCAGGAGCTCAGCACTTGACGGTTGTTTTTTGAGATAGAGGGCGTAAAAGTGGATGATCACTGATTGGACAGTAACTTTCCGCTTCATCTGTTTGCCCCCTTACGATTTTCTCATGTAGATATACTAATATAAAAGGGGTAGCCGTTTTTCCCGCTTTTTCGGCACCCCTGCACACTATTAAATTCTACAGCAGACCAGCATGTTCTATTTTTAGGAAAAAAGAGGCAAGTGTCCTTGCCTCAGAAGCTTTTCATATGAATTGTCCACAGCTCGTTTTAACGCGCGTCGAAGTGCCCTTCTTCTCCGTGTACTCAGTCACCTGGTTATGCTCGTTATATTCATAATTATAACTGATGCCTAGCTCGTTGTCAATATGCTGCGTTAAATTTCCAAATTGGAGTAGTTAAAAATTTGCATTTCAAATAAAAAATAACAGCTGTAACGGTGTACAACTGTTATTATTTTTTTAGGCTTTCTGTCGGACGATCTTTTCTGGAAATAATGCTTCAAATTCCTCTATCGTCCCTTCTTGGATCAGGTTTTTTTGACAAACAATACAATTACTGATATCCCCATAGATGATATAATAACAATCCCCCACATCCAATACTTTTTTAATCTTCTTCATTGGTTTCTGCAAGGGTTTCGGCCATATCGGGCTTTCTACTACAATGTTTTCCGAATCAATTTTTATATTGTACTCCCAACGAAAGGGCAACTCCATACGAGCAAAGAATAGCTGTAACAATACCGCCGCAATTAACGCTGCTGAAAATATGAGCCACTCTATCATGTCTCCGCCAAGAATAAAAAATAATATCCCGTCTAGAAAAATAACTGCACTCACTACTATACAGGAGAGACAAAAAAAATATTTATTTCGTCTTTTCATTGTCTTTCTTTGAATCTCGTCAGACACTACCCCGGAAAAAACAATCAAAATTCCCTTCTCCTACTTTTACACGCCAAATATTTGATCAATAATCCATCGCAGCCCTGATGCAACCGAGCTAACAAATAGAAATTTGGTTACAGTTTCCCCCAAATAGAAACTTGACCAAGTAAACAAATTACGCAGAATTCCTGGCCTTGCAGCAGCTATTAGCCCCTTAGCAATTTCATAACTAACGCTATCTTTCATCAGCTCCTTGCCGAGAAGCCCCTTTAAAGCTAACTTATCAAAAGCACCAGCGTATCCACCTAAATAACCAATTCCAAAAGTTACTGCCCCTTTTGCAAATCCAGCAGCTCCCGCTTTTATCATACCTCCAACAGACCATTCTCTATCGGTACGCAATCCATACTCTAAGGAATATGAAGCCATCCCAGCAGCTGCGCCAACCCCAAGAGCGACACCAAATGCAGCACTTGCAGTCATTCCGAAGCTAATCAATCCTGCTGATGCTAACCCAACGACACCGCCCAAAGCTAAAATGCCCGCCATTGCTCCGCCCATAACGGCTCCGCCCACAATGGCTCCAAACAGCCCCCAGCCTCTCTGCCCTGCATTATAGGCACTTATACCATTCATTGTACCGGCTATCACGGCTCCCAAAACGATGGTTCCCAGGAAAAAGCCAAATAATGTCCCATTGGGATCCACATGCATGACGGGATTATTCCCGCAATATGCATAAAGATTGAGTCCGTTATTGTATGTCGGATCAAGGTATTTGAGGCTATCCGGCGAGATGAATCTCCCGATTTCGGGATCGTAATAGCGGCTGTTCAGGTAATAGAGTCCGGTTTCCGCATCGTAGTAGTACCCGCGATAGCGGAACGGGTTGATATTCAGGATTTCCGAGCCGACCTGCGACAGAAGGTTGCCCCACGCATCGTATTCGTACAGCCCGAGCAAATTCCAGCAGGAATCATAGATGCCGATGATATCGCCCTGCAGGTTCTTGCGGTAGAAATATTTCTGTCCGTTGTATTCGAAATTATAACTGATGCCTAGCTCGTTGTCAATATGCTGCGTTAAATTTCCCGCAAACCAATTACACCACAGAAAATACCCCCGAGCAGAAACTCTGCCCGGGGGAAGGAATAGGATAGTGTTTTTTCAATCTTGTAATAATATCACTTGATCATATTTTGGAGAATAAAGAATTCGTATATTTTTATTATTAAATTTCATCCAATAATTCTGATACCCCGTCCTCGTTTTTCCTTCTCGCTTCCTACCGCTTGTTTTTTTATAATGCTTCCCGCCAAAAGCAAACGTTACCTGTAACTTCGCTCTCGGAAACAAAATAGAAACATTCTCGACATTCACCGTTTGCGCAGAGGCGCGTAATTCAACCGCATCTTCCATCCAATTCAAAATATTTGTACGTATTTTTTCATTGCGCACGATGAGATAAATGGTAGCCGCAACAAGGAACAACGCCGCAATACAGCAACCAACCACGGTAAATATGACTTCTGTCATGTCTTCGGAATTTTTGCCGCTTTCCAATACAACCCAAATAAGACAAGCAAAACCAATAATATAAAATACGCATCCGATAATCCCAAACAATAGAATGCGTTTTCTGCTTTCATACGAAAATGCTCCGTCTTGCAGTGTTGCAATGACTTGCTTTATCCCTGCTGACTTGTTATCCATATTGCCCTCTTTCCATTCATAAATAAATTATTTAAAAATTTTTTTAAGTAAATTAATGAGCCATAACGGTATTGCACTGGTTATTAAGCCAGAGTCTACTGCTGCATTGTTGAAAATTTTACCAGCAAGAGACCCACCTATAGCTCCGCCAATAAGCCCACCCAATTCAATTGAGGTTCCAATAGAAATTATTTTTGATATTTGAACGCCAAGAAATGTTTTTCCTGCCAGTGCAGCGCCAAACATTTCGCCATAAATGGATAATATGGAACTAAACAAATAGCTAAAGCCTGCAACTAAACCCCCTATACAAAAACCTTTTACCCATGCATGAGCACCTGCCCCGATTTCTATACGGCCAAACCCTTTCCCCTGTAGCTGTGAATTAAGATTCGAACCAAGTAAATATGCTGAGCCTACGCCCATTCCTACCATTATCGTACCCACAAAACCTCCAGCCCCAATACCTGTGGCTACTAAAGCAATCGATATGCCAAACATAAGCCCCGTAATTGCGCCGTTGCGAATTCCCGTAAAAACATTTTCTTGATGAATAGCTGCAGACAAACCGCCTATCGCCGCACCTGCAATAGTTAATGCTCCAACCGCTGCTAATAGCCCTACAATAAAAGTACTCACAGCAAAAAAACCATAGGGATCAGTATACATGACAGGATTGTTCCTGCAATAAGCATACAGGTTAAGGCCGTTGCATGTTTCAGGTTCAAGATAGGCCAAGCTATCCGGCGAGATGAATCTGCCGATTTCGGGATCATAATAGCGGCTGTTCAGGTAATAGAGTCCGGTTTCCGCATCGTAGTAGTACCCGCGATAGCGGAACGGGTTGATATTCAGGATTTCCGAGCCGACCTGCGACAGAAGGTTGCCCCACGCATCGTATTCGTACAGCCCGAGCAAATTCCAGCAGGAATCATAGATGCCGATGATATCGCCCTGCAGGTTCTTGCGGTAGAAATATTTCTGTCCGTTGTATTCGAAATTATAACTGATGCCCGACTCGTTGTCAATATGGTTAGTTAAATTTCCTGCAAGCCAATTACACCATAAAAAATACCCCCGAGCAGAAACTCTGCCCGGGGGATTAGGTTGGCGTCAATCTTCTTCATCGTATGAATATTTCAACATCAATGCCCATTGCAATATAAACGTAGTAGACGTCGCCATCATCACACTATGTAAAACAATCAGTATTGCAGACAGTACACACAACTTACCATCCATTTGTAATAGCACCATACTCACTTCAACAAAAATAAGCATAGCTGTCACAAGAAATAAATATAAAAAAGTAAATACGTTGATTTTGGATTTATTTTTATGATTAGAAGCATAGATATCGTGTTTTATATTCCACATCACTCCCAAGAGCCAAACCATTGGAAGAACTAACGCGTATATTAAATAAACACACAATATCCAGGAACCCGCAAAGGCTATTCTATATCCTAAATATAAACAGATAATACCTGTAAAAAAAACTGTCCCGCCATAATAGCCATTCCTTAATTTTTTATTCTTCATACGCTCATTGGTGGGAAATAGAAGCAAAAGCCATAAATCAATCCAAAGAAGAACTCCAATAATGATTGACTCTGCTACAGTAACCACAAAGCACATATAAACAAATAATAGGACACGAAAGGCAAAAGTTGCCCATTTTGCATTATTGTTCTTTATTTTCCATTGTCTGTTACAAATAAAATTTTTAACGCCCTCGCTCATGTCATCCTCGAAACGCATTACATATTGATTGCCATATATCCTCAAAGATATATCCTATTTTATTACCAATATCAATCACTGTTAAATAACATCCATAAACAAAATCTTTAATGCCCTGTCGAACCTGAGGAAGCCAATAATCAACAATGGATATTAATGTACCAATGCCTAAACCAACAAGAAAACCGACCACAAAACCAACTACAGGAACTGTGGATCCACCTACTAACATCCCTGTTAACGCACTGGTTAATAAGATTGACCCAACCCCAATAGATGCATCAACTAACGTGTCGCTAATGGCCCTTGACGGTTCTACTCCGCTTGCAATTGCTTGTGACAATGATACAATTGACTCAATAGCAACAGCGGCATATCCGAAAGCGTTAAGAACTTTGGAAGCGGAAGCCGTGCCCCTTCCAACCACATTAAAAAGATCTGTTCGTCCCGCATTACGAGCTAAGCCAGCTAAATTCGCTACTACCATAGCCGCGAAATACTCCATCGACGCTGCCCAATTTGAAATATGTTCTGGCGCAAACCCTGCATTATCCCTCATATTCACAGGATCATTTATACAATAAGCATAAAGATTGAGTCCGTTATTGTATGTCGGATCGAGGTATTTGAGGCTATCCGGCGAGATAAATCTGCCGATAACAGGATCATAATAGCGGCTGTTCAGGTAGTAGAGTCCGGTTTCCGCATCGTAGTAGTACCCGCGATAGCGGAACGGGTTGATATTCAGGATCTCCGAGCCGACCTGCGACAGAAGGTTACCCCACGCATCGTATTCGTACAGCCCGAGCAAATTCCAGCAGGAATCGTAAATGCCGATGATATCCCCCTGCAGATTCTTGCGGTAGAAATACTTCTGCCCGTTGTATTCAAAATTATAACTGATGCCTAGCTCATTGTCAATATGCTGCGTTAAATTTCCCGCAAACCAATTACACCACAAAAATACCCCCGAGCAGAAACTCTGCTCAGGGGATTTAGTAATCATTTGTCAATATTCGCAAAATGAATTAACCAATAAACAGGAACATTAAAGGATAAGAGTGCCACAATTAAGGCAAGAATATTTTGATACTGCTCAAGAAATAGGCTTTGATGGTACAACATAATCAAATAAAAAATTAACCTCATGAGCGCAGCCACTGCTACAAAAACAATAATACATAATAATGGCACTTTGGCACTTATTCCTTTAAATTCAAAATGAGATTTATCGCTATACAGCAGATATAAACAAACAATACCTCCAATTACAGGAATCAACAACCACCATTTCAAACGAATTCTTCTTTTCCTTAAAGATTCTGCTCGTCGTTCTCGCGTTGTAGCAATTTCCTGTTCCGAAACTATTTTTCTACCATAGGCTTTCTGCGCATTAATTACATCACTTTGCTCATCACAAGTAAAAGTTCTTTGACAATTGGGACAATAATATGATCGGCCGACCACTAATATATCACCATGAGGTTTATAAGTAATCCCTATGGAACAATAAGATTTATAATCGGGATCATTCTTAGTCACGACTCTTTCTGTTCGCTTCCTATCTAACGTATTACCACAGCAATAACAATATCGCTTCTTAAAATACATTGCAACGTCATCATTTTCATATACTTTATGCACTTTACCCTCCAAATAGATCCTGAATTATTTTACCAAAGTCAATAGAAATTTCAAATCCGAACCAGCCTGGTGGATCCAATTTTATTCTTAATTTCCCATTTTCTAATCCAATAATAAATCCAACACCAATGAGTGAAACAGATGCATCTACATATTTCCCGTCATAGCCAATAGTGCACACGTTAATATCTGCAAAAACACCAAATTTGGCATCTTCAGAATTATATCCAACAAAAGCCGAAACATTGGCTATCGAAACATATATAGAATGGTTTTCTTCTTTATCAAAATATAAAGCTCCTTTGTACAGAGAAAAGCTCCAATCGAATAACGCTGCTTTTTTATTTGAAAAAATTAGAACACCCGGCAACCCCGTATCAAACCATTGATTAATCCAATGTATTTTTGTAAACCCTTCAGGAAAAATTAGACTATAACCAAAATATCTGCTTTCAATGGTAGAAAATTTATGACGATAAATAGCATTAAATTTGTAATTTACCGGATTATTCCTGCAATAAGCATATAGATTAAGGCTGTTGCATGTTTCAGGTTCGAGATAACTCACACTATCCGGCGAAATAAATCTGCCCGTTTCGGGATCGTAGTAGCGGCTGTTCAGATAGTAGAGCCCGGTTTCCGCATCGTAGTAGTACCCGCGATAGCGGAACGGGTTGATATTCAGGATCTCCGAGCCGACCTGCGAAAGAAGATTGCCCCAGGCGTCGTATTCGTACAGCCCGAGCAAATTCCAGCAGGAATCGTAAATTCCGATGATATCGCCCTGCAGGTTCTTGCGGTAGAAATATTTCTGTCCGTTGTATTCGAAATTATAACTGATGCCCGACTCGTTGTCAATATGGTTAGTTAAATTTCCTGCAAGCCAATTACACCATAAAAAATACCCCCGAGCAGAAACTCTGCTCGGGAGCAATCAGCTGTCCGTCAAAAGCATATGGAGAGCAAGATTTAGCCCTTGTGTCCACTATTTCTTTTTCGCTTCTTTGGCAAATTTTTAATGTTCAAAGGCACAAACTCTGCAATTTTTCGTGCATCCTTCTTTTTCAGCGGCAGCGTGATGAATTTTCCCATTGCATTCTCGCCTTCCGCCGTCGGATCCGGCATACGCATACACAGCGACAAAGAGAGCGGCGCCCCTACTAATATCCAAATCCATCCCAAATACTCTGCCTCGATTACCTCACCCCATTTAATTTCCAATAGTACTTTGCCCCGTTTTGTCCTGACAATCCCATTTTCATCATAAGTATCATATGTCGTACAACAAACCGGCACAAGGATTGCAATTGCAAGAAATATACATCCCACAGCAGAAACTAAAATGGCACCATAATAGAGTCTTGGCTCCTGATCGCCGAATGCAGTTACAATCGCAACTATTATCCCGCTGCCAAGAAAGAAAGCAGCAATTAAAATTAATAAGACTACCTCGAAACTTTCATATGCTTTCACTTTCAACATATTATTCATATTTCACTCTAAATTCTGAAAGTCAATGCCTTCCAAGGCATCACAAATATTCCATTTATTATTCGTGCATTCCGTCCCCCGGTTATGTTCGTTGTATGTATCATTATAACCGATCACAGCTCATTGTCAATAGATTGCGTTTAATTTCCCGCAAGCGATTTACACCACAAAAATACCCCTTCTCCTTTGGCAATTCCTTCAACGTCATGGCACAATCTCCATGATCATATTGTGCCATACCGGCATACTGATTGCAAGAATAGTATGCCGTTTTGTCGATACAAAAAATAAATTTTGCCATGTAACTTACTATGATATTGGCATAACACAAGCTACATGACAGCCTTTGTCATATATCGGAATTTATTCCGTCGTTCCCTCAAAAAGTCCGAGGATCGCTTCCCTGAACTTCGCGTTTGCGGGGGAATTTGAATCAAAGCACATTTGCAACAAGTCGCGCAGTTGGACATTTTGGAATTATTTTTTCATTCATTTTTGCACTATTTTGTATAAGAAAAGGCTGCGGAACGATTGATCCGCAGCCTTTTCCCGGATGGCGGCTTGGAGGAACGACGCCACCCACTACTTACCCGGCAAGGCAGATCAGGGGGAAATCGCCACGCCACGGGGGAAGGAAGTTACTCTTTGACCGCACCTGCCGACATGCCGTTGACCATGTACTTGACAAGGCAGAAATAGAGAATGACGATGGGTACGCCGATGAAGATGGAGCCTGCCGCAAAGCGCGCAAATTCCGTCTCGTCCAAATACATGAGCCCCACCGCGACCGTCCAGTTGTCCATGGTCGGGAGCAGCAGCTGAGGCAGGATGAAGTCCGACCACGGCCAGGTGAAGGAGGTCAGCGCCGTGTACACCAGAATGGGTTTGGAGAGCGGCAGAATGATCTTCAGAAATACCTGGAAGTTGGTTGCGCCGTCCAGACGCGCCGCCTCATCGATAGAGGAAGGGATGGTATCGAAGAAGCCCTTTTGCACCATGTACCCCATGGGTGCCTGCGCCGAGTAGATGAGGATGAGCCCCCAGTGGTTGTTGATAAAGTTGAACTGCGTCATCAGAAGGAACACCGCCGTCATTGCCATGAAGGACGGGAACATGCCCAAAACCAGCGTCGTCTTCATGAGCGCCTTGCGGCTCTTGAACTTGAAGCGCGACATGCAGTACGCCGTCAGAATGGTGAGCAGCGTGCCGAAGATGCAGCTCATGACGGCAACGAACAGCGTATTGCCAAACCACTCGGGGTAGTTATACATCTGCGTATCGGTGAACAGCTTGATATAGTTTTGGAAGCTGTACGCCTCGGGGAAAAACCCTTTGAGCGTATAGAGCGATCCCGAATCGGAGAAGGACGATAAGATCAGCCAAAGACAGGGGAAGAAAAAGAAGAACGCCACGACAATGAGGATCGCGTAGGTGATGACCACGTCCACCGTCCTTGAAACTTTGATACTCTTACTCTTTTTCATCGGTATGTTTCCTCCTGCCTGTACGAGGGCGAAAAGATATAGACGACGAGCGAGATGACCGACGTGATGATGAAGATGATGAGGCTGATCGCCGCGCCGATGGAGTAATAGTTGTTGTCGATAGACATCTTATACAGCCAGTTGATGAGAAGATCCGTATCGTTGGCAAGGACGTAGCCCGCCGAGGACGATACGTCGCTGCGCAAAAAATAGAACACGCCGAAGTTGTTGAAGTTGCCGATGAACTGCGACAGGATGACGGGCGTGGTGGCAAAGACGACGAAGGGCAGCGTCAGATACCAGAACTGCTGGAAGGCGTTTGCACCGTCGATTCTTGCCGCCTCGTACTGGTCTTTGTTGGCGTTGGAGAGGATGCCCGTTGCCAGCAGCATGGAGGACGGAATGCTGATCCACGCATTCACCATCAGCCCGATGAGGCGCGCAGGCCAAGTGGAGTTTGCGCCCAAGAAGAAGATGGCGCTTCCGCCGCCCTGCGTGATATAATAGTTGATGGGGCCACCGTTTGCAAACATATCCTTGAAACCGAGCATGGTGATAAAACCCGGGATCGCATAGGCGAGAATGGGAAAGAACCGCCAGAACACCTTGCCCTTGACGCACTTCTTGTTGAGGAGCAGGGCAAGCGCCAATCCGCCGAAGTAGTTGATCGCGGTGGAGGCGACCGCCCACAGGATATTCCAGCCCAGAATTTTGAAGAAGGTCGTCGTGTACTCGCCGACGGCGACGAGCTTGCCAAAGTTTTCAAACCCCACCCAATCGACGAGCTTCGGGGGAACGATATCCCCGCCGTAGTTGGTGAACGCGATGAGGATCATGAACACGATGGGCAGGACGTTGAAGATGCACACGCCGATGACGGGCAAAAAGAGCACAGTGCGATAAAACTTCCGATCGAACATCTGCGCGACGTCCTGCCGGAACGTCGCCGGTTTTTTCCCCGCCTCCACGCGCAGCTGGGTCGCGTAGATCCCGCGCACGTTTGCAATGTAGAGCGAGACATATATCACCATCACGATGACAGACAAGATCCCCGTGATGAGCATAATGACGGAGTTGTCCCCCTCGATGCCGTACCACGGGTTTGCCTCGACCGAGCCGAGCGTGAACAGCCCGAAGAAGTCCCTTGCGCCCGTCAGGACAAGGTAGACGATAAATCCCGCCTGCACCAAAAGATAGAGCGCGCCCTTTGCCCACTGCCGGTACATCATCTGCCCCGTGCCCATGATGAGCATGGAGCACGCGACGCGCACGTTCCCGTGCCTGAGCATGGCGCAGAATGCGCGCCACTTCTTTTTGATCTTTTCTGCAAGATTTTCAAAAAATTCGCGCGGTGCGCTCTTATACTGCATATCCGCCATACTTTCCTCCCCTCAGCTCAGCGTATGGATGGCGCTGTAAATTTCCGCATCCAGCGCCTCCATCGCCGCAATGAGTTTTTCGTCGGTATCATAGGTACTGCCGCCCCGCAGGCCGTCCTCCGCGATAAAGCGCAGAAGGCTGCCGAAGCTCGCCCATACCTGCGTCATCGCGCGCTCGCCGGGCATGATATAGATGCGGTCGGCGATGAGATCGTCATAGACGTCCGCCGCGACGCCGCCCTCCGCCTCCACGACGTCCGTGCGCGCGGGTACGATGCCCAAAAGTTCGCACCGCCGTGCGATCCATTCCTCACTCGTGGCAAACTCGATAAAGGCGAGCGCAGCATTGGGCGATTTTGTATAGGAGCTGATCGCATAGCCGTTGATGCCGCCCATGACGGTCATCTCCATCGTCTCCCCTTCGCGGTCGGTGAGGTCGCCGCTGACGGGAAGTGCGGGCACTTTTGTCATGACGAGATTTTCCCGCACATAGGCGTCCACTTCCTCCTCCGTCCAGTCCCGATGGGTGCGGCTCCACGAACTTGCAAATTCGTCGATAAAAGATTCATAGACGTCGGGCGTGGTCATCGTCGCAAAATAGGTGCCGTTGCCGAGAAGCTCATAGGCGGACGTGGTGATGGTATCGTCCGCGCAGTTGTTGTCCATGACCGTGGCAAGTTGGCGGATGATGCGCGCGCCCTTGTACGATTCGCCTGCGGAAAAGCCGATATCCTCGGTATCGTATTCGCCCGTCTCGTCCTGCCCGAAGATATACGCCCCGTAGGAGAGGAAATACCCCGCGGCGAAATACTGATCGTTCAGGGACTTCATGTAGCCATACCTCGTTCCGTTCGACTCCGCCTTGACCTGCGCGGAGTAGGCGAACAGATCCGCCCAGTTTTCCACCATGTCGGGAACGCCGTTCCCGTCGTCGTCCCACGTCTCCTGCCAATTCTCGGGGAGAAGGTCTTTGCGGTAGTAGAGCAGGGGCTCCTGCACGTTGACGGGAACGGCGAACGTGTACTCCGTCCCCTCCATCGTCGACTGGTAGGCATCCCACGCCTCAGAGGGAATTTCCGCATAGACTTCCATGCTTTCCGCGGGAAGGGGCTGGATGTGCCGGTTCTCCGCATAGCGCATCAGCACGTCGTTCGCCTGATAGACGATATCGGGACCGTATCCCGCAGGGCCAAGCTTTTCAAGGTCGGTATAGGCGCCCATGTTGGCGTCCACCGCCGTGATGCCGTACTGCGCATATTCCGCGTTGAAGGCGGCGAGCAGCTCGTCAAGATACCCCGTCTCCTTCGCCGTGTCGTTATCGAGGATGCGCAGGGTGACGTTCTCTTCCAGCACGCCCGTAAAGCGCTCCTGCGCCTCCTGCTCCTCCCGCTGCAAGCCGAGGACGCCGAAGGTCGTGATGAGCGCAATGACGATGAACGCGTGCACGAGAAAGAGTGACAGCGTCTTAGTCATGTTCCCCCTCCTTTCTTTCGATCATGAACATATCCTGCCCGAGCGCGCCGCGGGCGTTGGTGCAGAGAATGCCTTTCGCAAGCGGGATACTTTTCTTCCCGAAGTTGACAGTGAGCCGCAGGCGCTCCTTTGCGCCGCGCTCTATCAAAAGAAGATCGCCCTCCGCCCAGATCTTTGCAGCCGTGCCGTGCAGGGCGCGCTCCTCCCGTTTGAGGGCGGCGAGTTCCTGTACGAGATGCCACAGCGGAGGCCGCTTCTCTGCCTTTTCCCAGTCCATCGTGCGGCGGCAGTCGGGATCGTACCCGCCCTCCATGCCGATCTCCGTGCCGTAATAGATGCACGGCGCACCGACAAAACAGTAGAGCACGGCGAGCGCGCATTCGAGCTTTTGCGCATTGCCCCCGACCTGCGTGAGAAAGCGGTGGGTATCGTGGCTGTCCAGAAGGTTGAGCATCATGCCGTTGACCGTATCGGTGTTGCGCATCAGAAGTTCATTGAGTTTTTGCGCGAACCCCTGCGCATTCAGCGCGCCGAACGCGAACACATCGAGACACGCCTTAGTAAAGGCGTAATTCATGATGGAATCGTACTGATCGCCGTGCAGATAGGCGTTCGCATCGTGCCAGTTCTCGCCGATGATGACGCAATCCGCCCTCTCCTCCTTGACGGCGGCGCGCAGCCTCCGCCAGAACGCGTGCGAGACCTCATCCGAGACATCCAGCCGCCAACCGTCGATCTTGTACTTTTTCATATAATGCAGCGCCACGCCGATGAGATAGTCCTGCACCTGCGTATTGGACGTGTTCCACTTGGGCATATAGTCGCAGGCGGCAAAGCACGCATAGTTGACCTTGTGTGCATCGACCTTGTCCCCGTCGATGAGGAACCAGTCGAAGTATTGCGACCGCCGCCCCTTTTGCAGGGCGTCCTGAAATTGGACACATTTTTCGCTGACGTGATTGAAAACCGCGTCCAGTACGATGCGGAATCCCGCCGCGTGCGCACGGGCGATAAGGTTTGAAAAGTCCGCTTCCCCGCCGAACATCTCGTCGATCTGATAATAGTCCGCGGTGTCATATTTGTGGTTGCTGACGGAGCGGAACACAGGCGTGAGATAGAGGGCATTGACGCCCAGCTCTTTGAGATAGGACAGCTCTTGCGCGATCCCCTTGAGGTCGCCGCCCGCAAAGCTCTTGGGCGTGGGGCGCTCCCCCCACGGTAAATTGATATAGGAATCGTCCTTTTGAAAATTGCCGCGCGCAAAGCGGTCGATAAAGATCTGATAGAAGCGCGCGTCCTGCATCCAACCGACGGGGACGTGGAGATCTGCCTCGTTCAGGTAGGCGAGCTGGAAGGCGTTGTAATAGCTCAGCGTAAAGTCGAATGTCTCCGTCAGCCCGTCCTCCGAATAGTAGTACGTCTTTCCGCCCTCCGTCAGCGCAAAGACGTAGACAAGGCGCACGTCGTCGAGCTCCAGTTCCGCCGTATAATAGCGGAAGAGGCGGTCGGAACAGGCAAGGCGCATGGGCGCAGAAATGCGGACTTTGGCGAAGTCATACTTCCCGCCGTAAATGACCTGCACAGCGGGTGCATCCTCCTTTGCCGTGCGCAGGCGCAGCGCCACGCGGTTCTTGGAAAGCGCGTAGGCGTACTGCGTCTCCGGTTTGTGGTAAATTGCCTGTTCTCGCATAGGATGGCTCCGTGATATTGACAAATGAATGAAATTCTTCTATAATGGTTTCCATGAACAAAAGAGTTACCATCGGGGACGTCGCCGAGGCGGCGGGCGTGTGCAAGGCGACCGTCTCCTACGTCCTCAACGACAGGAAAGATCAGAAGATCAGCGAGGCGACCAAGAAAAAGGTATGGCAGGTCGTCAACATGCTCGGTTACCGCCCCAATGCCTTTGCGCAGAATATGCGCACGGCGGAAGCGCGCCAGATGATCGGGGTGTGCCTTCCGGAGGACATGAGCGCCCTCGAAAAGGCGGCGAGCATGGATTTTCTGAGCGCTCTTTCTGCCGTCCTCAAAGAGCAGAATGCGAGCATCGTGCTTTTGAGCTGCGCGCCCGAGCGCATCAACACGGCGGACGCGCTCATCGCCTGTTCCCTCACGCGGGAGCAGTTCTTCGCGCTCGGCGAATGCAACTTTATTCCCCTGCTTGCGGTGAACTGCCGCATCGACGACTCTCTGTTCTTCGAAGTCGCGCCCGACTACTTCGCCCTGAAACTGCGCGCCGACGCGCACTTCGGGAGCGGTTACCGCTATGTCTGCATTCCGCCCCGCGACGAAGCCCTGCGCCGCGAGATCAAAGGCGTCTTCCCCAACGCCCTGTTCGTGCGCACCTTCGGCGATCTGGAGAAGGTGACCGATCGCAATCTCTTCGTCACGCAGAGAGCGCTTGCGGAGGCGTTCTCTGCGCGGGCGTGCAACGTGTACTTCCCCGATGACCTCGGAAAGACATCTGCCGAAACGGTCGCCGCGTGTACGCGGCTCGCACTCAGCCACGAACCGTGCGAACAGCACATCTTCAGAGTATCATAATTTTAAGATATCGGACGGCTTTTGCAAGCCGTCCGATCGCATTTGCGCCTTATGCCGATGTCACGGCGTAAATATCTACAGTACCCGCATCCGCATCGTAGACGACCCGATACGTCCCGGCAACCGAACAGGTAAAGTTGGAAGTCCCTGCAAACGTCGCATTGGCGTCTCCCGATGTTCCCATGGCGCCGACCCCGACCCATGTCTGAGAGGGCGCTGCCTCCGTAGGATTGACGACAAGCCCGAACTGATCGCCCTCTGCGAATGTGTAGGTGAACTCGTAGTTGCCCGTCTCCTCGTTGCGCGTAAAGCGATACGTCTCGCTGAAGGAATGCGACCAGCCGTTGATCGTGCCGTTGAGATAGACGACGGTCTGTGCGTTCGCATCTTCGATCGTGATCAGCTTGGAATAGGGATCAAAGGTAATATTGTACGTTCCGTCCGCCAGAACGGCAATGTTATAGTTGCTCGTCGTTACGTCGGCTGCTTCGAATGCCGCCGTCGCAGGACTGAGCGGACTGAAATACTCATAGTTGTAGGAGACCGCCTGCCCGCCGTTGGTCGGCGTCTCGCCCGGCTCGAAGCCGCGCAGGACGATCTGATTGCCCGCCGTCAGCTGTACGCCCTCCAGCAGATAGGTGCCGTCCGACTGCTCAGTCAGTTGATATGTGTAATCCCCGTCCGTATTGGGATAGCTGCCCCACGTCGAAGAGCCGATCGCGCCGTCCAGATAGTAGTCATACTCGGCAAGCGCAGCCGTCCCGTCGAAGGTAACGCTCAGCACCTGCGTCGAAGCGTCATAGGTAAAGGTGTACAACCCGTCCGCCGCAGGGGTCATGTTGTTGGTATAATCGGTAAACAGCGCCTGGCTCGCCTCGTCCAGGTTGGTGCCGCGCAGATAGGAAGTCCCGACCGTTGATTCACCCGTTTCCCTGTCGACCACAAGGCTCGTGAACATGACCTGATCGCCCGCCGTCAGATAGACGGAGAGGGTGTACGTCGTGCCGACGCGCGTCATCTGCGTGGAAGGATTGTAGATATCCGCCCACTGCGTAATGTTTGCGCCCTTGATATAGTACTCGGTGTAGGAATCGGCAAGCTCTGCCGCGGGGCCGTTGTATTCGTACGTAATGGTATCAAAGTTGCTGATGGAGACCTGCCCATTGTTCACGTTGTCGTCGTAGTAGTCCTCATCGGGATAGGTCGTCAGCGTGAAGGTATAGTTCCCGGGATATTCGACGATGATATTGCTCTGCTTGTCGGCAGTCTCGCCGATACCGCCGCCGCCCGAGAAGGGCGTGACTTCTTGACCGTCCACCGTCATCGTGCGGTCGGCGAGCGGAATGTAGCCAAACCCGCGCTGGTTCATCCAGCTCGTATCCGTGGCGAACTGGAACTGGTCGTCCTCATACAAATCGAGCGTGATCGTGAACTCGTTCTCGCCCTCCGTCTTTTCCAGCATATGGATATCGGTGATGACCGTGCCCCACGCGCTCGACGAGAGGATATCCCCCTGCCCGTTGCCGACGATCGCCCAGGTACGCGTATCCTCGGCGCCGACCGTCACATAGCCCGCATACAGGTTTCTGTCCGCCGTGATCGCCTCTGTCTCAAAGTCGAACACGCGGTTAAGCCCCGCGTCGACATACCAGTCGGAAAATTCCATGCCGTCCTTGTCTTCAGGCTCCCAATAGGTGGCATACCCGCCCTCTTCGACTTCTTCCGTTTTGAGTACGGTCGTGCCGTCGTAATAGGTCACCGTGAAAGTGGTCTCATCCTCTTCGGGAGGCGTGCACGCCGTAAAGGCGAACAGCCCCAGCGCCAATGTCAGCGTGACCGCCGACACGATCCACTTGAACTTTTTCACTTCATTTTTCCTCCGAATTGGCGTTACTGAACTGTTTCAGTACGCCTTTATTATATCACGGATTTCCCCCTTGTCAAGACCCTTTTTGAAAATTTCTAAAAATTTTTGTGCCTTTCTTGCAATTCTCTTTATTTTTGCTATTTATCCCCCTCTGAATTAACTTTTTCGGTCGGCTGTGGCATAAAGTTTCTCGCAGAAGTCAACGGCCGCAAAATGCTGCTGAAAACACCCATAGAAACGATCAGAGAGCCGAGCATGGACTGTTTCCCTTGCTCGGCTTTTTTACTGTCTATGAGGCATTACCTGACCTGTACGCAACGATTTTGGCTTTGTTCCGTTGACTTCCGCAGACCGAAAGAAAAGATGCTGTTTTTCCACCGTAAGTTATCTCCGCCGAGAACGTTAAACTCATGGGAGAAATGATTGCTCTACAAGCGCTCCGTACTGTAAAGATGTTCGATATGAAGATCGCAGACAAGCTGTATACACGGTATTGAGGATATCTACGCAAAGTATATTAAAAAAGCAAAGTCAACTACAAAATCGACCCCGCACTACCTCCGTCACACATTTGCGACAAATCTACTTGCCAACGGCGCCGACCTGCGTTCCGTACAAGAAATTTTAGGACATGCCAGCGTAGCTACTACTCAAATTTACACAGAAGTGACCACAAACCGCAAGAAACAGGTACTAAAGAAGTTTAATTATAGGAATAAATTATAAAAGGCGAGACAGAAAACAAAAGTATAAATAAATTGCAGCACTACATCATTCCTGAAAAAATGTTAGCCTTAGCCATGGAGAAGACGACAGACATACCAAACGCGACTGTTGGCAATCCAACGCCTACAAACAGTTCCTTGCTACGACGAGCATTACAGTCACCACGCATATCGTTCGACTACAAACATGCGCTGTGAAACGCACCAAAAAAAGGGAAACGGTCCATTGACCGTTTCCCTTTTTTTGGCTGCCCCTGGCAGACTCGTAAGGAGCAAGCTCTGCTTGCGACGGAATAGCGTATCGTTCGCCGCTTTCATGTAAAGCGGCGCGATCGCGTCACAGTCGACTCGTAAAGTTCATCTCAGCCGGCGGTAACGCAAAAAGTCCCATGTGCTGTTTTAGCACACGGGACTTTTTTGGCTGCGGCTTGTCAGCCGAACCCGAACTTTTCACTTCTGCCAACGTCAAGGTG
>ERZ1090879.98-NODE-98-length-62815-cov-46.890089_pt1 | contig 62815 bp, 42 predicted proteins | sample MGYA00478472_ERZ1090879 | MGnify/ENA primary metagenome ERZ1090879 (study PRJEB33644, sample SAMEA5815723) | chicken gut metagenome | biome: Chicken; feature: Gastrointestinal Tract; material: Caecum | place: Ireland | collected 2019-01-01 | study: A study of the... | reverse complement strand
GTCTGTCTGTCTGTCTGTCTGTCTGTCTGTCTGTCTGTCTGTCTGTCTGTCTGTCTGTCAAGATTGTCGCCGATTGCGCGTCAAATGTCAACAATTTATCGCGATAATATTCGTATTGCTGCCTTCTTTTTTCAATCTCTGCCGGCAGCCCAATGCCGAGGTCGTTACAGATCGCCTCAAAATTATCTAACACTTTTACGATACGCTTCTGCACATCAAGCGGTGGAAGTGGGATTTCAATACGAGAATATTTTCCTATCCACTGTCGTGCATGTTCAGTCGTTGAATATTCGATGGTTTGCATAACATAATAGATATATCTAAGACTGCATTTTTCGTCTTTCAATTTGAGCAACTTCATTGCAGATGACTTTACTTTGAAATCGAAATCCACCCACTTGAATGCAGTCGTAAAATCATCGAAAATAATAACAGGATCTTGCTTTGACGCTCTGTATATACCAAATTCCTCATCTGTATATCCTAAGATAAAAGTTTGACCTGCGGTCAAAACCGGTGTTGCGTACGAATCTTTATATTCGGTACTCTCTACTATATATTTCCCCGGTTGTTCGTATAAAAGTATGTCGCCCAATTTCTTCCAAGAGACGTTGCCGCTATACAATACTTTGTCTCTGTAAAATTCATATTGTTTTCTTCGCGCTGTAAGCTCCGCTGTAAGCTCCGCTGTAAGCTCCGCTGTAAGCTCCGTGAAATTGTCCAAAATTCGAACAATTTCACGTTGCACCTCAAGAGGTGGAACGGGGATTTGCAACCTTGCCAATTTTTTATAGGAAACACTTGGAATCCCTGCTCCTACTTGCGACGAAATAAGTGTTTTTTCGTAGTTTTTTACAATATGATAAAGAAATCTATAATTAATATCATCTTTAGGATTAGTTAAAACAAAACAATGTGCACCTGCCCAAAATTTTGTTCTGATAAAATTAACATACCCGGCAGATGCCCCACCCTGACTAACAGTAATAAGATTTTCATCAAAATTATATTCATCCCAATACCCAGATGGACTTACTCCTCCGTTTATAACCGGATATTTGCCATTATCATATAAACTTGTTTTATTCAACTGCTCGCCACGTTGAATCAAACACACATCTTCAAGAATTTTATACTGTACTCTATTCATAACTTCTCCTTATCGTATAGAATATTTGAGTTTTCGATCCAAATCATACAACGCTTCCACATATCTACGAACAACTTCGTATATGTACTCCGTTTTACTCCCTATTTGAATTCTGTGATATGAGTCATTCTTAAATAGATATGCGACCATATAATAATCGTCCTCGTTTTCTTTTCTCTCTTTGATACCACAAAAGTCCATATGCTGAAATTCTTGCTCCGGCAATAATGCTAAAATGTCAGCTGTCGACTCATACAAGTCTATACATACAATAGCCCCATCAAAATTATACTTCTTGTGTTTGTTGGTGTTCATCGGGTGCGCCAATACGAACGACCTCAACGCACCGAGATAAGCATGAGCTTCTTCAAGTTCTTCTTGCTTTTCATATTGGTAATCTTTGATAGCCTCATTTTTTACAACGGCTCTTTTCACTAAATAAAACGACTCAACAATCCAAGTTGCCAATGCCAGCTTGTACAGCAGATTCTGTGGAAATTCGCTGCGTTCGTTGTCTCTTTCCTCATTCAAATCACTAATACAAAACGCTATTTTTTGCAAAAAGTTTTGTACCATATCGTAATCTTTTCGATTGGCATAAATCCCTCTTTTGATTGCACCGACTCTATTTATCGCGCACAAGCCTTGAATATCTTTGAGAATCTCGCTCATTCCCCTTCGATCTCCTTGATGATCTTGTCTATCTCCTCGCGCAATTTTTGCTCTCTTGCGACGATCTCGGCGATCTCGGCATTCAACTTCTTGATGTCGATCTTTTCGCTCTTGTCCTCTTTCTCGACATAAGTGCTCACCGTCATGTTGAAATCGTTTTCCGCAATCACACTGTTCGGCACGACCTTTGCGAGATATTGCACATCTTTACGCTCTGTGAACAACTTCAAGATGTTTGCTATGTTCGCGTCCGTCAATTTGTTGCTGTTGGTCTCTTTCTTAAACTCATTGCTGGCATCCAAAAACAAAACGTCATTGCTCGTCTTCGCCTTTTTCAGCACCATGATACAAGTTGAGATCGATGTCCCGTAAAAGAGATTGTTCGGCAATTGCATCACACAATCGACAAAGTTGTTGGTCACCAAATACTTGCGTATCTTCTGCTCCGCACCTCTTCGATAGAATATACCGGGAAAACAAACGATCGCTGCCGTTCCGTTTGCCGCAAGCCACGACAACGAATGCATGACAAACGCCATATCCGCATATCCCTTCGGCGCCAAAATCCCAGCAGGCGCAAACCTTGGGTCGTTGATGAGCAAAGGATCGTCACTGCCCTTCCACTTGGTTGAGTAAGGCGGATTGCTGACGATTGCCTCAAACGGCTCGTCGTCCCAATGTTGCGGATTGATCAACGTGTCTCCCCTGGCAATGTCAAACTTGTCATAATCAATGTCGTGCAAGAACATATTGATACGGCAAAGATTGTAGTTCGTCAAATTGATCTCTTGTCCGAAGAAACCTTGCCTGACATTGTCCTTGCCGAGGATCTTCGCAAATTTCAGCAACAAAGATCCGCTTCCGCAAGCAGGGTCATAAACCTTGTTGACTTCTGTCTTGCCGACGATCGTCAACCGTGCCAACAATTCGGACACCTCTTGCGGCGTAAAATACTCACCGCCGCTCTTGCCGGCATTGCTTGCATACATGCCCATCAAGTATTCGTATGCGTCGCCGAAGGCGTCGATCGTATTGTCTTGATAGTTGCCGAGTTTCATGTCCCCTATCTTGTCGAGCAACTTTACGAGTTTTTCATTCCTCTCCGTGACATCGTTCCCGAGTTTGTTGGAATTGACATCAACATCATCAAAAAGCCCTGAAAAATTGTCTTCGCTGTCCGTGCCTTGCGCGGATTTTTCTATCGCTTTGAACACCTTCTCCAACGTTTCGTTCAAATTGGGATCATGCCGTGCCCTCTTACGCACATTCACGAACAATTGACTCGGCAAAATGAAAAAACCCTTCGTCGCAATCAAGTCGTCTCTCGCTACCTCTGCCTGATCGTCACTCAGCTTTGCATAATCAAAGTCGTCATTGCCGGCGTCCCTTTCTCCTGCGTTTATATATCCTGCCAAATTTTCCGAAATATAGCGATAAAACATAAACCCAAGCACATATTGCTTGAAGTCCCATCCGTCCACGCTCCCGCGCAGATCGTCGGCAATCTTGCCGATAGTCTTGAACAATTCCGCTCTTTCTATCTCTTTTGTGGAATCAGGCATAGTTCCTCTTTGTTGGCGACAATACTCGCCTAATATGGTTTCTTGCCTATATTATACCAAATCGCGCGCGCAAGCGCAATAGATTGGTTACATCAAAGTGTTATAATATCGGCGATGTACCGTGCGTGGTACATCGCCATGAATTTTGCATACATTTTGCCGCCCATATTCTGTCCTGTTTCAAATTTTACGTCATATGACGCGTTTTTTGAAATAGGCTATTCGCAAATGCGTCTCAGCTCCTCGATGGGGCCGCGCAGCGCCTGCGAGAGGGGCAAGCGGCAGTCGCGCACGTCGGGGACGCGGCGGAACGTCGTCAGCTTGCGCATGTTGGTCATGCGGTAGCGCGAAACGGTCTCGATCACGCTTTCGCGATAGTCTGAGTTGCGCTTGAAGACGCACGCGGTCAATGTGACGGTGAGCGGCGTGCCGGCGTATTTGACGCACACGCCGTCCGACAGCATGCCGATCGGCATGCCGTCGACGGCGACTTCCGCCTCGGCTATGTCGGCAAAGTCAAGCGTCCAGCTTCTGTCCTTGGGCAGCATCGAGAGGTCTCCGCCTCCCGGCTCGAGCTTGAATGTCAAGCGGTCGCCGTCCGTGCTCACGCTCATATGCGTGATGACGAACGCGCCGCCGCGATAGTCCATGCTGAGCCCGTCGTCCTCGTAGAGGTCGTACTCGCCGCTGCCGCGGAACACCTTTATGCACAGCGCTCTGTCAGGCTGCAAGCCGTTGTCGTTGCCCGAGGCGTACATCGGGACGATCGCGCCCTCTTTTGCGAAGACGGGCATTTGGTGGAGCGGTCTGAAAACGCGGTATTTTCCCGCCTTGTAGCGGTTGCCGGTGAAGATGTCCGTCCACTCGCCCTCGGGCAGCCAGACGTCCGCCCACGCAAGCGCGGTACGCCTGTCGGAAGGGCGCACGATGGGGCTTACGAGCAGGTTTTTGCCGAACATGTATTGAGTTTTCGCCTCATACGCCTCGGGGACGTCGTAGCCGTAGTACATCGGCTCGCACAACGCGCGCCCCTCGGTATGAGTCGCGTGGTTTTCGGAATAGAGGTAGGGGATCAACCTGTGGCGCAGCCTCAAAAACTCGTCCGCGGCGCTCTCGCCGAGGCGTGTACACTTCCACGGCTCCTTGCCCATAAACTCGTTGGATGTGGAGTGCAGGCGGTTGATGGGCGAAAATACGCCGAATTGCAGCCATCTGACATAGAGTTCGTCGTCCTTGATTCCCCATTGGTGGCCGCCGATGTCGTGGCTCCACCAAGTGTAGCCGACGTTTGCCGCGGTCGCGGTCATATACGGCTGAAATTTGAGCGAGCGCCACGTCATGAACGAATCGCCCGAGAAGCCGACCGGATAGCGGTGCGAGCCCTCTTTTGCGTAGCGCGACAGGATGAGCGGCCGCTTGCCCTCGTCCGCCTGATCGAGGGTGTGGTAGTGGTTGAGCGCCCAAAGCGGATCCAGCCCGGGCACGTCGCTGCGTTTGCCCTGCTGCCAATCGATCCACCAAAAGTCGACGCCCTCCCTCTCGTACGGCCTGTGCACATCGTCGAAATATGCCTTGATATAGTTCTCGTCCGCGAGCGAGAACGGGATCTGCGCCCTCGTCGCCGGGTCGACGCCGACCGTCTTTGCGACCTCGGGATACATGTCCTCGAAGAAGCGTATCCCCTGCGCCGGGTGCACGTTGAGGGTGATGCGATAGCCCATCTCTTTGAGCTCGCGGAACATCGCTTTGTGATCGGGAAAGAGGTCGGTGTTCCAGCTGTATCCCGTCCAGCCGGGCATGCGCGTGTTGTACATTCTGTCGATCGCGCCGAGCGAAACGCGCGGTCTCGCCTCTTCGCCGAACTTGCCGACGACGTCGACCCAATGCCAATCCATGTCGATCGTCGCGATCGTGATCGGCAATTTTTCGCGCTTGAAGCGGCGCATCAGATCGAGATATTCCTGCTGTGTGTACGCCTTGTAGCGGCTCCACCAATTGCCCAGCGCATAGCGCGGCAGCAGCGGCACGTCGCCGCACAACTTGAAAAAGTCTGCGATACAACCGCGGTAATCGCTGCCGTACGCAAAGAAATAGAGGTCGCGGCAAGGCGGTCTTTGCACGATCTTGTCGCCGCGCAATATCAGTCCGTCCGAGTCGTCCATCACCGCGACGCCGCCGCGCGAGACCAGCCCGTCTTCGAGCGGCACCGCCCCGTCGCAGCCGTCAAGCGTGCGGCGCGTCCCCTTGAGGTTGCCCTTGCGGAAGTTGCGCACCCGCCTGCCGTCCTTCAAGACGATCTCGATCATTTTGCGCTTTCCGACGTCGTAGACAAACCGCGTATCCGCGGTGACGATCTCGACGACATTGCCGCTCTGTCCGCGCTCGAACGTCGGAGCGTCGAACGCGCGTCTCCAAACGCGCTGAGTCGGCTCGTCGCAAAACGCGCCCGTCTCCACACGGAGCAGACGCGGCGTAAGCACTGTGAAGCGCACGTCGCCGATCGTCAACATTTGTCTTGCCGCGCTTGCCGACGGCACGTCGATCTCGAATCTCTTCATAATTCCCTCATATGCGGCGGTTCCGCAATTCCATTATAAGGCACACGCGCGCGCACGTCAACAAAATAATTTTGCACCCGCGACCTCGCCTTTTCCGCCGCCCGAGCGCGCTTGACAAACGTCTTTTAGTCCTCGGATGGTGATAACTTTTGCTTTTGCAACCTTAAAAAACGGCAGTTAACGCATACTTTTTTCACTTTTTTGCAAAAATATATGCGTTAACTTGAAAAAACTCAATGATTATGCTATATTGATGTTGAGGTGAAAATATGCAAAATCAAATTTTCAAGCGCGAATACTATTTGAACAAGATCCGCGGCTTTTACGAAAGCGATCTTGTCAAAGTCATAACGGGCATTCGTCGTTGCGGCAAGTCTTGTTTTATGCTCTCGGTGATCGACGACCTCAAAGAACGCGGCATATCGGACGGAGACATCATCTATCTCAATCTCGACACTCGTCCCTATTTGAACGTCACCTCTCCGAGCGCGCTCTCCGAGGCGATAGATCCTTTGATCTCCGACGGTCGCAAAAAGTATATTTTCATCGACGAGGTTCAAAACGTACGCGGTTTTGAACGTATTGTCAACGCCTATCGCGAAAGCGGTCATTCTCTGTTCATCACCGGTTCCAACTCCTATCTGCTCGGAGGCGAATTGGTGACCAAGCTGACGGGACGTTATATAGAGATCGAGATGTTCACCTTGACCTTCAACGAGTATCTCGACATGAAAAGGTTCTTGGGGCTTACGGTGACGGACGATACGCACGGCGAGTTCGACGAATACATTCGTCAAGGCGGATTTCCCAAGGCATTGGAGTTCCCGAACGCCGACGACCGCGCACTCTACACGCAAAGCATAATCGAGCAGATTTTTGACAAAGACATCGCGCGCAACCGCAAGATACGCAATGTTGCGTCGTTCGAACGCGTCAAAAATTTTGTCATCAACAATTTCGGCTCGATGATCAGCGCCCAAAGCATAGCGGCGGCGCTCAAAAAAGAGCAGATTGCCGTCACTCCGCAAACCGTGACGAGATATTTGGAGATCCTCGAAAGCGCGAAGATAATCTACTCCTGTCCCCGTTTTGACCTGCGATCGAAAAAGGCTCTGAGCGGCGAGCAAAAATACTACCTTGCCGACCTCGGGATCTACTTCTCTCAAAACGTAGACGCGCGGGTCAATTACGGCGCGGCGCTCGAAAATATTCTGTTTTGCTATCTCAAAACAAAGGGATACAAATTGAGCGTGGGCAGGATAGGCAACCTCGAGTGCGACTTCATCACTCGCAAACGTGACGACTACTACTACATTCAAGTGGCAATGACGATCATGGATCCGGTCACCGAAGAGAGAGAATATCGTCCGTTCGAGCGCATTCGGGACAACTACCCAAAATATCTGTTTACATTGGATACGCTGCGTCAAAACCGCAACGGCATCAAAAACACGGACATCGCCGCATTTATGCGCGACGGCAAAGACCTCGGCTGAACTGTGAAAAGGCATCGAAAAAGCGCGGAGCTTCCGCGCTTTTTCTCTGTGTTTTGCGTTTTTTCTTACAATTTTACGGGCATCCCCGTCTCCAAAGACTTCTTTGCGGCGATGCCGATCGCGACCGCCTGCAAGCCGTCCTCGATGCCGACCGAAACGGGCTTGTCGTTGACGATGCAGTCGACGAACTCGGTGATCTCCTTGACATACGCCTGCATATATCTTTCGAGGAAGAAGTAGAGCGGTTTTTCGGCGGTGACGCCGTTTGCGTCCGAGATGACCGCGCTCGACTTGCAGTCGTTGGCGATCGCCACCTGACCGAGCGCGCCGAACGCCTCCGCCCTTTGGTCATAGCCGTAGGTCGCACGGCGGCAGTTGTCGATGACCGCGAGGGTGCCGCCCTTGAGCTTCATCGTGATGATCGCGGTGTCGATGTCGCCGGCTTCGCCGATCGCCTTGTCGACGGTGACTCCGCCGACCGCATAGACGCTCTCGACCTCGTCGCCGGACAAGAACCTGACCATGTCGAAGTCATGGATGGTCATGTCGAGGAAGATGCCTCCGCTGACCTTGATGTACTCGACCGGGGGCGCGCCGGGGTCGCGCGAGCAGATCTTGAGCACGTCGAGGTGCCCTATCTTGCCGCTTGCGATCGCGTCGCGGACCGCCTCGAAGTTGTGGTCGAAGCGGCGGTTGAAGCCGACTTGATATTTGACGTTGCTCTTGGCAAGAGCCGCCTTGACTTCGAGGATCTTGTCGACGTCGTGATCGACGGGTTTTTCGCAAAAGACGTGCTTGCCCGCCTCGATCGCCTCGATCGAAATTTTGGCGTGGGTGTCTGTAGACGAGCATATAAGCACCGCGTCGATGCTCTTGTCGGCGAGTATTTCTCTGTAATCCTTAGTGACCTTTTCGGCGCCCAAAGCCTTGACGGTCTTCTCCGTTTCGGCATTCATGAACGGGTCGGCGACGCACGCGACGACCGCGTCTTTGACATATCTTCCTATCGATTCGCAATGGACCTTGCCAATCCTGCCTGCTCCGATGATACCGAGTCTCAACATAGCGCGCCTCCTCAGATCGTGCCGTCCCAGGTGGTGACGTGGGTCGACTTTGCCTCATGCTCGTCGAACCAATGGGTGGTGACCGTCTTGCTGTCGGTGAAGAACTTGAAGCTGTCTCTGCCGAGGCAATGCAGGTCGCCGAAGAAGGAGTGCTTGTGCCCCGTGAACGAGAACACGCCTACCGGCACCGGGATGCCGACGTTGACGCCGACCATACCGCCGTCGGTGTTGCGGACGAACTCGCGCGCATAGTAGCCGTTTTGGGTATAGATGACCGAGCCGTTCGCGAACGGGTTGGCGTTCATGACCGCAAGTCCCTCCTCGAAGGTCTTGACGCGCTTGATGCAGAGGACGGGTCCGAAGATCTCGCGCTGACCGACGGTCATCTCGGGGGTGACGTTGTCGAGGATCGTGGGTCCGAGATAGAAGCCCTTCTCATAGCCTTTGACGACGGTATTTCTGCCGTCGAGCACGAGCGTCGCGCCCTCGTCGATGCCCTTTTGTATCCACGCCGAGACGCTCTCCTTATGCTCTTTGCTGTAGACGGGGCCGAGCTTGGTCGTCTTGTCGTAGGCGGGACCGACCTTGATGCCCTGCGCAAGTTCCTTGATCTTGGCGACGAGCGCGTCGGCGATGCCCTCTTGGGCGACGACGACGGGCAGAGCCATACATCTCTCGCCGGCGCAGCCGTAGGTCGCGTTGACGATGCCTGCCGCGGTGCGGTCAAGCGCGGCGTCGTTGAGCACGAGCGCGTGGTTTTTCGCCTCGCACAGGCACTGCACTCTCTTGCCGTACTTTGCGGCGGTCTCATAGATATATCTGCCGACCTTGGTCGAACCGACAAAGGTGATGCCGACGATCTTGTCGTTGCTGATCAGCTCTTGTGTGTCGTTGCGGTCGCAGCTGACGATGTTGAGCACGCCGTCGGGAAGACCGGCTTCGCGGTACAGCTCGGCGATGCGCAGCGAGGTCATCGGGGTCGCGCCGGCGACTTTGAGGACGATCGCGTTGCCGCAAGCGATGCAGACCGGGGTCATCCAGCCCATCGGGATCATCGCCGGGAAGTTGAACGGCGCGATGCCGGCGAACACGCCCATCGACTCGCGGTAGAGCACGGTGTCATAGCCGCTCGACGCGTCCATCAGACTCTCGCCTTGGAGCAGCGACGGCATAGAACACGCGAGTTCGGTGCCCTCTTTCGCCTTGAGGATGTCGCCCTTGCTCTCGTCCCAATTTTTGCCGTGTTCGGTCGCGCACAGCTCGGTCAGCTCGTCCATATGCTCGTCGAGGAGCGCACGCAGGCGGTAGAGGATCTGCACTCTTTTGAGCACGGGCACTCTCGACCACTTCTTGTACGCCTCGTGGGCGTTGTCGATGACCTTGGCGATCTCGTCGGTCGTGCAACGCGGCATTTGCGCGATCTGTTCGCCGGTGGACGGGTTGAACACCGGATAGTACTTGTCCGTCTTGGACTGAACGAATTGATTATTGGTAAAATATCCCAACGTCTTGATTGCCATATTTCTTCTCCTTTGCGGTCAAATGCCCGCTTTGTCTCTGATGTAAGCCCTCGCTTTGAGAGCGTATTCGAGCGGATCCGCCTTGGCGGGGTCCTGCTCCGCCTCGACGACCATCCAGCCCTCGTAGCCGACCTTGTCCAGCTCGGCGAATATCGGCGCAAAGTCTATCGCTCCGTCTCCGGGGACGGTGAACGCGCCCATGCGCACGCCGTCCAAGAAGGACTTGCCCTTCGCTTTGACCTCGGCGACGACGTCCGGGCGGATGTCCTTGAGGTGGACGTGCCTTACGCGCTTGCAGTGCTTTTTGAGCACCGCGAGCGGATCTTCGCCGCAATAGGCGAGGTGCCCCGAATCGAACAGCAAGCCGAACACCTCGGGGTCGGTCATCTCCATCATCCTGTCCACTTCCTCGGCGGTCTGCACGACCGTGCCCATGTGGTGGTGATAGACGAGTTTGAGCCCCATGCTCTTCGCGATCGCGCCCAATCTGTTCATGCCGTCGGCGAACTTTTTCCACTCGCCGTCGTTCATAATGTATTTGTTCCCGAACACGGGCACGTCTTTTTTGCCTTGGATGCTGTAACTCTGTTCGGACGCGCCGATGCAGTCCGCGCCCATCGCGCGCAGGAACTCGCATTGCGCGACAAACGCCTTTTCGACCTCTTCCATCGGCTGCGTGAGCACGAACGAAGAGAACCATTGATTGCAGATCTTCAATCCCCTCATGTCCAGCGCGCGTTTGAGCACGACGGGGTCTTTGGGGTACTTGTTGCCGACTTCGCAGCCCTTGAACCCGGAAAGAGCCATCTCGCTCACGCATTGCGCGAAGGTATTCTCCGCGCCGAGGTCGGGCATGTCGTCGTTTGTCCACGCGATCGGAGCGATCGCAAGTTTGACTTTTTTACCGTCCATAAAACGCCTCAATATTTCCTCGCCTTGGCGAGCATCTTTTTCTTGTTTTCGAGCGCCTTTTTCTGCCTGTCGCAGCGCGGCGCGTTGCTGACGCCGACGTTCCACCATCCGCCGTAGCCGTGCGTCATCGACTTGGGCGCGACCTTGATGTCGATCAATGTGGAAACGGTCTGCTTTTTGGCGTCCTCGAGCGCGGCGGCGAGCTCGTCCGCGCTGCGGACGGTGTAGCCCTTGAAGCCGTACGCCCTCGCGCTCATCGCGAAGTCGATGTTGAGGAACTCTCCCTCGCGTATCGGCTTGTCGCCGTCGCGGTAGCGAAGCTCGGTGCAGAGGCTGTCGATGCCCTGCTCCATTTGCAGATTGTTTATGCACCCGAACGACGCGTTGTCAAAGAGCAGCACATTGATCTTGAGCCCCTCCTGCACCGCGGTGACCATCTCGGTGTGCATCATCAAATAGCTGCCGTCGCCGCACATCGCATAGCACTCGCGGTCGGGCTCGGCGATCTTGCTGCCGAGGCAGCCTGCGATCTCGTAGCCCATGCACGAGTAGCCGTACTCCATGTTGTAGCTGTCGCGGACGTCGCTCGTCCACATGCGTTGCAGGTCTCCGGGCAGCGAACCGGCGGAACCGACGACGATCGCGTCGGGGGCGATATGTTCGCGAACGATCGCGATCGCCTGCGTCTGCGTCATCGCGCCGCCGTGCGCCTTGACGAACGCGTCGACCGCGTCGGGCATGCGGCTGTCTATCTCGGGGACGTAGCCGTCGCCGATCTCCGCGGCGGCGAGACGGTCGTACTCCCTCTGCCACGCGTCCTTTGCTGCGGCGATCTCGCCGTCGTATTTGGCATGATATCTGCTCAAATGTCTGTCCAAAGCCGCGACGGTCGCCTTGGCGTCGCCGACCGCCTTGACGGCGTCCAGCTTGGACGCATGGAAGTCGGACGCATTGATCGTCACGACCTTGGTGTCGGCGAACAGCGACTTTGACGCGGTCGTAAAGTCGGTAAACCTCGTGCCGACGCCTATGATGAGGTCGGCGTTTTCGGCGATCGTATTCGCGGCGCTGTTGCCGGTCACGCCCAAACCGCCGAGGTTGAGGGGGTGAGACGACGCGATCGCCGTCTTGCCGGCTTGAGTTTCGCAGAACGGGATGCCGTACTTTTCGCAGAACGCCGCGACGACTTCGCCCGCCTCGCTGTACTTGACTCCGCCGCCGACGATGAGCAGCGGCTTTTTGCTCTTGCGGATCGCCGCCGCGACCGCTTTGAGCTGTTCGTCGGGAGCGACGGGACGGACGATCGGGGTCACCTTCTTCGCGAAGAAGTCGACCGGGAAGTCATAGACCTCGCCCTGCACGTCCTGCGGCAGCGCGATCGCGACCGCGCCGGTATGCGCCGGGTCGAGAAGCACTCTGATCGCGTTGCGAAGGGACGGCATCAGCATCTCGGGGCGCGAGATGCGGTCGAAGTAGCGCGTCACCGCCTTGAACGCGTCGTTGGTCGTGACGGACGGGTCATATTGATGCTCGATCTGTTGGAGAACCGGGTCGGGCTGACGCGTCGCGAACGCGTCTCCCATGAACAGCAGCAGCGGGATGTTGTTCGCGGTCGCCGTGCCCGCGGCGGTGACCATATTCGCCGCGCCGGGACCTATCGACGAAAAGCAGGGCATGATCTTGCGGCGGTTGCATTGTTTTGCGAACGACGTCGCGACCTGCGCCATGCCCTGCTCGTTCTTGCCCTGATAGACCTTGATCGAGTGCTCCGCCATCGACAGCGCCTCGCCGACGCCCAGCACGCAGCCGTGCCCGAAGATGGTGAACACTCCGTCCACGAGTTTGTTTTCGACTCCGTCGAAGGAGACGTATTGCGCGTCCAAAAAGCGGACGACAGCCTCTCCTGCCGTGATCTTGATGGTTTTCTTCATATTTCCCTCTCGGTTTTTGCCGATATGTATCGGGTTATTTCTCCCAATGCGCGAAACGCGGGTCGACGATGCGCGTCTTGTCCCAGGGGTTGCCGGGCAAGTGCCTGATCATCCAGCAGCAATACATCTCATATCCGGGTGCGGTGACTTGGACGTGCGTCTTGCCGCCGGGGAAGCAGCCCACGCTGCCGTCTTTGACGGTATGCGGCTCGTCCTCGCCGATGAAGCACGCGCCGAACGCCTCCGCCGCCGGCATCTTGTAGTAATATACCTCGGGCTGCGGATGCGAGTGCGGCAGATAGCTCCACCACCTGCCTTGGCGCGCGATGACCTCGCCGACGACGAGGTTGCTGTACGGCGCGTTGGAGAAGTCGAACACGGTGTTGACGTCGCGAACGGCGGTATTCTCCCACAGCCCCTCGCACGACACCGTGCGGATGACGTCCTCTTTGCGATAAAACTTTGCCGGGAACTCGCGGTCGTTGGTCGTGGACACATAGATGAACTCGCTGTCCGCGAAAGCCTTGACGGTGACCTCGGTGCCCTTGCAGACGTGGAGTGTGACCGGCAGATCGCGGTACACGTCGCTGCGCGCCGCTCTGCCCGAGACGCCTCCGCCCGAGAACTCGACTTCGCCCTCGGTCAGCATCACGCAGATCTCCTTGTCCTTTTGCAGATAGCTCGCGCTCTTGCCGGCGGCGAGCCTGACGACCTTGATGTCCATCATCATGTCGGAGTTGATGCCGTTCATATCGGTCAGCACCTTGACTCCGTCCTTGTCGAATTTGGGATATCCGAATGCCATGATTTCCTCCTTTGCGCTCAGTCGCGCGCGACCATTTCTCCGTATTGTCTCTTTTCGTCGGCGATGAACTTCGTCAGCTCGTCGGGCGTGGGCATGAACTCCGAGCAGCCGTGCGCGGCGACCAGCATGGACGCGGACGCCGAGCCGAGCTCGAGGCAGTCCATGATCTCCTTGTCGTCGAACATGCCGTAAAGGAACGCGCTGCCGTAGCCGTCTCCGCCGCCGAACGACTTGAATGCCTTGACCGGGAAGGGCTTGATCTTATATCTCTTTCCGTCGCAGGTATGCGCCTCGGAACCCTCCTTGCCGTGCTTGATGATGACGATCTTCGCCCTGTGCGCGAACCAATGCGCGGCGGTCGCGACGTCGTCTGCGCCGGGCAGCGAGATCGCCTGCGTGAGGTCGTACTCTTCGCGCGAGCCCATGATGATGTCCGCATGCTCGGCGACCGCGGTGTAATAGACCGCGATCTCATCCGCGCTCTTCCAATTGTAGGGGCGGTAATCGATGTCGAAGATGATGCGCACGTCGTTCTTCTCCGCAAATTGCATCGCTTTGAGGCACGCTTCGCGCGACGGGCTTTGCGCCAGCGCGGTGCCCGAGATGAGCAGCGCCTTGGCGGACGCGATATACTCCTCATCCACGTCGGAGGGGTCGAGCGAGAGGTCGGCGATGCCGTCGCGATACATCAGGATGCTGCTCTCTGTCGGCGAGAGGATCTCGGTGAACGTGAGCCCCAATTTTTCGCCGTGCTCGGCGCGCTTGACGTGGGACACGTCTATGCCCTCTTTGGCAAAGAAGTCGGTCACATAGTCGCCGAATCGATCGTCGGACACGCGCGCGACAAAGCCCACTTTTTTACCCAGCCTCGCCAGACCGACCGCGACGTTTGCCGGCGAGCCGCCCAGGTACTTGCGGTACTCCTTGCTCTCGGCGAGCGTCTTGAAATAGTCGATCGGGTTGAAGTCGATCGCGATCCTTCCCATCGCGATCAGATCGAATTTTGCGTCTTTCTTGAATTGAACGTATTGCATGTTTCCTCTCCGTTTTTTGCTGTCCGTGTCGATATCTCGACCTATCCTCTGTTTGCCGCGCCGCACAGCGCGATGATGCGTTTGACCTCTTTCTTGATCTCGTCCACCGCGACGGGCATATATTTTTTGGGGTCGAACGCGTCGGGGAAGAGCTCGAAGCCCTTCTTGATGCCGGCGGTATACGCCTGTCTCAATTGAGTCGCGAAGTTGATCTTGCGAATGCCTGCGGCGATCGCCGCCTCGATGACGTCGTCCGAAAGCCCGCTCGCGCCGTGAAGCACCAGCGGCACATGCACCTTCGCCGCGATCTGCTCGATGCGGTCGATCGCGATATGCGGCGTGCCGTGATAGACGCCGTGCGCGGTGCCGACGCCGATCGCGAGGCTGTCCGCGCCTGTGCGCGCGACGAACTCCGCCGCCTCGTCGGGGTCGGTATAGACGACCTTGCCCTGCGTCTCCTCCTTGCCGCCGATCGAGCCGAGCTCGCCCTCGACGGACACGGACGCGCGGTGCGCGAACTTTGCGACGCGGCTCGTCAGCGCGACGTTCTCCTCAAACGGCAGCGCCGACCCGTCGATCATCACCGACGTATAGCCGTACCCCACGCAGCGCGCGCATATCTCCTCGTCGCCGCCGTGGTCGAGGTGGAGCGCGATGTCCGCTCCGCCGTCGTACAGCGCGTTGACCAGCGCGACGTAGGTCGCCTCTCCGCCATAGCGCAAAGTCGCCGGGATCGTCTGCACGATGACCGGCGCATTCATCTCCGCGCTCGCTTCGAGCACGGCTTTGACGCTCTCCAAATTGTCCACATTGAGTGCCGGCACCGCATAGCCGCCGTGAGCGGCGCGATCCAGCAAAATAGAAGTAGTGACGATCATAATTTCCTCCTTCGGCGCAAACCGCCTCTCCCGCCTCGGGACCGCCCCTCGAACGATCCCGTGCGCAACTTCCAAACCGCGCCGTCTCCCTTCGGCGCGCCCGAGCCTTCGCTCGCCCTATATTATAATTTTACACTCGCGCGCGCGACAAGTCAATATTTCTCCCAAAAATTACCGCATTTTGTGCATACCCCCTCTCCGCCGCCCCTTCTCCGCTTTCACGCCCCTATCTGCCGTTTTCTCAAAAATACCCGTTTTTCATCCCGATCCCCTAATGCAAAAATATAAAAATATACACAAAACCGCTCTCGCCCTTTTTCGACATTCGCCGTTTTGTGCATACTCTCCGCCCAAACGACCGCCGCCGTTTTACGCATTTCCCGCACCTCGGAAGACCTCCTTGTCGGTCGGGAAATTCCCAACCCGCAAAGAATACTTCGCCGCCGTTTTACAAATTGCTCTCCCCCGCAGAAAACCGCCTTGTCGGTCAGGAAATTCCCAACCCGCAAAGAATACTTCGCCGCCGTTTTACGTCCGCTCAGCCATTTTTCTCACTCCGTCGATAAAACCCGCTCCGCCGTTTTACGCATTCTTCGCCTCAAAGAACTCCCCAAAAAGAGAAACGCCGCGGCATCTCTGCCACGGACACTCCCCTAAGCCCCACTCCTCGCTCTCTGCAATGCGGTCTTTACCCCACTCGTCCCGATTCTACACGCATTTCACACCAAAGTCAACGCCTTTTCACAAGTTTTTTCGCATTCGACAAAATTTACTAATTTTCGACACTTTTAACTTCTAACAATAATTCACACCTCTGTATTTAATCACTACTATAATTGCTTGACATTGTCTTGTAAATTTTTTAGAATATACATACTTAACAAATATTATAGAATAGAAGCTGAAGAAATCAAAATGAATTATAAAGTAGATAACGCTATCATTCTTGCTGCAGGGATAGGTAGCAGATTTACCCCTATCTCCCTCTCTCAACCAAAGGGATTGGTAAAAGTTTACGGCGAATGTATGGTCGAACGTCAAATCAAACATTTGCTAGATGCTGGCATATCTGACATAACCTTAGTTACAGGGTATTTAGCCGAGCAATTCGAATATCTGAAACAAAAGTATGGTGTGAAATGTGTATTCAATCCATATTACGCCTCAAAAAACAATATAGCGAGCTTAAACTGTGTCAAAGATAAGCTGAACAACACTTATATCTTATCAAGCGATAATTATATGAACTGCAATATTTACTCTGCGTTTGAACCTCACTCTTGGTACTCTTGTGTTTTTGCAAACTCTCAAACGAACGAATGGTGTGTCGACACAGACGCACGCAATCGCATTACTCAAGTTACAATTGGTGGCAACAAGAAATGGTATATGTACGGCAGTGTCTTCCTCGATGAAACTTTCTCCTCTAAATTCATTCCGTTACTTGAGCACTATTCAGCTATTGCCGAATGGGATGACAAATATTGGGAGGATGTCTTTGCAAAGCATATACACGATCTTCCTCCTATCTATATTCGAAAATTTAGCGATAATATTGTGTATGAATTTGAAAATCTCGAAGAGCTCCGCGCGTTTGACCGATCTTATCTTAAGCAAAGTAACGATCCACTACTTTCCGAAGTATCAAGGCTGTTAAACACCTCAGAGGACAACCTGCTTCATTTTGCACCATACGACCGTAGCAATACCGCAAAAGTTTTTAAATTTGACTTTAACGGCATCACATATATCGCTAAACTTAATAGCGACATGAACCACTACCCTTTTGAAACCATCACCGAATCGGTAGCAGATGGGCACTTGTTGCGCCTTTTTAAGTGCAGTTAGCTTGTTAAAATATTTCTTTCCTAGAAGCGCACGATTGATATGGAAAATCATACAGTAAATCAGTAAGGGTGTTCTCTATGTACTTCTGAGTTTCAATGTCTTGTATGACTTTAAAAATTTGCGTATTTTTTTGTGAAATCTCTGCGCTAAAGTACTTCCCCGCGTCAATATGCGCATTTCTAGATATTTCACAAAACTCACAAAGCTTATTTAATGTACTGCTATAATTATAAATTATATCTTCAAATTTGATTACCAATACTTTTTCGTTACTTAAATATCTTGATGCTTTTTCGTGCATTGCATTCCAGTGAGTACAGAAGCCCTCTACTGTTCGCGGTCCCGGCATTTTTGCATATCGAAATTTTGCTGTATCCAAAATATATTTATCCGAAAAAAACACATCTCTTGGATCTCTATCAACGATTATCAATCTAAAATCGTTGTCAAAAAATTTTTCAACTACGGCCGTCTGTTTGGGCAAAATCAAATGATCATAAATCATAAGATTATCCTCTTCAGCACACATATCAAAATATTCTTTAATAAATTTTCGAGCATACTGTATAAATTGTTGCTCATTTACAAGCAAAAATCTTTGTGTTTTATTATCTGAAACATATGTGCGCCCATATCTATCAAATCGCCTTCCCAAAAGGATACGAGCCCCAAACTGTTTTATAGCTTTGCCAAGTGAAAAGCCTATTCTTATTGTGTGAGCTAGCGATTTCACCTCGCCTTCACAACTGATTTTCGCCAAAAATTTATCTACAATATCTATATATTTCTGTCCAAAGATTTTTCTATAAGACCCATACCATCCAAAATCATTAAAATATTGCTTGTACATTTCGTCCTTAAAACGATTAATCGCCATATCCCTAGTATGGTAATTTGTATTATCGCTGAAAAGTAATGTATACAGATCAAATAAGCCATCACGGCAGAGCAGATTGGTATGTTCGTATTTCTTCCCAACGCGAACTTTACTCCTTTAAACTCCGACAAAACATCTATGATTGCCGAAGATCCCGTTCCATAATACCCTGTTACAGCAATGTTTTTCATATTAACATCCTCAAAACTCTATGCGTCTTTCATTGATGAGTTGCTAAAATATTACTACCATAAACCGAATCAAAAGTCAACCATTTTATATTATATCGCGCAGCATGACATCAAAGAACCTATGGAAGTCCTGCATAATTGAAATTTTTAGCAGCAATAAATTTATATGCTTGACAAACGATCCTCTTTCAACCCACCCCATAAATTGTGATGAATCTACACGCAAATCATCTGGCAATTTGTTAATCCCTTATTTTATTGCAACATCTCCTCGATAGTTTTCAAGAAAATATCATTTTCTCTCCTATCCTTAATCGCTACACGAATAAAATTTCTACCTTTGAAAAAATTTTTACTTGACAAGTCTTTAATTAACATGTTATGGTTTTCAAGACACTCAACACAGAATTCATATGAAGACCTTGCCCCAAGATCAATCATTATATAATTCGCCTGCGACTCGTAAGGCTTGATTCCGTTGATTAAATTCAACCTGACTATCATTCTTTTCCGTTCATTTGCTATCTTTTCGCATGCGGCATCATAGTCAGCGGCAAACAAATTGTATATCTGCAAATAATATTCGGCAAAACTGTTTACATTCCAAATCTGCATATTAGTTCTTATCGTTGACAGCAGTTGCTTATCCGATGATGCCAATACTCCCAGCCTTAAACCTGCCACGCCATAAGACTTCCCTATGCTCTTTATTACAATCAAATTGTCATATTGTGTCAATATCTCTTCGTTCATCAACGTATATTTCTTATCAGATTCCGCAAAATCGATAAACGATTCATCCAAAAGCAATCTCTTTCCTCTTTCTTTCGCATACTCTGCCAAATCTAAGACTTGCTCTTTCGTCAGCATAGCCCCGCTCGGGTTATCGGGGCTGACCACGCACAGCATATCCGCATCTTCATATGCTCTTTTATATTCGTCAAGATCAAAGCGGTAATCCCATTTGGAATTATCTACATACGCAATCTCACAATTTCTAAAACAACGCACATATTCATTGAATGTGGGTACTCCCACCGCTATCTTTCCTCTGTATGTTTCACCTATCGCGTTAATCAGCTCGGAAGCTCCGTTGCCGACTAAAATATGCTCTTTGTCAACGCCGAAAATTCTTTCCGCATTCATGTTTTGCATATTAAGCCCTGACGGATATGCTCCCAATAATTTTGGAAACTCATGTTGCATTTTTTGCACAAACTTCTTTGTCGGGAAATACGGATTGACCAAGTAGCAAAAATCCAGCATCGATTCGTACCGCCAATACCCTCCGAACTTAGATATGACAAGATCATATTTTTGTTTTCCGCAACTAAACATTACATTAGCTATGTCCAAATCTTGAGCGTCATCAATCTCATACCACGGCATCTCTCCCAATTCATACGCAAAAAGCCTGGTCCTCGCCAAATGCGCAACAACTTTCAACGGCGTTTCATTGTAGCTATTCAAGCCGTATGCACTCATATATGCTTCCAAAAACGGCATATAGACATTTTTACAGAACTCTTTACTGAGTTTATATACATTTACAGTTTTATAATACTCGTTAAGCAACTCATAATTCATGTCGCTCTTGTCGATAAATTGGGTTATATACCCTTGCTGATCACATGTAACTACCGTCCCGTCCATCCAGCTTTTATATTTCGCCACGGCGGCAACATTTTTTTGTTTACATAAAACCATTTTCTTCAGTAAAGACTTGTCGTATATCAAATCGGACTCCATCAGCAACGTGTCTTCGTTTATGACATACTCTTTTGCCAGATAGAAAGAATATATGTTGTTGCTTACCGCATAATCTTTATTGTTGATAAAAACAAATTCGATTTTGCTGTCATGGTAATTTTCTTTGATATAGTCGATCAAAGCATCGCCCTTATAGCCGACCACTATGATCATCTTTTTGATCTCTGCCTCAATAACCGCGTCAATGGCGCGATCGATCAATTTTTCCCCCGCAACCTCGACCATACACTTAGTGTTGTTATTGGTAAATTTCCCCAATCGCTTACCCATCCCGGCAGCGAGCATCAATGCTTGCATATCGTCTCCTTGGTCTATGCTCAATTCTAATCAAGCTACTATTTATTTTACAGCATATGTTCACGCAAGTCAATACGTTTAAATCTACAATCTTTCTTTGCTTGTCGGTTTGCCAAATATTTGCTGGTTTTAGCTATTATTGACAAATGATTTTTTGTTAAATCACCCGAACACAGGCTACCAGTCAATCACACCATGCACGCTTGATTTTCACGCTGAACTGTGTTAAAATGGTACAAAGCGATTTAGTGGAGGAAATCATGTTTGATATACCTGTAGTTTTGATCATTTTTAAAAGATTGAAAGTTTTGGAAATAATAAACCGTCTAAGAGAACTTAAGCCTCAAAAAGTTTATATTTTAGCCGATAACGGCAGAAACGATGAGGAAATTTCCGAATGTCAAAAATGCAGAGAACTCGTTGAAACCAATCTTGATTGGGGTTGTGAAATAATAAAAAACTACGCCGATGCAAACCGGGGTGTTTACGCAAATATTGGATTGGGAGCAAGATGGGTTTTTGAAAGGGAAGAAACTGCTATTTTTTTAGAGGATGACAATTTGCCGGAATTGACTTTTTTCGAATTCTGCAAAGAAATGTTAAGCAAGTACAAAGATAACGAAAAAATCCTTTGGGTTTGCGGAACCAATTATTTGGGAAAAACACATTTTAAAGATGACGCTAGTTATACTTTTACCAGACACATGCTTCCTTGCGGATGGGCATCATGGTCGAGTAAGTTTTTAAAATATTACGACGGAGAGCTTACTGCTTGCAGAGAAGACGGAAATATTCAAATTGCCAAAAGCAGATATTATTCTAAACGAGTTGCCAATCAATATGCTGCGAATTGGATGAGCGAGTATAAAAAGCTTAATGAAGGCAACAGACCCTCTTCATGGGATTATCAAATGGATTTTTCTATAAAATTCAACGATCTATTAGGTATCGTTCCTGTTTGTAACCAAATTAAAAATATAGGAGTCGACAATTTTTCAGCTCATGGCGGAAACTCTTTCGATAATATTATGGTTAAAAGATTCTGTGGGATGAATTCCTATCCTTTAGAATTCCCTTTGATAGATCCTAAAAATATTAAACCCGATATGAAATTTGAAAAACGCATAAACAGAATTATTACCGTTCCTTATCGTTATACTCTGAAAATGAAATTGAGAAAAATACTTGTAAAAATTTTAGGTTTTGACGAAAATGAATCTATCAGAGCAAGATTCAGGAGAAAATAATATGGAAAGATCGTTGAAAGATAAAACCGTATCTTCGTTGATTTGGAAGTTTATAGAAAAATTCGGCGCCCAGCTAATGCAATTCGTAGTTTCAATTGTGTTGGCGAGATTGTTAATGCCCGAAGATTATGGAATAATAGCTATAACAACTGTATTTTTGGCAATAGCAAATGTATTTGTAGATTCCGGTTTTAGTTCTATATTAATCAGAAAATTAAATGCAGACGATTTGGATTATAGCACTGTATTCTATTTTACTTTGGGGGTATCGGTTGTACTGTATTTGTTGTTCTTTTTCATCTTCGCTCCGCTATTAAGCAAACTTTATGATCAACCGCAACTAATACCTGTATTACGTGCTCTTGCACTTGTTTTGATAATGTCGTCATATAACAGCATGCAAAAAACAATATTATCTAAAAAATTATTGTTCAGAAGACTGTTTTTGAGCACTTTTTCGGCAACTTGCTTTTCTTCGGCGGTAGGCATAGCTCTTGCCTATTACGGATATGGAGTTTGGGCTTTAGTTGCACAGCAGCTGACCTCTACAGGCGTAAGCATGATTGTTATGACATTTACCGTACGGTGGAGACCAAAATTGATTTTCAGTTTTACCAGGCTGAAAGCATTGTATTCACTTGGATGGAAATTCTTTACCGTAAGCTTGATCAATGTAACCTATGACAACCTGCATTCTATGGTCATAGGCAAAAAATACGATGAGGCAGCCCTCGCTTATTGGTCAAAAGGAAGACAGTTTCCCGGACTAATCGTTGACAATATTAATGGTACCGTGGGAAGCGTCATGTATCCTGTTCTGTCTCAAAAACAAGACGAACCCGAATCTTTAAAGAGAATATTAAGGACCAGTATAAAAACCGTAACCTACCTGATATGGCCAATGATGATTGGTTTGATAGTTTGCAGTGATTCCGTTATTAGATTTTTGCTGGGAGAAAAATGGATGCTATCTGCATATTATATGAGAATGTTTTGTATATATTTCTCGTTGATTCCTATCATAACCATAGATCAGATTTTGTTTCAAGTAATGGGAAAGGGCAAACTGCTTTTAGTTACGGAAATAGCAAAAAAACTTTGCGGCTTGGGCATTTTGGTTACAACATTGTTCTTTGGGTTAAAATGGATTGCTATAGGACTTGTTTTAGATTCGGCTTTAGCATTTATTATCGCTACACTGCCGTGTAAAAAATTGATAAACTATGGAATATTAGACATAATAAAAGATGTCTTGCCTAATTTGTTGGTTGGCGGCATAATGGGAGTATGTGTCTACTCTCTGTCATTTATAAAAATCGATTACAGATTGATTTTGTTTATACAAATATTTACAGGGATAATGCTGTACATCTTATTTTCTTGGATTTTCCGTTTGTCGTCTTTTAAATTGATCATTAATTATATAAAGCAGGGCATCGGAAAGATTAAAACAATGGCTACACATAACAAATTTAATAACCCGCCTAGTGAAAACAAATCTAACAACATGAGCATGCAAGATAGCGAGATTGAAGAAAAAGAAATTAATGATACAGAAAACGCATCTAAAATTGATGACGTAAATTCTAACGATTGCAATAACGATAAAACAGAATAATTCTTCCTGTCAAATCGCAAACACAAGCGACCTTGAGTGCATTATTCAAGGTCGCTTATTGATATATTTTAATCATAACGCCCTATTCTTTTCAAAATTGAGTTGCAAATCGGATCTTGTATAAATTTTACACATAAATACTCTTGTAAATCTCTCTGCAAATGCATCTCACTTTGAGCTTCCCCTATGGCTACGCGAGAAAAGCGCCCCTCTTTTTTCTACTAGCATCCGTACGTCTTTTTAACTTTGCATTCTCTAATGTGGCAACGCCGAATTTTATTGCTCAACTCCCGGCAATCCAAATTATGCCCTTGTAATAAATACCACAGTTCGACTGCATATTGGTATCGACTCACTCGCTCATGATGCTATTTAGTTGTCATATCCCAAATCTGCCATTATAAAATCTGCGATAACCTTTAATACATTTTCTGCGCGCGCTTCTTGCATCAATGCTGTTGCCTCATCGTATGTAAGTCTTTTCCCCACGCTCTCCACTATAAAATTTCGCAAGCGTATAATATCACTTGTTTGATACTGATTTAAGTTGAAATTGAATGCCAACGGATACCGGCAAAAATAATGCAATCCCATACTATTCTCATCCTCGTAAAAGTTGATTATGGGCTTACCGCTTGCAATATATTCGAATACTTTGCTGGGCAATTGATTTGGAATTGTGTTTTCTAAATTCACAAGAATATCTACCCCTTCAAAATACTTGACATATTTTTCATGGGGCAAGAAATCCATTTGTTTTACATGAGGGCAACTTTGCGTAAAAGAATTAGCCATAGCGTCACATCCTCTGCTAAACATACTGAATATTGTCCGCTCATCTAAAATCTGCAGTAAAACATTGAACATTTTTTGAGGATTCCGAATATCCGGATAAAATCTCCCCGCAAACATTAATTCAATCTTATCTAAATAGTTTTTTGTCTGCATTGTTTTATGCGGAATCATATTCGGCAAGTCTACCGTAATAGATCTCTTGCGAATAGTACAATTATGCTTTTCTGCCTCTTCTTTTATTCCACGCGTGAAAATTATTCCATCTAAATTGTTTGTGAAACGCTTGAATTGCTTCTTCCTGTATTCAATTTTGTTCTGAGGCAAAGTGTAATTATAGATATATGGGTCAAGCATATACAAATATATTTTTGCCCCGGGGTATCTTTCTTTTAATTCATTTGCCAAAACCGCCCAGCCGAACGGTTGAGCAATCGCCACAATGGCATCATAGTTACCTGACATTTGATTGCGCTGCACTGCTGCATAAAAATCTTTGCGTATAATTGTATCTCCGTATTGATTACCGGTTCTCGTATATCCTATGCTCTTTATTTTTTGCTTGATTTTGATTGCATACTGAATTAATTTCGGAAGTTTTGAAAAACTTACTCCTTTCTGTTCAAGCCTGCATAGTATTTTTGTATATTCATTTAACACATAAAAAAGCTTCCCAAACGAAGTTTGGCCATCCACATCATTAATGCTTTTTTTTATGCAACACATATCCACAACATTGCCTCGAGAATATAATTCTTCTGCAACATTCCGCGCGCAAATCGAATTAGCATCACTATCATTATATCCCACTGTCAATAATAGAATTTTAGCCTTCATTTTTCACCTTCTCCTGCTCTATACTTTTCAATCCGGCGCCCACTTGCATAATTGCAATCAATGTCCAAAATGCCGCAGATTCCGTCAAGCTAGAACTCATCATGCTCAAAAAAAATATCGCCAGCAACAAAGTCAACGTCAATCTTCTAATTCCGAAAACCGAGCTTTTTCTTTCTGCAATAGTTGCTCTTTTGACTTTCAACACGCTTCCGAGATACCATTTTGCAACAAAGAAAAACCCGGGTACGCCTATTTCGGCAAATACCTGCAAAAACCAAAAGTGCGTCGCCGTCAATTCGCTTTGATACACATGCCCCGCCATATGAAAATTTGCGTTCCCTATCCCTGTTCCCAAAAAGAAACTCTCCTTCAAATTATATAATGCATCAGCCCAAATTTCCCACCTTGCCTCACTCGCAATCAAACCTAGTACGTTGGGAGATACAATCAGTATGACAGCACCGACTATTACTCCTAGAATAACTACTTTATAAAATCTGACGTCCCATTTTTTGGAAACCAACCAGACCAACACGATAAACGGAACAACCACAAATCCCATTCTGCAATCGGCCAACAGCATCATAACACAAACATACAATACATATCCGATATCTATTATAAAAATCAAATATTTGTTTGCGATGTTTTTACTCGCCAAATAAAACACCATCGGAACAGACGCTGCTACAAAAACCATAAAATCATTCGGATTATAAAACACCGTTACCGGATAGTGTTTTCCAATACTTGTTATCACCGACTCGACGCCCGATTGAACGGCAAAAATATAATCCCCCGAAAATACTTCATAAATTCCGAGCAAGGTGCAAATTACAATAAATACAACAAACGCTGTTAGCATGTTGTCATACAAATTCACTGTACGGACAAAACTCGCAAGCCATAGCACCCAGACAAAGCAAAAACAAATATTGAAAATCCCCTGGATGCTGTTTGTCCTATCAAAACTCCACAGCAATGAAAAAACACCCCAAACACTCCATGCGATCATCATTTGGAGTAAATCACGCAATGAACGTTCAAATCTTTTCCTGCGAACAATCATCCACAAAAACAGAAACGGTACCGCAATGCGAAACAGATACAGCGTTCCGATGCCGGGCACATTTACTATAGGCAAACTTGCACCCATCAATGCGATAATCATCACGGCAATAGCTGTTATCTTTGTAAATGTCGTTTCCTGCGTCTGTTTAATTTGCTCCATCCATCCCCTCAATCAATGCCTGGATACGCATCATACTTTCAATATTGTTAGGTTTATAGCAACGCAAGTTTGCCTTCTTTGCTTCAATCAAGCCTTTCTCTCCAATAACTTCAGCAAGGGTTTTCGACAAATCATCGTCGTTGTTATTGCAAATAAATCCATATTTCACCGGCAAAATATCTCTTGTTGCTCCGGTGTCAGTTGCCAATACCGGAACACCAAGTCCAAGAGCTTCTTTAATGACCATCCCTTCTGCCTCTTCGTATGACGGCAGGACAAACAAGTCCGCATTGAGCACATACTTGTATGGGTTGGTATGTTTTCCGACGAGCACAACATCTTCAGTCAATTTCTCACTTTCTATTTCGTTGCGAACAGCATCCTTATATGCACCATCCCCTATAATATACCACTTTGCTTTTTCCCCGTCATCGATAATTCGCCTCAAGGCAGGCAACACCCGGACCAACCCCTTTTCTCTGCTTAATCGTGCAATCGTAACAAGATTGACATATGTCGAATCGTATTTTTGCGGAGCGTCATTCGCCAAGCGAGCTATCTCGTCATAATTGATGAAGTTCGGGACATAAGTAATCTTCTCTTTAATTGACGGAACAGCTATTTTCATGCTTTCGGCACAATACCTGCTTACACATATCACCTTATCAAATCCCGACAGAATTTGAACGTTATATTCCGTATTGCTGCCACATTTCAAAAAGTCTCCATGCATGAAACTGAATTTGCGTCTAGCCCTAACTTTCTTTAACACAAATTCGTTGCAGCCACCGTAAAACGACTTATCACCGCCATCATGCACATATGAAATCGCAACATCGAACTCTTCATTTGTGCATTTTGTTGAGTTAACAATATACGGCACAACAAATTTTTTACCTAAGATGCGCGTCACTCCACGCAAAATAAAAGATTGCAACCCTCTAAAAAAGCTCTGCTTTTTTGCGGCATTATGCGATATACCCATCAATCTCAACGGGTAGCCTATTTCCTTGACAATTACGTTTTTGGGCACAAACGGCAAGAGTTCATTGTTTTTATCCAATAAAAACAAATGAATTTCATACTTGTCATTGATTGCATTTAACAAATTGATCAACGACTTCTGAACTCCCCCTAATTGCAAATTATTGCTGAATATAGCTACTTTTTTCATTTCATCTCCGCAAATCTCAAAATAGCACTTTCTGCCTCTCCTTGTTCTTTCTCTATATCGGCAATACACCTTTCGATGCCTTCACAAAACTTGTTTTTATCAAATTTTTCGACATATTCGTCTAAAGCGTTCTTAACATCGTCGCTTTCATCCACTACAATGCCTACATCATACTTTTTGACAATATTAGCCAAAGCAGTTCCGTCCAATGCTAAAATCGGACGCTTGCAGTACACTGCATCGTACAAGCGATTTGGCAATGCATATTCTTTATGCGACTCACCCGTTATTCCATAATAACAATTAACAATATCAATATTCCGATATATAGCACGCTTGTTCTTAGATTCAAATTTACCGCTAAACTCTACGCAGTCCAATTTATTACGATAAGCATATTGTTGCAAAAGATCATCTTTATATATTCCGGCAAAATACAACTTGTACCGGCTATTTGCCAAATCACTCATCAATCTTATGCAAGACCGATAATAAGTAATCAACCCTATATATCCCAAAGTCAATATATTTTTATCCAAATCGGGAGCATCATAGTCTGCTCTTTCAACGTCGATATTATGGATCTGCATCAAGTTGTCCGACAGCAAGAATTGCCTAAATCCCGGCGAAGAGATGAACGTCTTGACGCTGTTGTCACACAATTCTTTTACCGCATTTTGATAGGCTCTTATATTGTCATATGTAAAATCGCGGACATCCAAGATATATTTGCCCTTATAGTTTTTCAGCAAGTATTTTTTGAGCAATACCCCGGGCAACGTGGTGAGCACTATGATTTTATCATATTTTTCCCTTTTCAGGTTCTGCAATATTTTTTTTCGCCATTTCAACATGGCAAAAATCTTTGCAATCTTTCCCTCTCCGCATCTGATCTTGATGTCGATCACATTGTCCTGTCTGAGCGTTTCGCCGTTTTCTGTTCGATCCCAGCAATAATAATCCGCCACGACACCATGCGCCTCCAAAAGACGCTTGTAATACCGCATATACGGCATTCTGATCATGGTGTTGAAGCCGATTACCGCAATCTTCACTTACTTCTTCCTCCACGTCGTGATATTGACGATCTTTGCATAGGATTGTATGATCTTCACGACCTTGATCGAGACGTTGGTGTCCGCATAGTCTTCCGCCATGACATACGGCTCTTTATTGTCGTACATTGTCACAGCCATGTCCATCGCCTGGCAGATGTCCTTTGTGGTAATACCGCCGATGACCACACTGCCCTTATCGAGCACTTCGGGACGCTCGGTGCTTGTCCTGATGAGCACCGCCGGGAAGTTGAGCATTGCGCTCTCCTCGCTGAGCGTACCGCTGTCCGACAGAACGCAATATGCATTCTTTTGCAACTTGTTATAGTCAAAGAAACCGAACGGTTTGAGGCTCCTGACCAGCGGATGAAATTTGAATTTCCTCTTTTCGATAAACTTGGCGCTGCGCGGATGCGTCGAATAGATCACCGGCATTTGATATTGCTCGGCGATGTTATTGATCGCAGTCATGAGGCTCATAAAATGCTCCTCGTTGTCGATATTTTCCTCTCTGTGTGAAGAGAGCAAAATATACTTATGAGGTTGAAGTTCGAGCTCTTGCAGCACCTTACTCTCCTCGATCTGCTTTTCATATACCCCGAGGACCTCTCGCATAGGCGACCCGGTGACAAAGATCGTTTTGCCGTCCACACCCTCAGACAGCAAATATCTGCGGCTGTGCTCCGTGTATGGCAAATTTATGTCCGATATGACGTCCACAATGCGGCGGTTTATCATTTCGGAGACATTCCAATCCCAACACCTGTTGCCCGCCTCCATATGGAAAATGGGCACTTTGAGGCGCTTTGCGCTGATCGCCGAAAGCGCACTGTTGGTATCGCCGAGGATAAGCACCGCATCCGGCTGTTCTTTTTGAATGATCTCGTATGACTTCGCGATGATGTTGCCCATTGTCTCTCCCAAAGTCGAGCCGACACATCCGAGGAAATAATCGGGTTGTCTGAGCCCGAGATCCTTAAAAAAAACTTCGTTGAGCGTATAGTCCCAATTTTGCCCGGTATGCACGAGAATATGATCGAAGTATTTGTCGCACGCCTTGATACATTCGCAAAGCCTTATGATCTCCGGTCTAGTACCGAGTATTGTCATCACTTTCATCTTTTCCATATCAAACCTCTTCGTAAAACGTGTCGGGGTGGTCTTTGTCGAACGGCTCGTTTGCCCACATCACCGTAACCATATCGTCGTCGCCGACATTCTCAATATTGTGCGTGTAGCCGCAGGGGATATCGACAACTTGCAACTTGTCGCCGCTGACCGGATATTCTATGACCTTGTCCGTACCTATCTTCCTAAATCTTATAACCCCTGTCCCTTTGACCACAAGGAACTTCTCGTTCTTCGTGTGATGCCAATGATTGCCCTTCACTATGTGAGGCTTGGAGATATTGATCGACACCTGCCCCTGTCCGTCGGTGCGCAAAAACTCGGTAAACGAGCCGCGCGCATCCGCATTCATCTTGAGATCGTACGCAAACTCGTCCTCGGGCAAATAGCTGAGATAGGTGCTGTAAAGTTTCTTGATCACACCTCTGTTCATATTCGCGACAGACAATGTTTTTCTGCTGTCCTTGAATGAATAGAGCGTATCGACGATCTCCCCAAGTGTGATCTTGTCCTCAATGGACACTTTGCAATATCCGTCATCGTCTCTCGCGACAATGCCATCAGTCGCGTCAATGAACGCGTTGACGACGTCGTCGATATAGACGACGGTGAGCAAAGTCGACCTGTCGTTGACCTTGATCTCAAGCCCGCGCGCTATGTTGTTGCAAAACGTCGCGATTGCGCTGTTGTAATTGGGACGGCACCATTTGCCGTAAACATTCGGCAAACGGAACACATATGTGGCGATAGAATTATTGGTGCCGTAATCCAAGATGTAGTCTTCGCCGGCCTTCTTGCTCTTCCCGTAGTCGTTGTCGAGCTTGGCTTGAATGGAAGAACTCATCAAAATCGGCGACCTGTTTCCGTTTTTTTGCAAGATTTCGAGCAATTTTGTGGTAAACCCATAATTGCCTTTCATGAATTCTTCGGTACGTTGAGGTCTGTTGACCCCGGCAAGGTGGAATACAAATTCGCACTCTTTCGCGAATTGAGCAAGCTGATCTTCCGTTGTATCTACGTCGCACTCAAAGATCTCGAACGTCTTTCTGTTTTTCAGCTCGAGCACGAGATTCTTGCCTATAAATCCCTTGGCTCCTGTGACGAGCACTTTTTTCATCTTCTTTCGTTCTCCCATTCGGCAAGCTCGTTACGGATATATTCCAATGTCAACAGCTTCTTTTTGACGCCCTCGACATCGAGCTGCGTGGTATTGTCCGAGTTATACTCGTTTGTCAAACGCGTCAATACATTGCCCTTTTTGAAGTAGTTATCATAGTTGAGATCTCGATTGTCCGCCGGCACTCTGTAGAATCCGCCGAGATCGATGGACTTCACCGCCTCTTCCTTTGTCAAAAGCGTCTCGTACATCTTTTCGCCGTGTCTAATGCCTATGATCTTGATCTCGTTGTCGGCATGGAACAACTCTTTGACCGCCTGAGCAAGATCGCGGATCGTACATGCCGGCGCTTTTTGAACGAATATATCGCCGCTGTGTCCGTTTTCAAACGCAAACAGCACCAAATCGACCGCCTCTTCAAGGCTCATGATATATCTCGTCATATTCGGCTCGGTCACGGTGAGCGGTTTGCCCTCTTTTATCTGCTGGATAAACAGGGGGATGACCGACCCCCTCGAACACATAACGTTACCGTATCTCGTGCCGCAGATCATCGTCTTGTCCTCGCTGACGGTACGCGACTTGGCGACAAAGATCTTCTCCATCATGGCCTTGGAAGTTCCCATCGCGTTGACGGGATACGCCGCCTTGTCCGTTGAAAGGCAGATCACCTTTTTGACCCCGGCTTCGATCGCCGCCGTAAGCACATTGTCCGTGCCTATGCAATTTGTTCTGACAGCCTCGAGCGGGAAAAATTCGCAACTCGGCACTTGTTTGAGCGCCGCCGCATGGAAGATATAATCCACGCCGTGCATCGCGTCCTTGACGCTTTGAATGTCGCGAACGTTACCGATGTAGTATTTAATCTTGTCATTGTTGTACTCGTGACGCATATCGTCTTGCTTTTTCTCGTCACGGCTGAATATTCTGATCTCTTTGATGTCGGTGTTCAAAAATCTCTTGAGCACCGCATTACCGAAGCTACCCGTACCTCCGGTGATCAATAACGTCTTTCCTTCAAACATTTTTGTCCTCCTTGTTTTCTTGAAAGAATTTTTCCAATTTTTTCACATTGTCGGCAACATTGAAATTTGCCGCCATATACTCATACCCGTTTACGCCCAGCCGCTCAAGCCTGTCACGGTTCGCGACAAACCATTCGACGCATTCTTTGAATGCGTCCACATCGCCGCTTGGACACCACTTACCGCACTTCGCCTGATCCTCTACAAGTTCCTTTACGTCGGTATTCTTGTCGGTACAGGCAAATATCGGCATGGCGTTCTCGAGATACGACAACATTCTCGACGGATAGTTCGGTATGGTGAAGCGTTTATCCAGCGCCACCATACCAACATCGCATTGACCGCACAGCCTTTCATACTCGTCCTTCGGCAAAACGTCCAACGTGATTACGTTTGGCACTCCCTTCAATTCGGCAAACAACTTCTTTTTCTCGCTGCCCTTTCCTACTATTATAAAACAAATGCCATCAATATTGCAACACTCTTTGATCGCTTCGGCGACAAAATCAAGCCCTTGCGGCTTGCCGAGATTGCCTCCGTAAATAAAAACCGTCTTGTCTGCCGACACCCCGAGCTTATCCAAAACATCTCTGTTTTTCGTCTTTTGCGGAGGGTGCGGACTCTTGACGATGACCGCATTCGGGAACAACTCTATGATTTTCCCGTCCAAATTGTCGTTGTGAGCCTTCAAATATTCGATATTTGCGTTGCTCATGCATCCGATACCATCGGAATACTTGTACAACTTCTTTTCCTTAGCCCTAAACATCTTGTACAATATTCCGGTAAGACCCCTCGTCGACATCATGCCCAAATCTACGGCATTTTGCGGAAAGATATCCTTGAGCATAAGGTATGACTTGCACCCGAACTTTTTCTTGCAATATTTGACAACATTCGCAAGCGTTATCGGAGGGGTATTATAGATTACCAAGTCAAATTCGTCATCTTTGAAATATTTTTTAATTGCGCCGATAAATTGATGCTCCAGCAAGAGCATGCTGATGCCCTTTTCTAAAAGCGAACACATCGTAACATTTAGTGTTCTAAGCCTCACTATTTTTATTCCGCTCTCCACCGAACATTCTGTCGGCAACCCCAATCTCCTTTCTCTTGAGCATAATACGCTTACGCTATGCCCCGCTCCTATTAATGCGCGGATGACATTTATATGCACACTTTCTCTTTGCAAACTGTCAATTTGACCTATCGTCAGCATTAAGACTTTCATAAAATACCCCTAATCATAAATCTATTTTCTCTTCCAGCCCGTTTGGCAACTTTATAATGGAGTAATCATGATGATATTTTCTCTGCTCCACCGGCGGCAACTTCATATAATCGCCATAAATCACTCTAAGAATCTTATCGGGGGCATCAGGGATTATATACTTCCTGTCCTCAAATTGATGTCTATTCCCATTCCCAAACCATTCTTTGTCGTATTCACTTTTCATCACTCGAACATTGCTTGACAATTCACAAATTGTTTTGCTTGTATCAAAATCCACCTTTGCAAGTTTACTGGTGAGTTTTTTATAAGCTATAATTTTCCCTTTGCCGGATTTTATGCATAAAAGCACTTTTGAGCCAAATGTTATCAATCTGCCCTTATGTTTGGGAGGTTCGTTATATAGATATAGGGCTCTCTTCATGGCGACAAAAATTTGACGCTTACGCGCAATCTTTCCCTTCCATGCTCCAAACAAAGGATATATGTCGATAAATATCCCGTGATGAACATTCCTTCCTCCCAATGTCGATTCAATCAGCAAAGAGTTATTTCTACAAATACGATTAATCGCCAATCCAAATTGCGAATCCGTTGATGGCGACTGATAAAAAAATCTCTCGGTATCTGCAACTTCGTTAAAAATTGCTTCCAACCTGACCATATCATTGTACGGCATCATAACATCTATATCGTCATCCCATGGAATAAACCCATTATGCCGGACTGCGCCAAGCAAACTTCCGTATGCCAAATAATATCTTAAGCCGTTTTCATTGCAGATCCTATCCAGTTCATCAAGAATCTCGAGTTGAACTTCTTTAAGCCCGTTTTTAATCTCATCCGAAAAGTCTTTCATCTTGTAATATATCTCCTATTTGTTTTACTATGATATCCGGCTTAATACCGTACAGATATTCCGAATTTCTGTATATGCCGTTCGGAACGTCGACCCTTGCGGTAATGATCGGCAAATACTTTTTGATTGCAAAATCTTTGTTTGGATTGTCTCCTATATAGACCATCTCCTGCGGTTTCACGTCCAGCATTTTCAGCATTTTTTCAAACCCGATTGGATTTGGCTTTCTGCATTGCACTCCTCCGAGTTCATCCGTAATCACAATCTTGTCGATATATTCCTGTATCCCCAAAGCTTTAATTTTGCTTTTTTGCACATCCGCGAACCCATCCGTAATGATTCCCGTGCGCACCCCCTTCTTTTTTAATGTTTTCAACAAGTCCAATACTCCAGGATTGCAATGCAGATTTTTCGGCTCGCAATTCCGATATGCTTTTACCAACCCGGCGACAGCAATCTCTTTATCTTTGATTTTTTCCGCATTTACCAATCTGTCAAACACATTGGCCTTGCTTTCTTGATATAGTGAGCGTATTTTTTCATTGGCATTTACTATCCCGTAAACAGTTTCGGCAACATTCGCTGCATTTTTCAACCCATACTCTACGAACTCATTTTCCATATACAACGTATCATCCAAGTCGAAAACCACCGCTTTAACCATAACTCATTTCACCCTTACGCTGTCATCGAAGCGCGAGAAAACAACTCCATCTTGCACATTGACATCCGCAGGAGTTACCTCTTCCCCGTTTAATATGCGATAAAGCCACTCGCACGAATCCGCGCCGGCGGATATGCTCATCGGTGCTCCACCGCCAAATCGAGGATTTATTTCAATAAATTTAACCGTACCGGCATCATCCTTCATTCCTTGAATCGTAATGTGTCCGATTGGCTTCAAAACGTCAGCGACTTTCCTTGCTTGAGCGATCAATTTATCGTCCATGTCAATTTGCCCTTTGAGAATTTCTCCGCCTCTGACCGCAATTCTCTTTCTTGGGACTATGCTTATGATGCGCCCGACGAAATCCGCGAAGATGTCAAACGTATATTCAGTGCCTTTAACACACTCCTGTATGATTGGCTCGTTGATATACGAATTCAAGAATTCCAATTGCTCATACGACGTCACCTTAAACGCGTTTACACTTGAACTGCCGTCCTTTGGTTTAATAAACAATGGCAACGGCGCTTTTTTTGCTTCACAAACATCGGAATATGTAATTGGAGCACTGATGCCGTTTTCAGCAAAGAAGCGAGCCGTCTTCTGCTTATCGCAACAAACGGATACGCACTCGCAATCGCTGATCATCACTCTGGCGCCGGTTTGTGATTCGATTTTTTCTTTATTTTGCGACAGAATCTCCAATTCCGTATCAATAGTCGGAACGATTAGTGACACACTTTCATCAATACACGTTGTAACCAATCGTTCCAAATAACTAACGTCTGTCACTCGCGGCAATATAGTTTTTTTATCCGCAAAGAACAACGCCGGCGCCGTTTCATCCATATCTGCGGCGATCACATCTCCGACAAATCCCAATCTGTCCCTTGCAGACTTAAACGCTTTGACCAACTCGACTCTGCGTCCTGCGCTCAGAATCAAAACATTGAGCTCTTTATTTCCGGCGAAAAATTCCATTGTCGCCTGACCTTCTTGAGAAATACCTTCTCTTTTGAACACTTTTGCGACCGTCATAAATAATATCTTGATGTCAAACCAAAAACTCAAATGATCAACGTAGTACACGTCCTTTTCAAATTTTTGATCCCATGTCAAAGCATTCCTTCCGCTTACCTGAGCATAACCGGTCAATCCGGGACGGACATCATGTCTTCTTCGCTGGAAGCTGTTGTAAAGCGGCAAATATTGCACCAGCAGCGGTCTCGGACCGACGATGCTCATCTGCCCTGCCAAGATATTGAAGATCTCGGGCAATTCGTCGATCGAGAGTTTGCGCATCATTTTGCCAAAACCGGTCAAGCGGTCGGCATCGGGCAAGAGGTTGCCGTTTTCGTCCTTGGCGTTGGTCATCGTGCGGTACTTGATCATCTTGAAGATCTTACCGTTTTTGCCGGGACGCGGCTGCACAAAAAACGGATTTCCTTTCATCGCGATCGCGACGATCGGCGTGAACAGCAAGAAGAACGGCGACAATACGATCACCGCCAAGAGGCTAAGGATGAAGTCGAGCAGAGGTTTGAAAAAGTGCCTGTACATCACGCCCTCTGTTTGTCTTCGATGGTCTTGTTGACGATTCCGGCGACGAAGCGGACTTGGTCGTCGGTCATTTTGGTGTCGCACGGCAGGCAGAGGCTGCGGTTGAAGAGGTCTTCGCAGACGCTGCCGGCACCGATGGCTTTTTGCTGTTTTTCGTCGAGTTGGGTGACGAAGCCGCAATCCTTGAACACGGGTTGCATATGCATGGGTTTCCATGCTGGACGGCTCTCGATATTTTGTTCGGCGAGCGCGTTGAGGATGTCCATAAATGTCGCCTTGCAGTCGCAAGACAGCGTGATCGCGGTCAGCCAATAGTTGGGCTCGGAGCCTTTGGTGGTCGGCGCGAGCGAGATGTAGGGGTTGTCCTCGAAAGCTTTTGCGTACAGCTCGTGAATGTGTCGTTTTTGAGCGACGCGCTCGTCGAGAACAGTCATCTGACCTCTTCCGATGCCGGCGCAGATGTTGCTGAGGCGATAGTTGTAGCCGATCTCCTCATGCTGATACCACGGGAATTTTTCACGCGACTGAGTCGCCCAAAACAATACTTTGTCGCGGGTTTTTTGATCGTTGCACATCAGCATGCCGCCGCCGCTCGTAGTGATGATCTTGTTTCCGTTGAAAGAAAAGATGGAAATATCGCCGAAGTTGCCCGTCTTGACGCCCTTGTAGCTTGCGCCGAGGCTTTCGGCGGAGTCTTCGAGGACGGGAGTGCCGTGCTTGCGGGTGATCGCGAGAAGCTCGTCGAACTCGGCAGGGTTGCCGTAAAGGTTGACGATGATGACCGCTTTGGGGTCGGGATATTGCTCATACGCCTTTTCGAGCGCCGCGGGACTCATATTGTAGCTCTCGCGGTCGCAGTCTATGAACACGAGTTTTGCGCCGAGATACGCGGCGGGATTGCAGCTGCCGCTGAAAGTAAACGACGAGCAAAACACGACGTCGCCCCTCTCGACCCCGAGATATTTGAGTCCCAGATGGATCGCGGCGGTGCCTGCGGAAAGCGCGACGGCATACGGTCTGCCGATGTAGGCGCACATTTCCTTTTCGAACATTTCGACGTTCTTGCCGAGAGGCGCGACCCAATTGGTGTCGAACGCTTCTTGTATGTAACCCATTTCTTTGCCGCTCATATGCGGCGAACTGAGATAAATTCTGTCTCTCATTTCCTGACCTTCCCGACGCCGACGCGCCGTTATTATCTAGATTATACTACACTCCGGTGCTATGCGCAAGCGTTCGGCGCATTATTTGCGCGATATAGTCGCGATATAATTATTATGTGCGCGCAATGCGAAAATTGTTGCGGATATGGACAAAACGGCACAAGGCGGTGCGGACAAATTGCGCAAAGGCGTTGAAACGGCGCGGCGGATATGCTATAATGAAGAAAAACCGTCAATCGTCATAGGAGGAACAATGGGATTCGACAAACCTTTCGTCAAGCGCGCTTTGGCGAAGCCGGGGCATGTGACCAATCTTTTGCGCATCAAGGGCGACTGCTACACCAAGATCGGCGACCTCAAAGCGGAGGCGATCAAGAGCGACGAGCCGATCGCGTTCGCCGACCTCGACAAGAGCGCGTTCAAGCCGATCCGCAAATGGGAAAAGTGGGCGGACAAATTCGGATGCGCGTGGTTCCGCTTCACCGGCAAGGTGCCGCAAAAGGGCAAGGACAAGCACGTCGTTCTGCGCATCAAATTGCAGGGCGAGGGGCTTGTGATGAACGAGGACGGCATCGTCTTGCAGGGCATCACGCAAGTGCTCAGCAAGGGCGATCTTTTCCATTCTTTGATCGGCAAGCAGGTCGTCGACGTCGCGGACAAGTCGACCGGCGACGAAGAGATCAAGCTATACGTCGACGCGGGCTTCAACGGCAAATTGCGCTTTGAGAATTTGGTCGCGAGGCTGCGCCGCTGCGACATCGCGATCTGCAACGACGAGGTCAACGGCTACTACTACGACTACATCGATCTTTTCTTCACGATGCTCAAGCTGCCCAAGGACGGCGAGAGGACGAAGGAGATCGACGAAGCGCTCAAAAAGAGCTTTGCGATCTACCGCAGAGAGGGGGCGAAGGCGGCGCGCGAATTTTTGGTGCCCGTGTTGACAAAGCCCATCGATTACCCTGCGACGGAGTACTATTGCATAGGTCATGCGCACATCGATCTGGCGTGGCTGTGGCCGTGGCGCGAGACGCGCCGCAAGGTCGCGCGCACGTTCGCCAACCAATTGCGCAACATCAAAAAATATGACGGTTTCCTTTTTGCCGAATCGCAGCCCCAGATGTGGGTGTGGCTGGAAGAAGACCATCCCGAATTGTACAAGCGCGTATGCGAGGCGGTCGAGGCGGGGCGCATCGAGACTCAGGGCGCAATGTGGGTCGAGGGCGATTGCAACCTCGCTTCCGGCGAGAGCTGGATCCGCCAAGCGCTGTACGGCAAGAGATATTGGAAGGAAAGGTTCGGTACGGACACCGACCTTTGCTGGCTGCCCGACGTGTTCGGCTTCCCCGCGACGATGCCGCAGGTGCTGCGCGGCTGCGGGATGCAATATTTCATGACGATCAAGATCATCAGCAACACGGTCAACCAATTCCCCTACAAGACGTTCATTTGGGAGGGGCTTGACGGCACGCCCGTACTTGCGCATATGGAGCCGCTGGGCGATTACAACTCGGGCGCGTCGCCTCTTGCGATCTTCAAGTCGGAAGCTCGCAACACCGAAAAGGGACTCATCCCCAAAGCGCTGCTCATCTACGGCGACGGCGACGGAGGCGGAGGTCCGGGCGAAGGGCACATCGAGTATGTCAAGCGCCACCGCAACATGAACGGACTTGCGCCTTGCGTAATGAAGAAGTCGATCGACCTCTTCCGCGATCTCGAACCTTACCGCGAGATCATGCCGCACTACCAAGGCGAGCTGTATTACGAGCGCCATCAAGGCACCTACACTTCGCAGGCGAAGACGAAAGAAAACAACCGCATGATGGAGCGCAAGCTGCACGAATTGGAGTGGCTGGGCGCGGTCTGCGAGTTGAACGGCGGGCATTACGACCGCAAATTCGCCGAAAAGATATGGAAAGAGGTGCTGCTCTATCAATTCCACGACGTGCTGCCGGGCAGCTCGATCAAGCGCGTCTACGACGAATGCGCGGCGCGCTATGCGGTGATGGCGGACGAGACGGACGACATGCGCGGCGGCTATTTGGCGAAGCTGTTCCCCGAGGGCAAGGACGCCTACTTCAACTCAACGCCGTTTGCGCGCAGCGAGTACGTCAAAGACGGCGACAAGTGGCTCAAAGTCGACGTCAAGCCCTACTCCGCGACGACAAAGTCGGAGGACGCGGACGTCGAGGCGGCAAAGGCGGAGCTCGCCTACGACGAATTCACGATCGAGAACTCGCAAGTTTCGGTCTGCTTCGGCAAGGGCGGCGAGATCGTGTCGATGTTCCTCAAACACGACGAGATCGAGCTGGTCAAAGAGCACTTCAACAAGTTGATTGTCTACAGCGATCCGTTCATGTACTACAATGCATGGGACATCAACATGGACTACCCCAACATGCCGACCGAAGAGCCGCAATTGGTCTCGACGAGGACATATGTCGACGGTATGACGGTGGTGCGCGAGCAGTCGTTCGTGCACGGCAAGAGCAAGCTGGTGCAAAAGATCTCGCTGACCGCCGGCGACCCGATGGTGCGCTTTGACACGACGGTCGACTGGGACGAAAAGTACAAGATGCTGCGCGCGGACTTTGTGCCGACATTCTTTGCGGACGAAGTCGATTGCGGCATACAATTCGGCACCTTCCGCCGCTCGACGCGCGAGGACAACTCGATACAGCGCGCTCAATTCGAGATCTGCTCGCACAAGTTCGTCAACCTCGACGGCGGCAATTGCGGGCTGGCGCTCATCGACAACGTCAAGTACGGCAAGAGGGTCAAGAACGGCTTGCTCAGCCTGTGCCTGCTGCGCGCGCCCAAGTTCCCGGACAAGACTTGCGACATCGGCACTCACACCTTCTCGTATGCGATCTATCCCCACCGCGAAAAATTGAACGACTCGGATGTCGTCGAGAGAGCTTATGCGTTCAACAACCCCCTCGTCAAGGAGCGCGGCGGCGACATGGACTGCCCGATCGAAGTGGTCGGCGACGGCGTCGTCATGGAGACGATCAAGCCCGCCGAGGACGGCAGCGGCGTCATCCTGCGCCTGTTCGAGAACAAGGGCAAAGACGTCACGGCGAGCGTCAAGACGGCGTTCAAGTGCGTCGTATACGGCTGCGACATGCTGGAAAACGCACAGGACAAAGTCGACCTCGGCGCATTGACCTTCCGTCCGTGGGAGATCAAGACGGTGCTGCTCAAAACGCATTGATCCACGCATTGACCAAAGCGCGCCTTCGGGCGCGCTTTTTCGTGCCCGTGTGCGTAACGGCACACTTTTGCATTTTTTCTTTCGCGGACTCTTCCCCATTTTTCGCGCAGTATTTTTGAGGTGGCTCACAAGTTACTCACCCCGCAATTTTGACCTCACGTCATTCACGAGTTACTCACCCAACGCACTTCACGTCGTTCACGAGTTACTCACCCGTTTTGGTCGCTCACGGGTTACTCACCTGCGCGCAAGTCAAGTCCGACAAGAGCGTGCGCGTCAAGTCGTGGGCGCAAAATATTGAGTTGTCAAAGTCCGCGCGGAAACTTTGCTCCGCAAATAAACAGGCGGCTCACGCGTTACTCACCCGCCGAGGTGATCCACGGATCACTCACCCAAGGCTTTGCTTTACGTCGCTCGCGAGTTACCCACCCATTTAGGTCGCTCACGCGTTACTCACCCGCCGAGGTGATCCACGGATCACTCACCCAAGGCTTTGCTTTACGTCGCTCACGAGTTACCCACCCATTCAGGTCGCTCGCGAGTTACTCACCCGCCGAGGCGGTTCACGGGGCACTCACCCATTCAGGTCGCTCATGCGTTACTCACCCGAGGCAAAACATCCCTCGCGCAAGAGAGATGTTTTGCGTGGACGCAGGCGGCGTCACAGCCCGGCGTTGTAGTCGTCGAGGTCATCCTTTGCCGCTTGGAGCTCTGTCGCGACGATGGTCATTTCGCCGGCTTGGCTCAGCGGCTTGATGGTCGCGAACATATAGCCGAAGCCTTCGCTGTCCTCGTATCGCTCAACGGCGCCGTCGGGGACGTAGAGGGTCGCGTCGGTCGCGAACACGTCGCCGATGCCGTCATAGTCGGGCGGGACCATCCTGTCGACGATGACGTGATGCAGATTGGGCGCATAGAACGCTGCGACGTCGATAAATTCGACATTTTTTCCAAGGCGCAAGATCTGCAAAAAGTCGTTGTCGATGACCGAGCTCGCGACGGTGCGGACGTTGTCGCCGAGGTCGAGCACGGCGACGGGCATCTCGTCGAGCGACGTCCCGATCGCGGTCGCACCGGAGTGCAATTTGAGTTCGTCGGACAGCGTCAATCGCGGCGCGAGCAACGCTCCGTCAGCCGAGATCAATCCGTCCGGGGCGACCCCGAGCTCGGCGCTGTCGGGCGGCGCGCCGTAATCAGCCGCGACGCCGTAGTTGAGATAGTCGACGCCGTCGGCATAGGCGATGCGGTCAGGCGCACCGTCGCTCGCCCTGGGCAGCGCAAACTTGACGTCTTCCGCGGCGGTGAACGAGACATGGATGAGCGAGGGCGCGGCGCCGCCGAGATAGTCGAAGATCATCGTGCTCGAATCGAGCACGGCGTCCGAGTTGTAGTAGTCGGCAAACAGCACGATGTCGCTCTGCCCCTCTGCGACGACGTCCGCGTCAAAGTTCCAAAGTTCGCCCGTCTCGCGGCAATACCAGCCGACGAAGGTCATGCCGTCCGGGGCGGAAAACGCGGGGGCGGTCAGCTTGGATCCGACGGCGGCGACGCTGTCCGAGACGAGTGCGTCGCAATCGAAAAAGCGCACTCGTCTCAACGCGATCGAGCCGAGCGCGGCAAGCGCGTTTTCGAGTTTGAGGAAGATGTTGGGCGTGTCGAGCACATGCGTCTCGGTGACGGACAGCGACGGCGCGACGTCAAATATGCGGTCGCCTCTCATCACGCTTTTGAGCACGAGTTGATTTTGCGCGTCTGCGGCGGGCACATACGCGACCACCTGCGCGGCGACATAGCCCGGGTGCAAGGTCAGACAATCGGGGATCTCAAATAAAATGCGCCCGCTCTCACCGAGCGTCAGCTTGGGGGACGTGTAGGCGCTCGTCGGCACGCCTCTGCGGTCAAAGCAGCGAAATTCGAGATAGAATTCCCAGCCGTCTTCGGCGTCGATGCCTCGGCACGACACGCTGATGACGGAAGAGTTGTTGTCGTCTTGCGAAATGCAATAGTAGTCCTCGGCGCGCAACGTGTTGTCGTCGGCGTCGAAAATGCAATTGATCACCATAGTTACTCCTTGGGGGGAAACGCTTTCACCGTCATCATAACACGGCTTTTCGCCAAAATCAAGGATAGGCGCCGATTTTTTTTGCGAAAATCGGGCGATGGGACAACTGCGGTACAAAGTCGAACAAATCAAAAAAAATTTGCGCCGACTATGTCGGCGCACGTTATATTTTGCTGAAAATCGAAAATTATTTGCCCGAAACTTGCTCCTTGCCTTCGTCAATCGTCGCCGTCCTCGTGCATCGAGACGACGCTCTTGACGTGGCTCATCTTTGCGTCGAGCAGATCGCACAATTGCGAGCACTCGAACAGCTCTTTGGAGATCTTTGCGACGACCTCTTCGTCGAGGTCTTTTTTGTAGCGCAATTTGTGCTCCAAATTCGCCCACGACTCCATAGTGATCGTGCGCAATTGCACCTCGACCTTCATATTGCGCTTGCAGTCGTCGAGGAAAATGGGGATCGCAATGATCAAATGCAGGCTGCGGTAGCCGTTGGGCTTGGGGTTTTTGATGTAGTCCTTGACGCGCAAAAGGGTGATGTCGTCCTGCCCCGTCAGCCAGTCGGCAAGGGTGTAGATGTCGTCGACGAACGAGCAGATCACCCTGACTCCGGCGACGTCGTTGAGCTCTCTCTCGACGATCTCGGGGGTCATCGCAAGCCCCTTGCGCCGCAATTTTTCGGCGATGCTCTCGGGAGATTTCACCCTCGACTTGATGCTCTCGATGGGATTGCGCTCGCCGTGCAGCGAAAACTTTTCGTCAAGCACGCGGAACTTGGTCTCCACCTCCATGATCGCGCAGCGATAGCACGTCATCAACTCGCGCGTCATCAGCACTTGTTTGGCGACCTCTTCGTCGGTGACGATCTCTTTGATCTTTTGTCTCAATTCCTCTTGCATATCTCTCCTTGCCGCACTCCCGTCGATCTCATTATACCGCTTTCGCCGCCGCAGGTCAACGAAAAGACCGCCGAGAAACCTCGACGGCCTTTTCAAAGGGGGTTGGTTATGAGTTGCGGCAAATGCCGCAGTCGTTATGTCATTGTACGGTGACGGTCACTTTGTGCTCGGAGACGAGCTCCTCTTTGAGCTGTTTGAGCGCGCTCTCCGCCTTCGCCTTCGCCTCAGCCTTGACCTCGGCGAGCTTCGCCTCTGCGTCGGCGATCTTCTCGTTCATGTCGGCGAGCGCCGCTTCTATCTCCGCCATCTGTTCGTCGGTCAAATTCGCCTCGATCTCTGCCATCGCCGCGTCGCGCTTTGCCTCGAGTTTGGTCACCGCGCCGCGCATGTCCTCGATGGTCAGCTCGCTGAGATCGGTGAAGAACTCGCCGATCTTGACGCCGGTGTATTTGAGCGCGTCCGCCGCCGCATAGATCGCGTCTGCATACTCTTCGGGCAATTTTTCGACCTGCTCTTCCGCACTCGCCTGCAAGCCGTTGAGATACGCTTTGAGGTCGCTGCTCTCATATTGCTCTTTGACGTCAGCGGCGGCATTCTTGACCAGCCTGTCGACGTATGCGTCGATCGCCTCGAGTGTGATGTTGCCGCTCTCGTCCGCGATCGCGGCTTTGAGTTCCGCCTCTTCGACGCCGAGCAAGTCGGCGAGGCGTGCGGTGTCGACCTTTTCGAGCGCCGCGTTTGCATATCCCTGCAGTTGCACGCACTTGTCAAGCAAGTAATCGAGCGTGATCGCGAGCGAATCGTAGACCGCGTATTGCAAGCCGTAGTTTTCGGTGAGCAGCGTCTCGGCTCCGCCGATAATGCCGCTGAAATCGCCGCCCATCACATCGTCCCAATCGACGGTGATGTCGTCGAGCATGAACTCGGTGTACTTCGCCGCCCAGACCGCGCTCGCCGCGACAGCCTTCGCGTTCTCGTAGACCAATTCCGCCTCGGCGACCGCCGCCTCGTAGACGGCGTTCATGTACGGCTCGATCTGAGCATAGGTCGTCTCAGCCATCGTGATCAAAGACGAGATGTCAAGCGCCGCCGCCGACTCGAAAGAGATCGAACCGTCCTTTTGAGTCACGCTGAGCACGATGTCCAGCTTTGCCGGGGTCATCGCCTGTACGTCGGCGTTGTTTGGGTACTTCTCCTTGTAGTATTCGAGCATGCGGTTGAGCGTGTACGAACCCTCGCTGTTGAAGGTCACGTCGAACGAATCTTCGCCGACAGCGGCGGTGAACGCCTGCTGCAACTCGCCCAAAAGCGAACCTTCGTACTCTACGCTGCCGTCCTCGGCGACGACCGTCACGTCTACGACGCTGTTGTCCTCGCTCAAAAAGCCGCACTCGACGGACGCCTCGGCGACGATGCGCGCCGCCTCTTGAAGCGTCTTGCCCTCGAGCGACACGTCGACGAGCAAAACGCGTGCGTCGTCGTTTTCGGCGACGGCGCTCTCGACCGTACCGTCCGCGGCAAGCACCAGCGAGACGGACGGGTTGATGTCCAAAGACACATACGCCCGAGGCTGTTCGTTGTCGCAACCGACAAACACCGCGGCGCACGCCGTCAGGCACAGCACCGCCACCAGCGAAAGGGCTATCATTTTCTTCTTCATAAGGATCCCTCCTTGATCGTTTGCCTATTAAACACTCGGCGCGCCGCTTTTATTGGACGGAGGTAAAATTTTTGCGCGAAGCGGACGCAAAAAATTCGCCTAAAATCTTTCCGAATTAGGCGGATCGCCGTTGCCTTAGGGGAATGAGCGAGCAAAAAACGAGTTAAGGGGACACTTTTTGCAAAAATGACAAAAAGTGTCCCCTTAACTGCCCGATTTCGACCAAAGCCGCACCGAAACCTTGTCAAAACCGCGAACGGCTCTTCATAAATTCGAGCAAATTGACGTGTTTTATGCCTCCGCGCCTTTGCAACAAATAGTCGGTGGTGAGCACATACTTGGGATAGTTGTCCTTGATGTTTTCGAGCGGCGCATACTCTCTGTCCTCGGTGCTCTTGCTCTCGCCGATCGTATAGGCGACCTGCACATAGCTGTAACCGAGAGCGTTGTCGCGCAAGATGAAGTCGCATTCAAGCTTGCCTATCCTGCCGACGCTGACCGCATAATCGAGACTCTTGGCGTAGATGAAAACTATGTTCTCCAATGCGGGACCGTAATTGATGCGGTTGTCGGTGTTGGTCGCAAAATAGAACGAAACGTCCGCAAGATAGTACTTTTTCTCACCGCTGAGAGCGCGCTTGGACTTCATGTCAAAGCGGTCGCATCGATACAGCACCTTGCTCTCGACGAGCACCTCTATGTACCTTGCAAGCGTTTCGCGCTTTATCTCAACGCCGTTTTTTGCCAACGCCTCTTGCAAGCTCTTGACGCTGATCGTCGCCCCGAAGTTGTTGATGACAAAGTTGCGGACATTGTTGAATGTCTCGACATTGCGCACCTTGACGCGCCGCTTGATGTCCTTCTCGAAGATCTCGTCGATGACCGAGCGCACATAGGTGCGTTTGTCGGCAAAATCGTCGTATTGCATTGCCTTGGGAAAACCGCCCTCTTGCAAATAGTTGTTGAGTTCGATCGTCAAATTGGCGTCCACACTCTTGCCGAGAAACGCTTTCATGTCGAGATATTCGTCAAAACTCAATGTGAAAAGTTCAAACTCCACATATCTGCCGGTGAGCTTGGTCGCAAGTTCGCCGCTGAGCAAATAGGAATTGGAACCGGTGATGAACACCGAATATTCGCCCGTACAGCGATAGGCGTTGATCACCTCTTCAAACCCCTTTACGTTTTGAATTTCGTCTATGAACAGATACTTTGTCCCTTGGGCGCGCCTGGAATCGATGACTTCCTCCAGCCCGTCCGCCGTCTTGATTTTGCGGCACTCCTTGCTGTCAAGGTCGAGAAAGATGATGTTTTCGGGCGCGACTCCGCCGCGAAGCAACTCCTCTTTCACCATAGCCATAAGGCACGACTTGCCCGAACGCCGTACACCGGTGATGACCTTGATGACCTCGACGTCATGATAGAATCCGCGCATCTTCTTGAGATACTTTTCACGAAAATACAATTGCATATCCATGCCTCCCGATGGTATTCAGATTATACCACAAGACGGGCAAAAAATCAAGTTAAGGGGACACTTTTTGCAAAAATGACAAAAAGTGTCCCCTTAACTGTATATTTTCGACCAAAATTGCGACGAAACCGCGCTTGCGCCTCGCCGCAAAATCGATGTCAAATGTTGCGCCTATCGTCCTTATCCAAGACTCCGTCGGTGCAATACACCTTGTAGTCCGGGGTGCCCTTGTCCCAATCAGAAGCTTTTTCGATTGCACGCCATTGAGACATGGTGCCGTGGTAGGTAATGGTTGTCAAAGAGCGACACCGCTTGAACGCTCGCTTGCCGATACTTGACACGTTACCGCCAATTGTAATTTTCCTCAAATTGATGCACCATGCAAAGGCTTTTTTGCCAATACTGACCACACCCTCGCCAATCGTGCCGTCCATCAACAAGCCGCATGCAAAGAATGCTTTTTTGCCAATACTTGACACGTTGTCCGGAATCGCGATGCTTGTAAAATCAGAGCGCCTGGCGTAAGCATAATCATCGATGACAGTCATTGCATTGTCCCTGCGCAAAGCGTCAGACGCTAAGCCTGCGTTACTCCGATTTTCGGCATCGCCTCTTTCTTCTCCAAATACCTGTACTTGCGGAACCTCATCGAAGTGATTGCCGTTTTTGATCAAAACACCGTCGGCGCAATGCACTTTGTAGACGGGAACGTCCTCATCCCAATAGTCGCCTTTTTTGATCGTGCGCCATTGAGACATGGTGCCACTGTATGTAACGCTTGTCAAAGAGCTGCAGTTGTAAAACGCATAATCTCCGACGCGTGTCACGCTGTCGGGAATAGTGACGCTTGTCAAGCCGCTACATCCGGAGAATGCCCCTTTGCCGACGCTTGTCACGCTATCGGGGATAGTGATGCTTGTCAATCCACTGCATGTGAGGAATGCCCAATCGTCGATGCTTGTCACACTGTTCGGAATCGTGACGCTTGTCAAGATACCATTACTCACATAACTCAAAACGCAATCCTTACAATACACTTTACAGTCCGGAATGTCGCTGCCTCCCCAAGCACCACTCTTTTTGATTGCGCGCCATTGTATCATGGTGCCGTGGTAAGTTATATCAGTCAAGCTGCAGCATCCATAAAATGCCCACTTGCCAACGCTTGACACACTGCCGGGGATAGTGACGCTTGTCAATCCGCTGCATCCATCGAAAGCCCAATCGCCGATGCTTGTCATGCTGTCCGGAATTGTAATGCTTGTCAAACCGCTGCATCCGGAGAATGCACTGCTGCCGATGCTTGTCACGCTGTCCGGAATCGTGATGCTTGCCAAATCACTACAATTGCGGAATGCCCAATCGCCGATGCTTGTCACTCTTCCGTCATCAGGAATCACGCTTGTCTTGCATCCGGCAATTAATGTCTTGTTTTTTGTCTCAATAAGACAATTATTGACGCTGTGATAGACAGGGTTACCATCTTCTACAATGATGCTCGTCATATTATTGCATCCGGCAAATGCCCCGGAACCGATATTTGTCACATTGTACGGAATCGTGACGCTTTTAAGCGCCTTCAAGCCTCGAAAGGCCTGACTGGGAATCATGGTCCTTTTGTTATTGATCGTTATCATTCCGCTTGACGGCATGCCGGCAATATGCAAATTATCCGCATAATTCATCAGGTAAGAATCGCTATTGAAAATCATCAACCATGCATTGACATCACCTTTATAATAAACATCTTTCAAGCTTCTACATCCATGAAACACTTCACGACCTATGCCGGTCACACTACCCGGAATCGTGATGCTTGTCAATCCACTGCATCCGGCGAATGCCCTATAACCAATTCTTGTCACACTGTCCGGAATCGTGACGCTTGTCAAACCGCTGCAGTCACTGAATGTCCATTTGCTGATGTTTGTCACGCTATCCGGGATTGTAATGTATGTCAAACCGCTACAATTGCGGAATGTTTCTTGGCCGATGCTTGTCACACTATCGGGAATTACTATACTTGTCAAACCACTGCATCCAAAAAATGCCAAATTGCCAATGCTTGTCACGCTTCCGTCATCGGGAATTACGCTTGTCTTGCATCCGGCAATTAACGTCTTGTTTTTTGTCTCAATAAGACAGTTATCGACGCTGTGATAGACAGGGTTACCATCTTCTACAACTATGCTTATCAAACCGCTACATGCGGAGAATGCATAATTGCCGATGCTTGTCACGCTGTCCGGAATTGTAATGCTTGTCAAACCGCTGCATCCGGAGAATGCACTGCTGCCGATGCTTGTCATGCTGTCCGGAATCGTGATGTTTGTCAAACCGCTGCATTTGTCGAAAGCCCAATCGCCGATACTTGTCACACTGTCCGGGATAGTGACGCTTGTCAAACCACTACAATTGCGGAATGTACAATCTCCTATCTTTCCCGTTCCTTCCGGGATAACTATATCTCCTTGCAACAGCTGCCCGTTGATATGGAGATTTTTCGCACAGCACATAGGATTGGCATCGAAAACACCAAACTCTATCTCCAACCATCCCGACAAGTCACCTTGATAGTAGACCTCCGTCAATCCGCCGCATCCATAGAATGCACCACAGCGGATACTTGTCACGCTGTTCCCAATCGTGACGCTTGTCAAACCGCTGCATCCGGCGAATGCCCAATCGCCGATGCTTGTCATGCTGTCCGGAATTGTAATGTTTGTCAAACCGCTGCATCCATCGAAAGCCCGATCGCCGATGCTTGTCACGCTGTCAGGAATCGTAATGCTTGTCAAACCGCTGCATTCGTAGAAAGCATACTCGCCGATGCTTGTCACTCTTCCGTCATCAGGAATCACGCTTGTCTTGCATCCGGCAATTAATGTCTTGTTTTTTATCTCAATAAAACAATTATTGACGCTGTGATAGACAGGGTTACCATCTTCTACAACTATGCTTGTCAAACCGCCGCATCTGTCGAAAGCCCGATCGCCGATGCTTGTCACGCTGTCGGGGATTGTAATGCTTGTCAAACCGCTGCATCCGGCGAAAGCATACTCGCCGATGCTTGTCACGCTGTCCGGGATAGTGACGCTTGTCAAACCACTGCAATTGCAGAATGTACAATCTCCTATCTTTCCCGTTCCTCCCGGGATAACTATATCTCCTTGCAACAACTGCCCATTGATATAGACGTTTTTAGTTTTATCCATCGGATTGGCAGAGGAATCGGCAAACTCTATCTCCAACCATCCCGACAAGTCGCCTTGATAGTAGACCTCCGTTAACTTGCTGCAAAAAAAGAATGCCCCTCCGCCGATGCTTGTCACACTGTTCCCAATCGTTACGCTTGTCAAACCGCCGCATTCGTAGAATGCCTTTTCGCCGATGATTGCAACGCCGTTCCCGATAGTGACGCTTGTCAAACTGCTACATCCGGAGAAGGCTTCCTCGCCGATGCTTGTTACGCTGTCGGGGATCGTTATGCTTGTCAATCCGCTGCATCCGGAGAATGCACCCCAGCCGAGGCTTGACACGCTGTCAGGAATTGTAATGCTTGTCAAACCGCTGCAACTTTGAAATGCCAGATCACCAATGCTTGTCACACTATCCGGAATCATTATACTTTTCAAGCCACCACATCCCTCAAATGCGCTAATGCCGATGCTTGTCACACTGTCCGGAATCGTGATGCTTGCCAAACCGCTGCATCCATCGAAAGCCCAATCGCCGATGCTTGTCACTCTTCCGTCATCGGGAATCACGCTTGTCTTGCATCCGGCAATTAATGTCTTGTTTTTTGTCCCAATAAGACAATTATTGACGCTGTGATAGACAAAGTTGCCGTCTTCTACAATGATGCTCGTCATATTATTACATCCGGCAAATGCCCCAGAACCGATATTTGTCACATTGTAAGGAATCATGACGCTTGTCAAACCTCTGCATCCGTCGAATGCATGATAGCCAATGCTTGTCACACTGTCCGGAATTATAATGCTTGTCAAACCGCTGCATCCGAAGAATGCATACTCGCCAATGCTTGTCACACTGTCCAGAATTGTAATGCTTGCCACACCGCTGCATCCGGAGAATGCCCAATTGCCGATGCCTATGGTATCCTCTCGTAAAATTATATTTCCTCTAAACGCTTTGTCACATCGTATAGCCCACTTGTCAACATAGCCTACATCTCCGTCTATCTTGATAGCTTGATCACACCCAAAAAAAGCGCCGCTACCAATGCTTGTCACGCTGCTCGATATAGTAACACTCGTTAAAGTATCACACTTATAAAACTCGCTCCCTCCAATTCTTTTTACCCCTTCGGGAATGACCAAGGTCTTGAGCTTGGTCTTTCGGACAAACCAATTGACGATACTGCCCCAAGAATCGTCGCCGCAATGGGAAATGACGAGGTCGAGCACGGTCTGAGGCGTATCTTCCGATTGATAACGCCAAGCGAACTCGGACGCCGCGAAAAATTCGCCGAGGCTCTTATGCAAAAATCTGCCGTCGACATATATTGCGCGCTTTTTGAAATATTCTAAGACATGTTTGGGAACAGCGCGTTCGTCTCTTTGCTTCAACGCTATACGCATTACAACAGCGTCCTCAAGTTCCGGTTTTTCGTATTGCAATGCGGCAAACGCCTCGACAAGGGCGCGAAGGTTGGTAATCTCCGCACCTTTGACATCCAATACCTTTGCTCGATCCTCGACCCCGAAGACAATTTCGGCAAGCTTTTCCGTCATCTCCATACTGTCGCTCGGGATTTTGCCGTAATTATTGAAGATGATCGCCAATTGCGAGACCAGCAACGGATTGGTCTTGATCTCTTCGTCCAGCCTTTTAATTTTGTAGAAAAAATCATCGCCGTCAAACCCAAAGACTTGCCCCAAGCTTGCGCAAAACTTCTCTATTTGATCGTCATTGAGCGGCTGCAATTCAAAGGATCGAAGCCTGAATTTGACATCGGTCGAATCGTTGGCGAACCGGTTGGCGTCGTCCTTGTTGCGCGAAGTGAAAATGAGTTGAGTCCTGCGGCCGTCCGCCTTCGCTCGGCAAAAGTCGCTTATCTTTTGAAAAAACAGGTCGGTCGTTGCCGTGGTCGGGACTTCGTCCAAGCCGTCAAAGACGACAAGACGGTCCCTACCGCTCCACAATCGTTCAAAGTGCTTGTCGGTGAACGCGGCGTTTTGGACGCCTTTCGCGACGTTTTCGCAAAGATAGCCATAGACTGTCTTGCCGCTGCGCCAAAGGTCGGAACAGCGCACGACGACCGTCAACACCTCGGAGGCGGCGGCGCGCCGCAATTGCTTGATGTACTCCGTCTTGCCCATACCGGAAGGGCCGTACACGAGCAACAGGTCGCCGCTCGCAAGCAATTCCTTCGCGGAAAGCTCGCTGCCGCCGCCACCCTTCACGTTGCGCTCGATGTAGATCTTGTCATAGTCAACGGACGTGTTGCCCTGCTGCCGATCGACAAAGAAGGACAGCAAGCCCATCTTTTTCTCGCTCGCCTCGCATGCGGCTTTGTAAATCTCAAAGGTGCGCCCGAGCAACAAATTGGTGACCTTGGTCGCAAGATCCTCGAGCGCCTCTCGCGTGACTTTTTTGCCGAAAAATGCGGCGCTGTTGTAGTTGTCTGCAAGCAAAGACTCGCCGTTCTTCCCGAACCTCTCGTCATCGTAAACCTTCTGAGATGAGCAAAACGTCACCAATCGATTTGAAAAATTCTCGCCGAAAACCTTCACTATCTCTTGCAATTCCGTCTTTTGATATGTGCTGCTTTTGATCGAGTTCTCGGTCAAGATCAACACCGCAATGTGCGGAGCCGTCGCAGCCTGCTTGCTCCACTCAAAATAGTTGCCTGCGCAATCGATTTGGGAATCGGTGCATGTCAATCCCTTGTCTTCCAAATGCGCCTTGACGGCGTCCTTGATCGCCTTGTCCTTGCCCGTCCAGCTGATAAAGACGTCTTTGGTTATGATATCGGTGCGTATGTCGCTCATAATTCACCTCTCCTCACCATTATAACTTAAAATTGATTTGAACGCAAGGATTGACACAACTTCCGCGCCCGGGACTGTTCCGTACCGCCTCGGATGGCTTCATTCCGCGATCTCCGCATTTATCAATTTTGCGCCTTGCGCGATGTTGTCGCGGCGCACGCGGACGGGCTTGTCCGATCCGAACTCTGTTATCTTGCCGTTCTTCCAAGCAAACGAGATGTGCGCGCCGTTGACGGCAAGCCCTCTCATTCTCCCCGAAGGCAAGATCTTTGGCAGCGCCGGAAGCAATGTCAGCACTCCGCCGTCGGACGTGACAAGCGTTTCGTTTATCCCTGCGGCAAAGCCCAAGTTGCCGTCTATTTGAAAATAGCACGGCGGATGAAAGCCGAAGAAGTTGGGCAAAAGCGAGCGCGAAGTAAAACTGCTTATCTCCCTGTTCGCCGCCGTGCCGTCGCAAAATCTGCCGGCAAGGCATATCGCCCACGCCGCGCTCCAACCTATGCCCGGCGAAGAGTTTGCGCGGCGGAAGTCGAACAATGCCTTTGCGGCGTCAAATTCCGCGCTCCCCCGCTCCACGACATGACCGGGATATACGCCCCACAGCGGCGAAAAGTGGCGGTGACCCTTTTCCGCGCTGTCAAAGCCGCCGCTCCATTCGCACAATTTGCCGCCCTTTATTTCAAGCGGCGCAAGCTTTTGCAATGCCTGTTCGCAACGGCTTTTGAGCGGCATATCCGCCGTCGCCGACGCGCAATAGGTCAGCGTCTGCCGCACCACCGAAAGTTCGAACGCCGAACCCACTCCGACCGCGCTGCGACCGCCTCCGCTCTCAAACTTTGTTTCGGGCGACACGGACGGACAGACGGTCAAAACGCCGTCCCTCTCGACGAGATAGTCCAAACAAAAGCGCGCCGCGCCCTCGATGACGTCCGCGCCCTCGCCGCCGCCCGAAGTCAAACCGTGAGAGAACGCCTCGCACGCTATCCACGCTCCGCAAAGCGGCGAATACATATACTCGGGGTCGCCCTGCACGGGCGACGTGTTGCGCCATATGTCCACATTGTGATTGCAGCAAAATCCGTCCGCTCCGAAGTTGACCTTTGCCGTCCTCTTGCCGCGCTCCGCTATCTCGCGCGCCGCAGCATGGAATGGGCGCAAACTCTCGTCCAGCCTGCACGCGCTCGCCGCCCAATAGTTCATCTCGTAATTGATGTTGGTCGTCAAATTGCTGCTCCACGGCGGACGGACGCTGTTGTTCCACTGCCCCTGCAAATTGAGCGGCTGACCGTTCCTGCTGCCCGAAAGCATCAGGTATTTGGCGTATTCGTAGAGAAGCTGCACCGCCTGCGCGTCCGCATTGCCCGCTTTGGCGCGCGCGTATATCTCGTCCGCGCCGTCCGTGATCTCGGCGACGTCCAGCCTCTGGCGGTTCATCATCGCGGAAAATTCAGCTTTGTGCTCCGCCTCGATCGCGGCGACGTCAAAAGGCTTTTGCAATGCTTGGACGGCTCTTTCGGCGATCTCTTTGCGGCTTGTCAGCGGCATTTTGTCGTATCCGCGAAAGCCCGTCTCCGTCCGTACTATCAAGTCGACGTATGTCGCGCCGCTCACCGTTACGCCGCGCGGCGAGACCGACACGCTGCCGTCGCTTTGCGCCTTGACCGCAAGCGCGAACGCCATCGCCTTGCCCTCGTTGTATCTGATCGCGAACAATTTGGTGCGCAGATAGTTGGGCAAAGCGACGTCGGGCGCGTTGCCGCAGACAAAGAATACGCCGCCCCTCGCGCCACGCTTAAACTTCAACTTACTTGCCGCCGATATGCGCACTTTCAGATCTTTGCCTTTGATCGAATACACCGCGACGCCGGCATTTGCGGACACATATGCGGCGCGCCTCACGCCTCCGTCTTCGACGACGATCTCGCCGTTGTCGAGATCGAGCGTGCGGCGATATTTTTGCGACCTGTCTCCGCTTATCGACATCTTCACGCTTGCAAGCGGCATATACGCCTCGGTGTAGTCGCCGTACATCTCGCCACGCACGATTCCGTTTGCCAGCAAATATTTTCCCGCAAACGCCGCCTCGCGCGCCCTCGGCAAAGCGTCCTTTGCCGCCGCGTTGTCGTGATCCTTTGGATAGCCCGACCAAAGAGTGGCGTCGTTGAAGTCCAGCTTCTCGCCGCCTCTTTTGCCGTAGACCATGACGGCGGTCTTGCCGTCGCCTATCGGCAGCGCCTCGTGCCACTTCTTCGCCGGATGCGAAAACGTCATCTTGCTCATATCGTCCTCCGCGGCAACGCGCATTCGTGCGCTCGCCGCCAATTCGATTATAACTCAAAACCGCGCGGCGCGCAACGCTATCGACAAATCGGGCGCAAAAATACGGAACGGCCGGCATCGCCGTCCGCTCCGTATTGTAGATTTGGGGAATTAGGTTTCGGAAAGAGTGTCATCTTCTTTCGCATATTAAACACTCCTCACCGCCGCTTTATTGGCGAAGGTCGAAAAATATTTTTTATCGGACGTCACTGCTTGAGCTTGCTTGCAAAGCCTGCCAAAAATGCCAATATCGCCGCTATCAAAGACATCTCGTTGCCTCCTCTTGCTTTTTCTTTATCTTCCCGCTTTGAATGCGACAACGTGCGTCATATTTTGGAACGATTTTCGAAAAATTTTGAAAAATTTGCGACTTTGTACCAAAAGTGTCGCATTGAAAAAATTTTTGAGATCTGTCCCTTGACAAAGTCGTTTGAACGTGTTAGATTGAAGATGCGGACGGCAAAGAAAGAGATTTTTTTGTTTTGCTCCTTCTTGCGAAACGCCGTCCGCCTCCTTTGACTTCGAGAGCGCTGCTCATTGGTATTTGTTCATTGTTCATCTCCTGCCTGCCGCCGCGCCAAAACGCGGCGGTTTGGTTTATGCAGATGTCAGCCCATGTGTGATCGCCTTGAAAAACTCCGCGCTCCACACGCCGAGCGGCACAGCATCGCGCACAAATGGCAAAACGTCCCTCTTCGCCTCATCGTAATCTATCGCATCAAAACGCGCGTTCAACATCTCTTTGAGCGTCGCCAAATCAAACCTCTCCCCCTTTTGAATGTATCCGCTCTTTTGAAGCCTCGCGCGCAAATGTTCTATGTTGACCGCCGCACCCCTCTGCAAATAGAAGATGTAATCATACAGATCCCTGCCCTTGATCCTGCTCTTCCACGCTCGCCTCAAAACCGCGTCTATCTTGCCTGCAAACAACGACGGCATGTCATAAAGACTTATTTCGTACGGCGACGGCAACAACCGATAGCGAGTCTCAAACTTCGCGCCGAGCGGCGGATCGACATCCGTCTCGAGCTTAATCTTGACCACTTCGCGCGGATCCATCCCCATCGCCAAACCGTCGCCGGGATAGAACATCAATATATGCTCTTTGAAGTTACCCCTCAAATAGGCAGTCTTGATGCCGGATGCTGCTGACTTTTGCTTGCTCTCGATCGTGACATCGAGACCTGCCGCTTCGACCTCGCGCCTCAAAACGGGGAAATAGGTCTCCATGTCAAAACTTTGATCGGGCTTGCGCAACGAAAAGTCGAGATCTTCCGAAAACCGATCGAGCCCATAAAATATCCTCAATGCCGTGCCGCCGTAAAACGCCGCACGCTCGAAAAATCCAGCGCGTGACAAGCCGCACAGCACGATCTCCTGCATCACCTCTTTGACCGCATTCTTGCGATCGTTGAGGTCGACCGCCCCATATTCCGCAATCATTTCGTCAAAAATCCTTTTCATCTCTTCTCCTCATAAACTTTGCCAACAGTTCGACATTTATGCTGTGATATTTTGTCGACAAAAACGCGATGCCTTCGACATCAAGCGCCGCAAAGCCGTCTGCATCCAGCCTCAAATCGTCAAAAAGCAACTCCCTCATCGCCGCCTGCGTCCTGAGCGGCGGCAAAGCGTAGACCTTGTCACACAATGCTTTTTCCGCGCTCGCGATCGAAAAGGCATAGCCGTTCTCTCTGATCAGCTCGACCCCGTAAGGATATGCCGCCTTTGGCACGTCGCGAAACACAAACGTGCCGTATCGAGTGCGGTATGTCTTGACCTTGTTCTTGCCGTACGTCGCCGACGTGTAAACGTAAACCGCCTCCGGTATCAACCCGTGATATGCCAACGCAAACTCGAACGACAAATAGGACGGACCGCATATGCTCCCCGCCAAATATTGTCCCGGCACAGCCGCTTCCGTCTCATACAATCCTCGTATTATAGGCGTCAATTGTCCCGACTTGACAAGCCGTCCGATCTTCCCGTACGGATTGCCATACTCGGCGTATTCTTCCAACAACATCTTCGTCGTCTTTATCATATTTCCTCCGGCAACTACTATTTTACAGCAGTTAGTGGAGGAAATCAACTGTTTTTTGTGACTTCGGCGCAAAAAAAGATCCCCTCGCCTTGGAAGGGATCTTTTGATTTTTGACCTTGTTTCTCACCCTCATGCAACGAGAGTATGCGCCGCGTCCATTATTTCGGGTATCGGAGATATTTTGCTTTTGACTTTTACACTCGCGCGAATCAAACGAACGCAGCGCGCGTATCATTTCAAATATCTGGAATCTTGCACTATTATCTTTGACACTCGCCTGCGCGAGAATATGCGCCGCGCCGACTTTGTGCCGATTGCCGAATTTGCAAGGCAATCGATATGCGAGCGTTGCGGCGTCAGCTCAAACTCGCCCACCACGCCTCGAGCGAGCCGTATTCCTCGATCAGCGCGCGTTCGACGTCCGCATATTGCTCCGCGGTCAACTTGTCGCGCGAGACGCTCATCGCCTCGCCCAAGCTCGCCATCTTGTCCGCCGCCGCGTCCGCCAAACGCCTGCTCTCGGCGATGAAGTCGTCCGCCGAATCTATCGCCGCAGCCGCGAAGTCCGTGATGTCGCCGAGCGCCGCCTCGAACTCGCTCAACATACCGGGCAGCACGTCCGACGCGCCGTCCAGCATGCCCATTACGACGTCTTTCGCGCTTTGATACAATTCTTCGACCTTGGTCAACACCGCCGAGAAGCCTTCCCGGGCGTCGTCGATCATGCCCAAGACGTCGTCGCCGTACTCGTCGCACAGGTCGACGAACACGCCTATCGCCTCGCCGAGCGCCCACGCTTCGAGCGAACTTTGAGGCTCGCAGCCGTACTTGGCAAGCTCTTTGAGAAGCGCATGCGCCCTCTCGACCGCCGCGCTCAATTCCGCCGACATAAGATAGTCGGGATGAGCGGCAAGATAGTCCTCGACATCCCATATGTTCGACGCCGTCATAAGCCCTATCCAATCCAGACGCATGTCGTCCGCGAGCGACGCGATCTCCTCGTTGACCGTCTCCAACTCGGCAAACATCGCCTGTGCGGCGCGCGCCTCGGCAGCCGCCGTGCGCAAAGAATCTTTGAGATATTCCGCGACCGACGCGACGTATTCACGCGTCAGATCGGACACGTCCGCAATGTCTTGCGCGGTGCGCTCAAAGAAGGCGTCGGCACCCTTCTCGACCTCGGCGAGCATGTCTTTCAGCTCGCCCTCGGCGACGTCGAAACGCTCGGCAAGCCACGCCTTGTCCGCTGTCTTGGCGACGACCACGCACGCCGCGCCCGCATCGACAAACGCCGCGCGTACCGCCGCGCCTATCTTCGCGACTCCGTCTCCGCCGACAACGGTCAAGCCGACCGCGTCCGGCGACGTTGCGTTGCCGTCGATATAGCCCATTTCAAGCGCCCTCTCGGCGACCGCAGCCGCTGCCGTATCCACACTCTCGCCGACAAGCGACGAGCGAAAACTCTCGTCCGCAAGCAACACGTCGGCGTCGGCGTTGCCCGACTTGACGGACGTCACCTTGCCGTCTTCGTCAAACAAAATTTCCACGTCCGGGTTGATATTCATCAACAAATAGCCGCCTTCGCCCTGCTCGGGAACGGTCTTGAACAGCGGCGGCACCACGACCGCAAGCACGATCGCGATCACAAGCACGGCGGCGATCGCCGAGACCGCGACCGTGAACCGTACCTTGCGCCGCGGCGCGCGAGCCCGCTTTGCGCCGCCCTCGGAAGACGTGCCGATGGGCGCATTCGCGACCCTTTGACTCATCTTGGGCGCAATGCTTTCGAGCTCGTCTTCGAGCCGTCTTTTGAGATCTTTGTCGTTCATCGGTCATCCTCCTTCATATATTTGCGCAACTTTTTGAGCGCATTGTTGTACTTCCACGTCACCGTGCCGAGCGGCTGATCGACAAGGCTTGCGATCTCGCGATGCTTGTAGCCCCACAGCACATGCAATATCACTATCTGCCGCTCCGTCCCGTCAAGGCACGCGTTCATCGCGTCAAACACCGCTCCGCCCGTATGCTCGTAACCGTCGTCGCGTATCCGCGACAGCTCCTCGCCTCCGCCGACCGCCTTCTCTCGATCGCTCTTGCGCAAGTGGTTGAGCGCCGCGTTCTTCGCGATCTGGAAGAGCCACGCCCTCGCGTCCGTCCCCGGACGGTATTGCCCGGCGTTCGCCTTGACTTTGAGATAGACGGTCTGCGTCAAGTCCTCCGCCTCGTGATAGCGCTTGCAATAGCCGAACACAAACGCGAAAATGCCTTTCCTCGTCTGTTCGTACAACTCGGCGAACGCGGCGTTGTCTCCGCTCGCGACCGAACACATAAGCTCATCCAACCGTCTTTTGTCCAAAGTGATTCCCTTTTGCCTATTAAACAACCTTGCGTGCCGTTTTATTGAACGGCGCAAAAAATTTCGTTTTATCTCATTATATCATCTCTTGCCGCGCATTCAAAGCGACAAGCCGCCGTTTGAGCAAACTTTTCAAAATATTGGACATGTATCGACTTTTCGAGCATTAATTCCGCGAGATATGCGCCGCCCGCGAACGGACATATTCAGACGCGCGTCCGTTGACACGATCGGCGCGGCATGATACAATTGCATAGAGGTGAATATGAGCTTTTTCGAAAATGTCTATGAAGCGGTGCAACTCATACCTCGCGGCAAGGTCGCGACCTACGGACAGATCGCGCGCATGATCGGCGCGCCGCGCTCGTCGCGTGCGGTCGGATATGCATTGCATGTCAATCCGCGCCCGGGCGTCATCCCATGCCACCGCGTCGTCAACCGCGAAGGCAGACTCGCGCCGGCGTTCGCGTTCGGCGGCCCCGAGATCCAAGCGCAATTGCTCGAGAGCGAAGGCGTCGAAGTGGGCGAAGACTTCATCGTCGACCTCGGAAAATACCTTTGGCAACCGAGCGAGCAAGCTCGGTGACCTTGCGGCAATGATCCTTTGCGACTTTGACTGTTATGCCGCAGAAAAGCCGCCGCGAGCTACCGCGGCGGCTGTTTGCCGCAAACACTACCGGACTTTGCCTCGATCGCGCAAACTCAACCCTTTTTCACCTTTTGCCATTGATCGGGCGTGCCGCGGTAAATCATCTCCGCCGTGGTAGATTTTTGTGAATTTGGCATAACCTAACACGCAAAATACTTGTCATAAAAAATAGGCAAACCATGTGTTTATACTGTGTTTAAGTTGGAAAGAGCTTTTGCGGAAAAAATGATCCTTTCGCAATGAAAACCTTGATTTGCTGTAATGTTTGTAGATGTATACCGGACTTTGTTAAGATATACTCCAAATATAGTTTATTTGGCTATCCGTTGGTCTTGTATTTGATATACTTTAAGCTTTAGATATGATATACTTGTTTTGATAACATCATAAGGAGTCTGATATGAGAGTAGATAAATATCGTGTTCTTGGTGAACTTATCGAGAAAAATCAACGCCAATTCGTCATCCCCGTCTATCAACGCAATTATGATTGGGAAAAATCACATTGCAAGAAATTGTTCGAAGATATTTTGGAAGCAAATAAACGTGACCGCTTTCATTTTCTTGGCTCAATCGTTTATGTAGATCAAGGTGAGGAAAATAAAATCCAGAAGTGTTTGATAATCGATGGACAACAGCGCATCACTACTATTTTTCTACTCCTAAAAGCTATGCTCGATCTGTCAACGGATGAGTATATGAAAAAAGAGCTATCCGATATACTCTTTAATGTTGACAAATATAACAACTTGTCCCTTACGGATCAAACCAAAATCAAGTTGAAACCGATAAAAACCGACAACGAACAATTTATGTTGTTGATGAAAAATGATATTGCCGAAATGGACACCTCTTCCGGAATCTACATCAATTATAAGTACATGAAATCATTGATAGTCAAGGCGATGAATGCCGGAGTCTTGATTAAAGATATTTTGGATGGGTTGAAAAAACTCAACTCGGCGGTGATCATGCTCGATCCAAACGAAGATGAACCTCAAGTAGTGTTTGAATCTATAAATTCTACCGGACTTGAACTCTCTTTGGCAGATCTTATCAGAAATTATATTTTGATGACAGATCATGATCAAGATAGGCTGTTCGATGAATACTGGCTCAAAATCGAAAAGAATGTTACTCCGAAAAATATGCCTAACTTCATCACTGACTACTTGCAATTTACCTGTAAAGAAATGGTTACCGGCAACAATTCTTATACGATATTTAAAACCCTCTTTGTCTCTAGAGGGTATACTAATGAGTCGATGCTCAAAGAATTGCTCCGCTATTCGGAATATTATAAAGCCTTTTTGTTCGGAAGCGATAAGTTTAGTTTTGCGGTCAATTCTTCTCTTGCCGGCTTACGCGCCTTGGATCAAGGCACAATCTATCCGTTTCTTTTCAGAGTCTTAGATGATTATGAAAATCACATTGTCGGTTTAGATCAACTGGAAAAGACTTTGTCGTTTTTTGTAAATTATCTTGTTCGAAGAATTGTTTGTGGGGTCACTTCGAACTCTCTCCGTGGATTATACAAAACCCTTTATAGCAGAATTTTTGCCGATACAGATAATTTGAACAACTACTTCGACGCGATCTTGCAATTCTTTTATCAACTCAATACCAAAGACGGTATACCTTCTGATTCTCTATTTAAGGACGCCTTAGTCAACACAGACCTTTATCATAAAAAGAATGTCTGCAAATTTATTCTGAAAGCCATCGAGAATACGGATCTCGACGGCAACAACAGTAAAGAAATCATCGACGTCAAACTGCTGTCGATCGAGCATATCATGCCACAAATTCTCAATGAAGCTTGGAAAAACGAACTCGGCATCAACTTCGATAAGATTCATGAAAAATATGTGCACACATTGGGCAATTTGACATTGACTGGGTATAACTCCGAATTAGGTCAACGCTCCTTTGCGGAAAAGAAACAACTGATTGCGGAAAAATCTCACATTGTTGTTTTAAACAAGGATGTGACAAATCAGCCCTCATGGAATGATACAGCCATCAAATTGAGAGCAGATAGACTAAGCACAATCGTTTTGTCTCTTTTTGCTATCGAAAAGCCGTCAAAAAATCTTCTCTTTTCGCGTGATGATTCCGGCAGCTACTCTATGAACGACGACTTTGACCCTACCGGGACAAAGCCGATATATTTTATACTTTTGGGCGTGCAAATTCCGGTCAAGTCATATTTTGATTTTCTCTCGCAATTGATGGAAAAGCTCTATGATCTTGACGACGCAATTCTTGAGCGACTTGCAAAAGAAAACTACAAGATACCGCATGCCGCCAAAACATATATCTCAAACAATGACAACCTCTTAAGAAAACCTTCCGAAATATATGAAACCGGGATTTTCTACGAATCCAATTTGAGCGCAAAAAATATAATCGTTTTTGCGAAATATCTACTCGATGAATATGATATCGAGCCGGGAGAACTTATTATTTCCATGGGGGCAGAAAACAATTAAATTTATGGTCCCAAGACAGTCGCTCCGGCTTTGTTACAAAAGAAGACAGCCGTTTTGGCTGTCTCTCTTTTTTGGTAACCGGCAACGTCCTATTCTCCCAGGTCGTGTCCAAGTGAGATACCAGACGCTCGCGCTTGGTTCTTCCCTCACTCTTCCCTCTTCTTACGCTCGCTATTCCGTACTGAGTTGCGACTCGGGAGGGACGTTGCCTTGTTGTTACCAAAAAAAGAGAGACAACTCTCGCTGTCTCTCTTTTTGGTAACCGGCAACGTCCTATTCTCCCAGGTCGTGTCCAACCAAGTACCATCGGCGCAGAAGGGCTTAACTGCTGTGTTCGGGATGGGAACAGGTGTTTCCCCTT